>PPYF01066442.1_pt1 | contig 12595 bp, 9 predicted proteins | sample 1559871 | NCBI WGS metagenome assembly PPYF01 (sample SAMN08240021, study PRJNA423297) | Human gut metagenome, whole genome shotgun sequencing project. | reverse complement strand
AACTCCGGATAATCTTTCAGAATAAAGAGCGTCATGGCATATGAATAGGACTTCATGATGCCCGGAATGACAAGCAGCAACGTCCACAGGAACGTATAGACTGTAGTCAGCAGCATTGTACCCAATATCCGTCCATAGTCTTTAAACCCATCGAAAAGACGGGCAAAATCCAGCTTTATTCCACGAATCACATCCAAAAAAAGGACGGTATAGCCGAAGCCCAATGGCAAAAGCAACAAAGCGATGAGACTAAAGGAAGACGAAGCCACCGACTCCATAATACGATAGGGCAGCGTAGGGGCATTCATCACCAGTCCATAGACCAAGGTAATAACCGCACCCAGTCCCCAATTACCGGTCAACGCATCGATTGCCCGATTCTTCAATTCTGAATTTGTTTTCATAAGAATCTATTTTTCTATTAGTCTAAAATTGTCACCCAATTATGTGTATCAGGTTCATCACCATACTGGATAGCACGCAGTTTGTTATACAATTTTGTACAAACAGGACCCGGCTTTCCATCTTTAGAGATAATGTACGATTTCTTGTTTTCCAAATCATCAATACGCTGGATAGGACTGATAACAGCCGCCGTACCGCAAGCCCCCGCTTCCTCGAAGGTTTCCAGTTCTTCTTCAGGAACCGGACGACATTCTACCTTTATACCCAAATCCTCGGCCAGCTGCATCAAACTCTTATTCGTTATAGAAGGCAGAATAGAAGATGATTTTGGTGTAATGTAAGTATTATTTTTGATGCCGAAGAAATTAGCCGCACCACACTCGTCAATGTACTTCTTTTCCTTGGCGTCTAGATAGAACTCGCAGGAATATCCCAAATCATGGGCTTTCTTATTGGCACGCAGGCTGGCAGCATAGTTGCCGCCCACCTTAAAGCGTCCGGTTCCATAAGGTGCGGCACGGTCGAACTCACGGATAATAACATAAGGATTAGTAGAAAAACCACCTTTGAAATAAGGACCTACCGGAGTTACGAATACCACAAACAGATATTCATTGGCAGGGTGAACCCCCACCTGAGCACCTGTACCAATCAGTAACGGACGAATATAAAGAGCCGCACCACTTTCGTATGGAGGAATGAAACGCTCGTTGGCTTTCACCACCTTCTTTATAGCGGCCACAAACTTTTCTGTAGGAAGTTCCGGCATCAGAATACCGTCACAAGTACTTTGCAAACGTTCCGCATTGGCTTCAGGACGGAAAATACGGATTTTACCGTCTTTTCCACGATAAGCCTTCAACCCTTCAAACGCTTCTTGCCCATAGTGCAGACAAGTGGCGGCCATGTGAATATTCAACGTTTCTTCCGAACAAAGTTCCAACTCTCCCCATGCACCGTCACGATAGTAGCAACGTACATTATAGTCTGTCTTCATATAGCCGAAGGACAGATTTGCCCAATCAATCTCTTTCATAGTGTATCTTAATTATGTTATTATTTACGAATGAGAGCAAAATTACGTTTTATATTTGCAAATTCCAATCAAAACAGCTTTTTTATTTATAGCTTTTATAATTTGCCAATATGTCAATGTGCTAAGGTACAAATATGCCATGCAGAATATAGCGCAGCCAATTGGCACATTAGCATATTGTCACATTGAAACATTATTATCCAACATTTTCTTTATCTCCTCATCGGCTTTATAAAGTTTATCCCGGCAAAACTTGATTAATTCCTGTGCCTCTTTCAGGTTCACACCTAAACTGTCTATGTCCAACTCATTACTGTCTATGCGTGATACGATTTCTTCCAGACGTTTCATAGCCTGTTCATAGGTTTGTTTCTTTGCTGCCATACTTCGTTTTATTTTTTAGTTACTATACTCTTTATTTCTCCTTTGGCAAAACGGGTGGTAAGTTCATCACCCGGCTGCAATACAGAAGCATCGATCACCGCCTTGCCATTTTTCAGCGTGATACTATATCCCCTTTTCAACAAATTTTCGGGAGATGCCGCCTTCAATTCCTGCTCCAAAAGTTGGAGCCGATGCTTTTCCTTTACCAGACGACGCTGTGAAACGATGCCCAACCGAGTTTCCATCATTTTTAAACAATGGGTTTCTTTTGTCAGACGGGATTGCAGGCCTACTTCCAAATGTTTCATGATTCGTTCCTGGCGATAATGTTCCTCTTTCAGCCTCATCCGCGTCTGCATGGGAATACGTTCTACCATCCGGTTCAGCCGGGTATTTTCCCGTTCCATACGGGTAGAGATAGTATGAAGTACAGCCGATGCATAATCTTCAAGAACCTTGGCAGTGTCGTGCAAATGATTTATAAGATACTCGGCAGCAGCAGTAGGTGTCTTGACACGAGTATGAGAAACACAGTCCAACACCGTATCGTCACGCTCATGCCCTATACCGGTTATAATAGGTATAGGAAACTGAGCACAATTAGCCGCCAACTCATATGTATCGAACCCCGAAAGGTCGGACGTGGCGCCTCCGCCACGGATAATAACCACGACATCCCAATCATCACGACAGGCATGGATAGCATCCAATGCGGTAATGACAGATTGTTCTACCCGTTCCCCCTGCATAATAGCAGGAAACAAACGCGGATAAAAGACAAAACCATAGGGATTCTGTTCCAGTTGATTACAAAAATCACCATAACCGGCAGCCGTAGCCGAGGAAATAACGGCTATGCGTTGCGCCAGCAAAGGAATCTCCAGTTCCTTATTCAAAGTCAGCACACCTTCTTCTTCCAATTGCTTCAAGATTTCGCGACGGCGACGCGCCATATCCCCCAATGTATAAGTAGGATCTATATCCTGCACAGTAAGCGAGTAACCATACAATTCATGAAACTCCACAGCCACTTTCACCATCACTTTAATACCTGCAACAAAAGCCTGCCCGGTTTCCTCTTCAAAATAAGGCTTCAGCAGACGGTAGACATTGCTCCAAATAGTCCCCCTTGCCTTAGCTATCAGATTATTCCCCCGTGGCTCTTTCTGTACAAATTCCAAATAGCAATGACCGGAATAATTGGAACGTACATCACTCAGCTCTGCCTGAACCCAATAAGTATCGGGCAGACAAGCATGAATGCTACGCTTAACCAACGCATTCAGTTCATATAAAGAAAGAGGATGTTCTTCCATTATTTTTTCTTCTCTAATTCTATTTGACAAGCTTTCCAGATATCAGGCACACCATAACCGTAAATATTATCCGGATACTCTTTACGGTCTCCTGCATTCCGCACTGCCTCCACCACCTGCTTGGCAGTAAGCCAGGGACAAGCCTGCCAGAAACAGGCTACCAACCCGCACAATGTAGGCGATGCGAAAGAAGTACCATTGGCATGAGAAACCGTTCCATCATTACCCGCTACGGCCGAAGCAACTCCCACCGCCATCACATCCGGTTTTACACGGCCATCTGTAGTATTTCCTACAGAAGAGAAATCAGCATTAACCAGATTCCGGTCCGCCGCCCCCACTGTAATAACATTTTCCGCATCTCCCGGAGGTGTGATTTTTTTCCATGTGCCACGCCCCGAATTTCCGGCACTGCATACCAACACCAATCCTTTATCGGCAGCCAAAGAAGCGGAATGAGACATCAATGAATAATGCCCGTCCAAATCACGGTACCGGTAATTCATGGTCGTATCATCAAACTCATAATATCCCAATGAAGTGTTAACCACATCCACTCCCACACTATCGGCAAATTCCAAAGCTTCCGCCCAATAATCCTCTTCCACAGGCTGTTCCGTATCATCATCCTCACTACGGAGAAGCCAATATGAAGCTTCGGGAGCCGTGCCGACCAATACATTCGGCTTATTGGCAGCCATACAAGACAACACTTTCATGCCGTGATAGTTCTCGGCATAAATATCCGAGTGAGAATTTACAAAATCGCGTGTTCCCAACAAGTCCATTCCTTTGAAAACACTGATTTCATCAGCATTATAAAAACCTGCATCAATGACCGCTATCTGCATCCCCTTCCCACGAAAACCTGCAGCGTGAAGACTGTCCCCGTGATGAACAGCAATCTGCCGCCACGCATCCCCATAATAGTTATTACTCTTTGTCACCCTATTGGTCACCTCTTTTTTACGGTTGGCATTGCGGGCAGGAATACTGTCGGGAGCTGTCCACACTTTCCGGACAGCTGTCACAAAAGGCAATGCCGCCACTTTATCAATAACCGACGTGTCGGATACCTGCACTACCACTGTATTGTTCCATTTACTTTTGGATACAAGCTGTGCTCCTTTTCCAACCAGCATATCTATATAGCTCCGGCACACAGGAATATCTGTAGAATCAACGGGCAATCCCTGTTTCATGCGACGCTCCAAAGCACGTTCGGACAAATAAGCCGAAGGCTTGTCCAATGCATAGGTTGTTTCCGCCTTATCGCGAAAGTTTACACGATACTTATACGTTTTTACTTGTGCCGACATTTGTAAGGTGCATGCCAATAGCAAGCAGCCCACTATTCCTTTTTGACTATTCATTAATTCTATTCCGTTTATTTTTTTAAATGCAAAGATAAACAAACTTTTCCCTCACACTCATTTTTTGTGTACCTTTGCAGCCGAATTCAGGTTAAACAGGTAAAAAGACAGAAAATAAAGTATGGCAAAAACAGGAATCCCCACAGAATTGGGAACACAACCAATCGGAAAATTACTTTTACAATATGCAATACCCGCCATTATCGCTATGACGGCATCTTCCCTATACAATATGGTAGACAGCATCTTCATCGGTCACGGTGTAGGCCCTTTGGCTATTTCAGGACTGGCTATCACCTTCCCGCTGATGAATCTGGCGGCTGCATTCGGTTCACTGGTCGGTGTGGGTGCCTCCACATTAGTTTCCGTAAAATTAGGACAGAAAGATTATGCTACCGCCCAAAACATTTTGGGTAACGTAGTTACGCTGAACTTTATTATAGGTATAGGATTCAGTATATTAACCTTGCTTTTCCTTGATCCTATTCTCTACTTCTTCGGGGCAAGCCCGGATACCATCTCCTATGCACGAGACTACATGGTCATTATCCTGCTGGGCAATGTTATAACCCACATGTATTTGGGACTGAATGCCTTACTACGCGCTTCGGGGCATCCACAAAAAGCAATGACAGCCACCATCACCACAGTAATTATCAATACCATCCTTGACCCTATCTTTATCTATCTATTCCATTGGGGTATCCAGGGTGCCGCCATTGCCACCATTCTGGCCCAAATCATCTCACTGGTGTGGCAATTCAAGACCTTCACCAACAAGAACGAGTTGCTTCATCTCCGCCGAGGCATTTACAAACTGCGCGGTACAATCGTAAAAAACACCATCGCTATCGGTATGTCTCCGTTCCTGATGAATCTGGCAGCATGCTTCATTGTAATTTTCATTAACAAAGGTTTGAAAGAATATGATGGCGATCTGGCTATTGGCGCATTTGGTATTGTAAACCGGATTGTTTTCCTGTTCGTCATGATTGTGATGGGGCTGAATCAAGGAATGCAACCCATAGCCGGTTATAACTTTGGCGCCCAACAATATCATCGTGTAAACCAGGTATTAAAACTTACCATTTATGGCGCCACCGCTGTTACAACAACCGGTTTTCTAGTAGGTGAACTGATGCCCGAATTGGCCGTATCCGCTTTTACCACTCATGAGGGACTGATACAGCTATCAGCTACCGGCTTACGCATTGTAGTCATATTTTTTCCCATTATCGGGTTTCAGATGGTAACGTCCAATTTTTTTCAAAGTATCGGCATGGCCGGTAAAGCCATCTTCCTGTCATTAACCCGACAATTATTATTCTTGCTTCCCAGCATCATCCTGCTCCCTCTTTGCTGGGGATCAGCAGGAATTTGGTGGAGTATGCCAATATCAGACTTGGCGGCAAGTGTTGTCGCAGGAATCATGCTTTACCGCCAGTTCAAGATTTTTAAGACCCACGGTAACAAATTAAAAGTTGAAAATTAAGAATTAAAAATTAGTTTCCTTATATTTGCCCACATAATCAATAGACAACGACTATGAACGAGCATTATGTTATCAACCTAGGACGCCAACTAGGCAGTGGAGGAAAAGAGATAGGCGAAAAACTGGCCCAAGAGTTTGGTATCGCCTTTTACGATAAAGAATTAATCAAACTAGCTTCGGAAGAGAGCGGCCTATGCAAGGAATTCTTTGAAAAAGCAGATGAAAAAGCTTCTCAAAGCATTATCGGCGGTCTGTTCGGAACACGTTTTCCTTTTATCAGCGACGGAGCCATTCCCTATGGCAGTTGTCTGAGCAATGACGCTTTGTTCAAAATACAAAGCGACGTAATACGTGAACTGGCTGAAAAACAATCGTGTCTGTTTGTCGGCAGATGTGCCGACTACATTTTGCGTGACCATCCCCGTTGCGTCAATATATTCGTTTCTGCTTCCAAAGAAGCACGCATCGAAAGATTGATGCATATCCATCATATTTCTACAGAAGCCGCTGAAGAATTGATGGAAAAAGCAGATAAAAAACGGTCGGCTTACTATAATTATTATAGTTACAAAACGTGGGGAGCTGCCGAAACTTATCACTTATGCATTGATTCGTCCGTATTGGGGATTGATGGAACAGTACAATTCATCAAACAGTTTGTAAAATTAAAGTTAGGATTTTAACTACTTTAAAAATGGTATACAGACAATTCAAAGGGTTACCCCAGCTATAATGAAGGGACATGCCTGATTTTTTATTCCGTATTTAAAATAATTCAGGCACATCCCTTTATATTATACCATGGCAGGATAAATCAGAAAACATCAATCTTCAAACTTTTCCTATAAAATCAACCAATTCATTCACTTACGCAACATATCCCATAAGATTCCTATCGCCAATAATATAGAAATGATTACTATGAGCAGTTTCAAATATGCAGGGCTAATAATTAGCATAATTATCAGTCTGATATCCTGTACACACAACAAGAACTACCCCACAGCCTTCCAACCCGAATTGGCAAAGGCAGAAGCAATGATGTACAGATATCCCGACAGCGCACTGCATATATTACAGGGCATACAACCTGACATTCCTTCTGAAAATGAACAATATGCCACATGGGCATTATTGATGACACAAGCTCAATATAAAAACCAAATTGAACAATCCGATTCTTTAATAAATATCGCTTACTCTTATTTCACCAAACATGATAATGCACAAAGAAAGGCATTGGCGCTATATTATAAAGGTATCTTGCGCCATGAAAGTCATCATGCCGAAGATGCATTGTCATTTTATCTAGAAGCAGCGACTGAAATAGAGAAAACAAATGATTATCAATTAGGCTTTCTTATCAATTCAGAGGTAGGACTAATGTATCTGTATCGAAAACTAAATGATTATGCTATGGAATATTTTGAAAAAGCACATCATAATGCCGAACTATCCGACAACCAAACATACATAGCTTTCTCTTTCATCTATATCGCCAGAGCATTTTCACAGAAAAAACAATATAATAAAGCGATAGAATATTATGAAAAAGCTATAAAAATAGGACAAGTGAATAACTATCCTACCATATTGGCAAGCGCCATGAACGAAACCAGTTTTTTATTTCTTAAAACAGGAGAAAATAAAAAGGCTCTTCAGTATGCAAAAGATTGTATTAAAATAAAAAAGACTGATCAAAGAATATTTTCATTGGGAGATACTTATCGCTATTTAAAAATGTACGATTCTGCATATTTTTACCTAAACCAAGCTTGCCTGTCACCTAATATCCATACAGCCCGTAGCGCCTATCAAGCACTATATTATATTAGTCAAGAAGAAAAAGATTACAAAAAGGCAGTAGAATACAGTAATAAGCTATGGTTCTATCAAGATTCAATAGGTAAAACAGATCGCAATAAAGCATTAATAGAGATGCAAGAAAAATATGATCAGCAAAAAATAATCAATGAAAATAATCTGTCACAAATAAAGAAAGACCGGATCATACGCAATGTGCTCATTGCCTTAATCATTTTGTCTTTCATCATAGCAATAACAAACTATCTATACCAACGAAAAATAGTTTCTCAAAAACAAGAGATATCGGAGAAAGAAGAAAAAATTCGTTATTTCACTATGAAAATACATGAAAATGAGACATTGATAAACCGCAACAAAATGCGGATAGAAGAACTTACGATCCAAATGGAAGGAAGCCTAGAGATAAAAGAACAATGGAAAGAACAAAATAAAATACGACAAGAAATACAACAACAGAATGAAACGCTGAAACTGGAGAACAATAACCTGCAAAATCATATAAGCAATTATGCCCAGTCATTAAAAGAAAAATCGAAAGAACTGGAAGCTATGGAACATCTATCAAAAGAAAACCAGTATCTACATAAACGCGAGGCTTTTTTATGTAACCAACTCATTAAGCAGACAGAATTATTCAATAAGCTAAAAACAACAAAGTATATAGACAACAAACTATGGCAAGAAATAAAAGAAAAAATAGATTTATTATTCGATAACTATACTAAAAGACTATGTCATCAGATACCTTCCTTAACAGACGGTGATATACAAATATGCTGTTTGATAAAACTACGGTTCAGCAACGGTGACATCGCCAATATGTTAGCCATCTCGCCCACATCTGTGTCCAAAAGAAAATTAAGATTAAAAGAACGCATCGTACAAGAAATAGGTTCATTAGGCGAAAATCAAAGCCTTGATTTATGGCTTATGGAATACTAAAAATAAACAATTGTCTATATCGCCCTCCTATAAAAAAAGGTAATAAGCTAGTTATTAACTTATTACCTTTTTCCATTTGTCCACATGATATCTGCACGTTTTTAAGATTTATCCTCTAACTTTGCCCCAAACAAAACAATTAAAACAAACATAAAGTCATGAAGTTAAAAAGTATAAAGAAAAAGATATGGAGTATAGTTATTATCATAACTACATTAATAGGTATTTTGCCTGTACAAGCCAATACAACAGAAACTCCTGTTAAAGATGTAGAATTGGATGGCAGATGGGATGATCCTATTAGAAGTGCTGCTACCAATTGCCCCATAACTGTATTTACCGATGGCTATCTCCTTACCCTCAAGAACGCGTCACCCGACCGTGATATGACCATCCGCATCACAGATATGGCAAAAGGGGGCGTCGTTTATGAAAATGATATTCCTGAAGTACAGAGCGCTTACATCACAATTTCTATTGCAAATTTCCCTGCAGAAGAATATAAACTAGAAATAACAGGTACACCTTCCGGACATTTAACGGGATATTTCACTCAAGAGTGACAGACCTGTTTTCATAACCCAACTAAAGTATACTTAAACCACTAACTTGATTCATTAGAAATTGGAACATGAAAGTTCCAATTTCTATGAATATAATTTGTCCAAAAAGTTCATTAAACAAATCCATATTAACGCAATAATATATGCTGAATTTCCTTCTTGACATAGCACCGGACAAAAGCCAGTTATTGCTAACCATCAAATTAGCAGGGATATTGCGGGAAAAGAAACAAGAGGTATACTATACCTACACCTCAAACCCTGCTTTTACGCCTGTACTATATGATAAAGGAATAAGCAACTGCGTACTTTATCCAGATGATTTCCGTTGGTTAAAGCCCGACCTAACGCTTCTGGATTGTCGGCATGCAGCACATGCCTCCCTCTATCGGCAGCTAGCCATTGACTATATTTTCATAGCCATGCAGTTGCCTGACCAAAAAAACATACAGGACAAAGATATTTCTATACTTTATCTGCCATCCACTCCCTACCTGTCATCCGGTTCCGGACCACGTTTGGAAACATTGACAAAGAGATTGCAGGATATTAAAAAAGACAAAGAAAGAAATATTATTGTCGGATTATTAGGAAAAGGAAATAAAAATTCAAAGATACTAGAAGATTTTTATAGAGTTATAAAAAGAAGTTCCATCAGAAATCCCCGGTACCAATTCATATTATTGACCGACATACCAAATGTATATCAATCGTCTGAATTGCCCGACAACATGGAATTATTCCGCACGCTGAACCTTAACACCATATTACCATTATGCGATTTGGCTTTGACCGACTCACATTCTGACGCATGGCTGGATTGTACCTTTGCTCAAATACCGGTACTGAAATATTCGCCTAAAGATATGATAAACATAACTCCGATGAAATTGGAGCAACAAATAGAATATGCATTACAAAATAAAACAACACTAACACAAAAGGCGAAAGAGTTATGCGATTTCTTTGAGCGTAAGAATCGGGAAATAAACAAAATAGCCGATATGTTAATAGAAAGAGCAGGACGTAACAGATATAACTCATGCAGACTCCGGCCGCACACTTATTAAAGTAATTCAGCGTTCATACCTACTTCCACGTCCAAATGAACGTTAATCGCTCCAATGAATTTCTTTTTTTAAGTGATTGCGGCCGCTCCATGAGTTTTCTCTTATAAAACAAACCGGGTTATGACAGAATACGAACTTGATAAAATAAAGAAATCATTTGTCCGTTCCAATGCCAAGTGCCCTGTAGAGGTAGCTTGCCTGCTCACTGTTATAAAATATTACAACGGAAAAGAAACGGACATACATACATTGACCGAATGGTGCAAAATAAATGGAAAGCTTACCTTGGCAGGAATGAAACAAGGGGCTATATATTCCGGCATGAAAGCCGAAATATGTTTGCAAAACATTCATCAATTAACACAAAGAAAACTTCCCATCATCCTTTTCACTCTCAATGATTTCAATGTACCAGGATATGTAGTCTGTTACGGCATTCATGAATCCCGATTCATTATCTGGGAACCGGAATTCGGACTCATGCAATATTGGGCGGACGAAATGAAAACATTATGGATAAAAGGAATAGCCCTGACCCTCTTTCCCACACAAGACTTCATGCCATGGAACAAATCCGTACCACTCAGTTTCACAGACATCCTATCCCCCCAAAAGAACTTTGTAACCCCGGCATCCACATAAAAAATATTCTTGGTTTCCGAGCAATTCTCCATATCGCCTTTACTTTGATAATTCATTTCCACCGAAGCCATCCAGCCGTGATTAAAATTAAACGTATTATTAAAAGCCCCCGTAAACATCGGTTTGTTCATCTTCAGCAATCCATCGGTAGTCTCCAGATCCAGCCATTGTTTCTGCACTCCCCAATTCAATTGCGGCGACCAGATTCCAAACTTAGGCGCCAATGACAAGAATGCCGAAACAGATTTCAAGCTATGGAGATTTTTGAAAGAAATAAGCGTTACCGCCGGATTATACTCCATTTGTTCCCCCCAGTAAATGATTGCATTTCTTCTGTCATTATAATCCAGACTGAACTGCATAAACTTCCATGTCCCCATCAAAGAAACGTTATGCACCACCTCATGTTCCAATAACGGATTGCCGGACTGAAGCGTGAACCTATTGGCATACGTCACATTATTGCTCAACTGCTGGTAGGACGGACGACGCGTCTTTGCCGCATAACTAAGCTGCAACTGCACTCCGCCTATTTCAGAACCCAATGAAACACTCGGAAAGAAATTACTGAAATTCCGGCTTTGTCCTTCCATATATTTCCCATCCTCATAATAATCAAAGTTCACCCACTCATAACGTCCCCCCACGGAGAGTTGCCCTATGGGAGTATTGCGGCTATACTCTAAAAACGGACTGATATTCTGCTCTTTCAGTTCACTGAATGAAGTCGGCACATAACCTTCCGGATTCACATAATCATCCTGCCGCTCTGTATGACTGTATTCAGCCCCTATCATGACATTTCCTCCAAGCAGCGGACGGCTCAGCACCAGTTTGGCTCGGCATATACATCCGAATTAAATATAGTGTGATAGCGGGCATCCGGATTGGCTTTCAATGTATATTTTACTCCGATTGAATTATTTTCATCGAATGCATAGTTCACACCTGCGATATTGGTAAATGCCTGTTGATTCGTTTTTGCGAACTGATAATTGTCCTGATGCCAAAGCGTATCAACATGCACATCTTGAGTAAACCGGCTTTCGTCAAACCCTTCACTTTTTCTATAATACACGGTGCCGAACACATCCAATTTATCACGCCGGTAATTCCAGTTCAACTGTTCCACGAAACCGGCATACTCCCACTGATTATAACCGGAACGCACATCAAATCCAAATCCTTCCCCTTTTATGGGGCGGGTAGTAATCTTCACCACTGCTTTCACAGACGCATCATATCTTGCACCGGGGCTGGTAATCAGTTCTACATTCTTAATATCTTCTGACTTCAGCTGGTCCAGTTCCGACAAATCACGCAGCAATCTTCCATTCACATAGATTATCGGGCTCCCTTTTCCAAATACCTCATACGCATCATTTTTCTTCTGAAGTCCCGGTATATGCTTCAACACATCCTCCGCCGTACCCATTTTGCTAAGCACTGTTCCTTGCACATGGGTCTGCAACCCTTCAGCAGTAAGTTTATATGACGGGCGATTCCCCTTTACCACGACTTCCCCCAACAGATTAACATCTTCAT
>PPYF01028407.1_pt1 | contig 12600 bp, 8 predicted proteins | sample 1559871 | NCBI WGS metagenome assembly PPYF01 (sample SAMN08240021, study PRJNA423297) | Human gut metagenome, whole genome shotgun sequencing project. | reverse complement strand
CTTCATAGTGGTCAAATACGGGAAGTACGAAGTCACTTATGCCTCGCTTTCAAATGTCTACGCACAGTTCGGACAGAGGGTCAAGGCAGCCACAGTGGTGGCAGTCTCATCAGACCGGCTTCACATGGAAGTTCGATTCCGGGGCGAAGAGATGGACCCGATGGATTTCATCACAATGCTCTTCGGCAATTTAAAGGTGTGGTCGCAAAAGGATGTCCCGCAGCCTGAATACGCCTATACCGATGTGAAGCTCTTTACTGACTATGAGAAAGAAAAAGACGAAATCGAGCAGCTGATGCTCCGCTACTACTCGCTCTACATGACCGAGCTGGGCAACGGAATCTACATGGTGCCAGAGCGCACCGGCGAGTCGCTGCGGAATCTCTTCACAGTCGGAGCCTTCAAGAACTATTTCTACGAGTGTATGCCATCCATGCTGAATCCGCTGGGCATCGGTGGCAGGTCGATTCCGCTTGTGACCAAGGCACAGAACCTTCTAATAGGCGATTTCCTCAACTATCTCGCCCTGCGTCACCATATCTTCTTGAAGAGCATGGATAACGCTGCTAAAAAAAAGACCTGATGGAGCTTTAGCATCAAGCGGCATCATCGACCCGCTCGCCGAGCTTGAAATCGACATACAGAGCTTCGACATCCCGCGCCTAGTATCGGTCTATCCCGACCGGGCAGGCATGAGATGGTGGACTAAGGCTTGGTTCAACAACCGCGAAGAAGGAGAGGCTTCTGTGGAGATAGAGGAAATGAGCGCCATCCGCTTCATACACGATGACTTCGACAAGGATGATTGGATGGGGAAATACTTTCCGGAGCAGATGAGCAACTACCACAAGGCAATCGAACAGACAAGAGAACAACTTATTACCCAGCTCAACAACAGGATATGACAGCACAGGACACGAGAATCGCAGAGACAGAGTATCTGCTGAGCAGCTATTTCGTCTCACACTCTGACAAAGTGATGAACTCTGTCAAGAGCCAGCTCCAGCACGATCAAGCGAAGGAGCAGGCTGATTATGCATTGTCGTTCCACGGCATCATGTCGATGCTTGCAGCGGGATCCAACCCGGCTGGCTCGCTTGTCGACAACTCACAGACCTTCCTAAGAGTCACGGGAGAGCACAATTCCAAGACAGCCGAAGATTATGTGGAGATGTGCAAGAACGCAATCGCCGGCAACAAGGAGTTTCAAGATGATTTGGCAAGATTGGCCGGTGAATGGAGAAACGCAGTGATAGCCAAGGTTGGCCGTGCCAAGTATGATGCGGTTTCACAGAAACTCGGCGGCGACCTTGCCTTGGCCTATGTTGACAATCGCATTGAGCAGATGATGATAGACAAGATGGTCCGCGACCGTATGCCCAAATCGTCGTTTGACTTCATAGTCGACAAAGGAGCGGCCAACTCACTTTTCGGTTTGAATCAGTCCTTGGTTCAGTCGCCACTCGAAGCGGAAATAAAGGCACGTGGCGAGGAGGCATACAACCCCAACGGAAAGGAAAAACTTGGAGCAAAGGCAGTGGGATTCAGTGCCGACGTGGCCACGTTGGGCGGTGTGTCATCATGGAGTTCGTTTCTGAAACTCGCCGGATGGGAGGTGGTTTTCACAGGCGTTGAAGGCTATATGGAGAAGAATGCCAGCAAGCCAAAGACTATTACTGTCGATCAGATTGTCAGCAAAGCCCTCTTCGGCAGCGACAGGGACGTTATGGGAGCCTACCGCAGCGAAGGAAGCAAAATCAAGGCGTATGAGTCGGCATACATTCAGCAAGTCAATGATTCGATGAGCCGTAGGATGTCATCCATTCCAAAGGAGAAACCGATATGGGAGACTTGGCTGGATGAACCTTTTAGCCCATACAAGCCTTTCAATTGGTCGCTCTCGTCTGCGACCCCGCAGCCCCGGCCAAACGACAAGAGCGTGCCTCTTGTAATCGCTCCCGGCAAAGAGCAGGATTACCTTCAATCGGAGGCAGAATCCAAGTTGCAAAAGTATACCACGGAAACGCCCAATGAGCAACCATCAGACCAACAACTATCACTGGAAATGTCAAATACGCAAGCACCTACCGAAAATCAGCAACCACAAGTTCAAACGCAACCACAAGTTCAGACTCCTGCACAGCCTCCGGAATCTCAACAGGCCAATGCTAACGGCTGGGCCGGATTGCTGTCAGCTACCGGTCTGAGCGGACTCGGCGACATTGGCAACAATCTCGGTTTTGTGCTTTCCATGCTACCCGAACTATTGCTTGGAGTCTTCACCGGTGACACGAAATCCATAGACCGCCACAACTCAATGATGCCCTTGGCCTCGATTCTTCTCGGAGTCTTCATCAAAAATCCCATGCTGAAGATGATGATGATTGGTTTCGGCGGGGCCAATCTGCTCAACAAGGCGGGACATGAGGCTCTTGACCGCCAGAATGAGCGGTTGGGCATCCCTGCCAAGTCGCAGTTCAAACAATATGAGGACGAGCAGCTGAATCCGAGAATCATCAACCCGACAATCAGCGGGAACTCGCTGATCGCAACAATCGACCGAGTCCCCTGTACAATCTCATTGCCTGACAACGTCGTTTCAGCCTACAATACCGGGGCATTGCCGCTTAACACATTGGCCAACGCCATACTTGCCCGTCACGACCATATGCAACAAATGGCACAGCAACAATATGACATGAACAGACAGCAGTCGCAAGACCGCATAATAATCCAACGATAAGCTACTTCATCATTCGTAACTATAACTTCATACCTTCATAAATGAGACCTAAATCACTCCAGGAGCAGGCGGCAGCATCGCGTCAGGTCAGTCTGCTCACCACAGCTCTTGAAAACTCGAGAAACAATTCCGGCATTTGGCTCAACGCCCAGGGCCGTATCGGGGCGCAGATACATGAGCGGCGGACGGCAGTCAGCCCCTTTAATGCCATGGTTCTCGGCCTGTTCTCCGATGCCAACGGCTATCCCACGAACCGCTTCACCTCATTCTCCGATGCCCGTCAGCGCGGCGATTCGGTAATGAAGGACGAGGTTGGCGTGCCGTTCCTTTTCTACAAGTGGGACAAGTACGTCAACCGTGGCAACAAGGAGGATATCATCAATCGAGAGGCTTACAAGGCCCTGAGTCCGGAAGCCCAGAAGTCCTACCGCGCAGTGCGCCAGCGTGAGGTGCGCACTCTTTTCAACATCTCCCAGACCACGCTCCCGTACACAGACCGCGAGGGATACTCGCGTCTTATCCGCGACTTCGGCCCGGCGAGCGAACGACCTTCCCAGTCTGCATCTGATTCCTTGGCAAGAAAAAATGTCGGCCATCTCGCAGCTGCTATCAAGGAGAATATGGTTCCTATTCGCCGAGATAGCGCCGGATTTGCACGGTATGACATGGAGAAGGATGCCATCTACATGCCCGACCAGAAGAGCTATCCCCAATATCAAGATTATGCCAGGGATCTCATAAGCCGAATGGTTGCGGCCACCGGCCACCCACAGCGTCTCTCTCGTGAAGGGGTAACATCCAACTCAGAGGAGGCGCAGCTGCGTGAGCGTCTTGTCAACGAGCTGGCCACCGGCATCAAGATGCAGGAACTCGGTTTTCAGGCGAAACTCTCGCCGGAATCGGAGCAATACGTCGACAAATGGTGTTCCCAGCTCAGGGAGGATCCATGTCTCATTGACGCAATAGAGAGCTATGTCAACAACGCGCTCGCCATGATTGCAAAGGCAGAGAATGGCGAGAAAATAGAGTTGGCGACAATCGTAAACAAGCGTCAGACACAGGAGGCTAGGGATGTAAACCGTCCGCAGGTCAGCCCGGCGGAGGCGTTGATTCTTCAGGACATCCTCGCTCACGGCGGCATGGGAATCGACCAACGCAACTTCCCCGGTGATGAAAACCGGTCGCAGCTCGCAATGAACGAGTTTATGGACAAATTTTCAAATCTCACTTACTACCGAAACCAGGTATCTCTCGCTATATGGAATGGAGAAAGGTACACTAAGAATCCTGACCCGGAGCATCCCGACCTTGCCAACGTGGCTTATACAGTTGCGGCTGGCGAAGCGGCACGAATCTATGAGAATTGCTCGGAGTGGCTTCCCAAGGAATGGGAACAGAAAGGCTCGCACTTCATCGCTGACGAGGCTGTTAACGTGCCTGACCGCAAGAGTAAGGAGTTCGTAGTGGCGCTTGACAAAGAAACCGGAATCGCCGATGTGATTCTTCCGGGATCGGCGCGTACAGGCGGCGATGTTGTCATGCCCAATGGCGACAAACGCAACTATTGGCTTACACCCGATGAAGTTATGCTTCCCGAAGAAAGAAAGGAAGCGGGCGCAAAGGTGGTCAGCCACAATCTGCCGGGCTTCAACAAGGATAAGATTACAGCGGCGCTCATGGCGCAGGGCGCTTCATACGTCCGCTTCTACAACACTGACGGCCTTCTCCGCTACCGCCCTGACGATGCATACTTTGAGAACAAGGATGTGTTTGCGGCAAGGCTAAACGGCAAGGAAGTCTCCGTCACTGCCAAGTTCGATGTGTCTGACGCAGTGCATAAGGCTACACACCTGACCTTCGACCGCCAGCTGATGGTGCGAACCGACGATAACAAGTGGCTTCTCTACTTGAAGCCCGAGGGACAGTCCGGATATGCCGTTGAGCCTTCAAAGGAAGATGTCAACCGCTTTTTCACAGCCGTAAAGTCAGGCGATCAGTCAGCTGTCAAATCTGTCCGTGACGAGCTATCACAGAAATACTTTGCGGAAGCCAACGCAAATCCTGCGCTCAAGCATGACATATTCACTCTCGCTCCCGATGATGTAGACCTCTCGCTCATCGACCGTGTGAATATCTTCCGCACCAAAGATGACAAAATCGTTTGCCTCGCCACAATCCAAGGTGTCAAAGGTCTTCAGCCCGTGGAGATGACAAAACCCCAATGGGAGAAGCTGTGGATTGCAGAAGACATGAAGGCTTACAAGAACCAGATTGCTGGACTTCTATACGCTGACACCATCCGCGAGGCCATGGCCAAGCGGCAAGAGACGGCAGAAACTCAAAAGGAGGCTGAGGCACAGGAAAAAGCCGAAGCCGCCAAGCGTCAGGCCGAAGAGCAAAAGAAGGTTGAGGAGCAGAAGCGCAAGGAAGAGGCTGCCAAGAAAGAAAACAAGTCTGATTCTGCATCGGAAGCCCTTGGCCGAGGAATAGCTGCTACCATTGCACTCTCACTTGTCACCCAATACGATGAGATGAAGAAGAAACACCCTGATGCCGTGCTTCTTTTCCGCAAGGGCGATGACTATGTAGTGGTGAAGGACGACGCGCCAAAAGCGTCTGAAATCCTGGGTATTCCCCTGAAGCAGGAGAAGGTCGAAGGCCGGAGCTGCGACTATGCCTCATTCCGACACCACGATCTCGACACATATCTGCCCAAACTCGTTCGTGCAGGCGAGCGAGTGGCCATTTGCGAGCAGTTGGAGAATCCGAAGCAGAATATAGGCAACCGAGTTGAGCGCGTTAGCGGTCAGGCAATGGCCTCCGAACCCACTCCCGACTATAAAGGCAACTCCGAAGAATCCGGTATTCATGTTGGATTCCACCGCTAACATCAATTACGATTAACCATGGGTAAGAACTCAGATTATGCAGCGAAATATGCCGAGTATGCTATGGAGCAGATGCGGCGATACGGCATCCCTGCGTCAGTGACTTTGGCGCAGGGCATACTGGAGTCGGCAAGCGGACAGAGCCAGCTATGCCGCAACGAGAACAACCATTTTGGCATCAAGGCTTCGAAGTCGTGGCTCGCTGCGGGTGGCGAGTATGGCCTGTACACCGATGACAAGCCCAACGAGAAGTTCTGCAAGTATGACTCAGTGGCAGAATCCTACGAGCATCACTCCAAGATACTTAAGGAGTCGTCGCGATACTCAAAGTGTTTCACTCTCAGTCCTGACGACTACCGTGGCTGGGCCAAAGAGATTGACCGCGCCGGATATGCCACCGCAGGTGCCTATGCCCCGGCTCTAATCAATATCATCGAGCGCAACGACCTCCAGAAGTACGACCGAATGGTAATGGAGCAGATGAGAGCCGAAGGACGCTCGTTTGGCACGGAACAAAACCCATTAGCGGTTGCGTCTTCCGCCGACAAGGTTAATAACCAGCCAAACGGCCAATACTCATTTCCTCTTGACAGGAAAGAGTTTCTGTTCGTCACTTCTGCTTTCGGCAATCGCAAAGACCCGATGAATCCGTCGCAGACTCAATTCCACAAGGGCATCGACATCAATTGCAAGAACGAGCCGCTGTTGGCTACCGAAAACAACGGCAAAGTGGTTGCCGTCAACGAAAATGCCAATACTCCCGGTGGCAAATCGGTCACCGTGGAATACGACCGGCAGGACGGCTCCAAAGTGCAACTCACTTACAGCCATCTGTCATCGGTAGGCGTAAAAGTGGGCGATGCGGTCAATGCCGGTCAGCAAATCGGCATTTCCGGCAACACAGGTACTCGCACAACAGGGCCGCATCTTCATCTCGGAGTGAAAACTGTGGGCGCTGACGGCTCCAAACGCGACATCGACCCTGCGGCATATCTAGCCGAGATTGCCCAAAAAGGCAACATCCAGCTGACAGCCATGCACAACGGAAAGGACTTGCTCCAGAAGTTCAAGGAGGACAATCCGCTTAGTCCTGATGCACCAGTTGTGGCGCAGAATACTCAGATTGACACATCTCTGTCACCCGAAGACTGGATGAAGAAGTTGCTCTCGTCGGAGGACAGCGGCGTACAGATTGGGCACGGTGGCGACCCTGTCATACAGCTTATCACAGGTCTTTTTACCTCCCTAATGTTGCTCGCTACGCAAATCGACAACAAGACTGAGGAAGAAAGGCTTGCGGCGGTTTCCGAGGCGGCACTTGCCAAATCGGTGGATTTGCGCCCGCTCCTTCCAAATATGAAGGAATGTTCGCTGGTGATTCAAGACAACGGCCGGCCATTGCTTGTGATGGACGCAGGCAACGGCCAAATGGAGAAGCCTCTGACTGTGGCCGAACTGAACCGCATCAGCAACATCCTCAACGATTCCAGCATTGAGCCGTCGGCGAAACAGGTGAAGATTGCCAGTGTCGTACAGGGGCTTGTCAATGCGCAACAGGCATCGATGAACTTCGAGCAGATTTCATCACAATCGCAAGGTCAGGAACAGCAGCTTCAGCGATGAGACTGACGCTCACAATTATCGGCGTTGCCTACCTCATGGGCTGCCTATGGCTCGCCTATGAGATAGTCAAGGCCAAGACAAGAGATTAGCAATCTAAAAAAAACAATAATCCATTATGCTTAAAGCAGATGTAAACCTTAGCGGTGTCATCAACCGCAGTGCCGTGGCTTGCACAGCCAAGGACGGAAAAAACTATATTGCCTTCGGAGTGACAGTAAACCTGATGCAACGCAACGGCGAGCAGTCCCGTTTCGACATCAGCGTGTCGATGGATGCACAGCCTTTCGATGCGACTTCGTTTGCAGAAGGTCAGCGTGTAGACCTTTCCGGCGAGCTAGTGTTCAAGAAACGCGGTGACGCCTTCTATCTGAACCTCTATGCAAAGTCGGCGCAGCCATCGGCATCAACAGCCGACTCGCTGACAGGCAAGCTCCACTTCCGTGGCGCTCTCGGCAAGAACATCGAGTCACGCGCTGACAAGAAAGGCAACCCCATGTTAATCTTCTCCGGTTATTCCGCTGAAAAGGTGGAAGATGGTTTCGAATATGTGTGGGTGCGATTCGTTGCCTTCAAGTCAGAACGTGAGCCTTGGATGGCGCCGAAAGGAAAGTTCGAGGCAACAGGCGACCTTGAAATGTGGCTCTTTGCCGGGAAGCCCTCCATCAGTTGCCGTGTCGAGGACATGAAGCAGTACACCAAACCACCTTACAACCCCAACGGACAATATGGCAACTAAAAAGTTTTTCGGAGGCGACGGCCGGAGTGCGGAAGACCGGGCTCTCGACCGCTTCGCCGACCTGATGATTGACAAAATAAAGAACCTCCAGCAGGACTGGCACAAGCCGTGGTTCACGGAGGGCGTGATGCGCTGGCCTCGCAACATGAACGGACGCGAGTACAACGGTATGAATGCCCTCATGCTGACATTCCATTGCGAGAAGGAGGGCTACCGGCATCCCATCTTCTGCACCTTCAACAAGGTGGCAGGTCTCAACTACGATGCTGAAAAGAACCCGCTTCATGATGAGAATGGCGAGCGACTGCCTATCGTAACTGTCAACAAGGGGGAGAAATCCTTTCCCGTTATGCTCACCTCCTTCACCTGCGTCCACAGGGATACCAAGGAAAAGATCCCCTATGACGAGTATAAGAAGCTCTCTGACGAGGCGAAGAAAGACTACAATGTTTATCCGAAGCTGAATGTTTTTCACGTCTTCAACATCGACCAGACCAACATGAAGGAGGCTCGTCCGGCTCTGTATCAGAAGCTTGTAGACAGTCTTCAGATTTCCCGACCAGTTGACTTCGAGTTGGAGCAATCTACATTCCCGGCAGTCGATGCTATGATTGACAAGGGTCTATGGGTATGTCCAATCAAGCCGACGCATAGTGACAGTGCCTACTACTCGCTATCAAAGGACGAGGTGGTAGTGCCTGAGAAGAAACAGTTCAAGTCCGGAGAGTCGTTCTATTCAACGCTATTCCATGAGATGACCCATTCGACAGGATCTGCCGACCGACTCAACCGACTTAAAGACGGCGCTACCTTCGGTTCTGAAGACTACGCCAAAGAGGAGCTGGTGGCCGAGTTGGGAGCAGCCCTTGTTTCTTCTCGTTACGGCATGAACAAAGGCTTGAAAGAGGACTCAGCCGCCTACCTAAAATCGTGGCTCGACCACATCCAGGAATCTCCCGACTTCCTGAAGTCCACGCTAATGGACGTGAAACGAGCCTCTTCGATGATTACCCAGCAAGTCGACAACATCCAGCAGCAAATCAACACCTATCAGCAGTTCACCGGACGCGAAGACATCCCCGACTACTTCGACATCGATAACGACGGCAACACCCTAGAAGTCGCCCACAGCATCGACCGCATCCTCGAACCCTCCGAGGAAGTCTGCCCCTTCAAACGCGGTCGATAGAGAATACACACAAAACAGGTATTATTTTTATATCGAAAATAATATGCACCATGGCCACAATAAAGATAAAATTGCGAATCACCTCCGATTCAAAAGAGGGGAAACTCGTTTTTCAAGTCATCCACCGTAGAATAGTGCGGCGGATTGGCTCCGGTATTTCAATTCCCGAAAAGAATTGGGATAGAGAAAGGGAACTCATCATACATGCAGATACCAGCGAGATTAAAGCATATCAGACTCTTTTGGAAAAACAAAAGGGTCTGCTTCGCAATATCATTACGAAACTCAATGGCAAAGGAGCGGAATATACCACTGATGATGTAATAAAAATGTTTGAGGACGCAAGGGTGTGTCCGACATTTGTAGAGATTGCGTCGGTCGAGATACAAAAGAAGAGGGATGATGGCAAAATACGTACAGCCGAGGCATATCAGTCAGCCGTTAATCAGCTGTTGTTGTTTGCCGGAGTGGGGGATTTGAAAATAGAGGACATAAATACTGACTTTGTAGAGCGATTTCAATGTTGGCTTGTTGCTAAGGAATGTGCAAACAACACTATATCGTTTTATATGAGAAACCTGCGTTGCCTGTTCAACCGTGCGGTCAGACGAGGCTACGTAGCAGACAACCGCCCCTTTGCAAACGCATTTACGGGTGTAGCGAAGACACGCAAGAGGGCAATTTGCGAAAGCGACCTAAAGAAAATAAAGAACCTTGATTTAAGCAAGAAGCCCGGACTCGAAGAATCGCGCGACTTGTTTATGCTGAGTTTCTATTGTCTGGGGATTTCTTTCGTGGACCTTATTCTGCTTAAAAAGTCGAATCTTGCGGATGGGCGCATAACGTATAGCAGGGCAAAAACCGGGCAAACCATAAGCATCGCGGTCAATGACAAGATTTCTGCCATTCTGAAAAAGTATGCTGCTGATGAAGTATCTCCTTATTTGTTGAGATTCATAGATCATAATCTCGGGAATGAACGGGGTCAATACAAGAATGCAATTTGCAGGATGAATCGTCATCTGAAAGTAGTTGGAGAGCTGGCTGGTTTGAAGACCTTGCTGACAAGTTATGTGAGCAGGCATACGTGGGCATCACTCGCAAAACTGAAAAATGTGGCACTCAGTACGATTAGTGATGCGCTTGGACATGAAAACTCGTCAACAACCCAGATATATCTCGCCACACTTGACACAAGTCATGTTGATAAGGCTAATGATTTAATCTTAAATGGATTATAATGACTGACTCTCACAAATAATTGTGGAATAAATGTTGACCAGTAATGCACATCACTTATACACGTGATAAACACAAGATACTACTATAGTGAGAACCTAAAAGTTAGGCCTTGGTTAGACTATGTTTTGGTCAACAAAACGGTCAACATGGTCAACATTTTATTGCTTTTCATATACTTAACAGTATCGTAATTCATTCTATAATGTATTTGTGTAACTATGTTATTACGGTTGAAACTATAGTTACATTACCATCAATCAGGTCATTACGAGCAGTGGGGAAATTAAAATTTGATTTATTCGACTCTTGTACATGTCGAAAAAAATTAGTAACTTTGCATCGTGTTTATCACGTGTATAAATGATGCGCAATTTCTGTGATAAGAAAACTGCCCGTGAAAGTAGGGGAGAACTTAGCGTCAAGGTTGAGCGATCATTAAGTGCAGGGATAAACAACGTAAAAGAAATGGATGTCATATTTAATTCACACATACCACATAAGTGCCTGATTATTAGAATTAACACTAATTTTCGGGGAGCTTAAGAACTGTCTAAAATCGGACGGCCTTATATTTTAATGGGCAGCAACTACAATAACGATAATCCCTTTTGGTACGCTATGAGTGCTACATTTGGAAGGGCGATTAAAGCCAAAGAGGCTCTTGATGCCGCCAATGTGAGGAATTATGTGCCATGTGAGTGGAGGGTTGTTGTAAAGAAGGACGGGACAAAGGACCGAAAATACCTTCCGGTTGTAGCCAATCTCATATTCTTATATGTTTCATGGAATGAGTTGATGTCCATTAAGGCTCAAATGCCATGGTTGCAAATTCAGACATTTCCAACCGGAGGGAGAAATGTTCCGATTATTGTCAGAGAAGATTTGATGGCAAACTTCATCAAGGCAGTTGATAATCCTGATGATGCAGAAAATGCGAAAATTATCTACCTAAAGCCAGAGGAGGTAGATTTGGAACAAGGCACTTTGGTTAGAGTTCTCGGAGGCCCGTTGGATAACGTTGTTGGCAAGTTGATTAAAAAACGCGGTCCGGGCAATAAGAATCTTATCGTTGAGATAGAAGGCATAATAGCGGCTAAGGTTGAACTTAAGACATTCGATTTGATTGAACGGTTGTAGTAACGACCATAAAATCAATGGCTTTTAAGTCACAGTAATGAATACCAATCTGAGAGAAGAATACAAGCAGCACGCACCGCTGATGCGGCAATGCGTTGATGCGGCGTTTGATGCGGCAATGGATTTGTCGGCGTTGAGCGATGCAGAACTTGCTGCCTTGCTTGGGCTTCAGGCTCGTTTGCGCCGCTGTCGCGAGGCTGTTTGGTATCTCTTACCGGAACTTAAAGGTGAAGATTGGCATTTCATATCCGGCAAAACCATAAAAGAGGCGCTGAGAAGGGCGGCAACTGCTAAGGCTATGGTGCCGTTTGTTGATGGTCTTTCCGGATTCATCCGTGACAAGGAGTATGGCTCGGAGATTTTTGAAGCGTTTGACGGATTTGTAAAGGATTGCATCGGTCGCGAATCTCTGTCGGAATCGGAACGGATTGCTTTGATTGTGGCGTTCTCGACTTTGGCTCATAAGGACTTGAAATACAAAACGGGCAAGGAATTTGTGCTTAAGCTATGGGGCGAAATGGACAGTAGCCTTGCCGATAATGTTTGGCCCGAATTACCTCTGACAGAGGCGCTGACACGCATTGAGACGATTGAGCGTTACGAAGTTAGGTCGACATTAAACATATCGGTTGACACATTTGAAGAAATTTACGCCTCATACATGTCGCAGGATGCCGAATATACGACAGAGGACTTCCTGAAGGTGGTTAGTATTGATGCGAATGATTTCCGAGCATCTGAAATTTATTGTCCCGACAAGGATCTCGATAAGGCTATTGGTCTATTATCAAGCGCAGACAATAAACAGGAAAAGTGGCAGGTGATGCTTGCAGTCGTTGACTTGCTTTGGTTCATACATGGTGAGGAAGGCAAGCTTTTGCTTTCATTGCCTGAAAGCACATCGCGGCTTTACGGCAAAGTAGTAAATTCTAAGGACTATGCCAAAATGTCGGATGCTGAGTTGCTTGCACTGGGCGAGGATTGCTTTGGTCTGATGGATTCGCTGGGGGATTATGTCGACAGCATGCTCTTCTCGCACGAC
>PPYF01507454.1_pt1 | contig 12601 bp, 11 predicted proteins | sample 1559871 | NCBI WGS metagenome assembly PPYF01 (sample SAMN08240021, study PRJNA423297) | Human gut metagenome, whole genome shotgun sequencing project. | reverse complement strand
CAGTTGACGGTCACGCTGGCATACATACCGGAGTAAACGTCGGTCGGCAGCAGGTCGGCGTGGACGTTGGAAATATGCACACACTGCGGCTTCTGCTTGTGACCCAGTGCCCCTTGCACTCCAGAACGAACGGCTCACCGGACGGTCGGGTGCCGTCGCCGCCGTAGATGACCGGATAGCGTATCTGCAGACGGTTGCCCTTTCACATGTTCTTGACGTCGTATCCCACAGAGCGGTCAGCTGCTCGAGCTGCTCCTCCGTCCAGCAGAAGTAAAGACGCTTGCCCGGCTTGATGCCGTAGCTGTGCTTCCCGACTGCAGCCAGATTGGCTGCGAAGTTGTTGTTTTACATTGAATCTTCTTTCTTGTGCATTTTATCGTACAATGCCAATACGCCGCTTGACGATGTCGGTCGCAACGTCGCCAAGATAGTACATCACGCGATGCTCGCCGGACACTCTCGGTGCGCCGATTATGCGCTTGGCTTTGTGCTTGTCGGTAAAACCATAGATTTTTGCGACTTGCTCCAGTGTCAGCAATACCATGTTCGAATACATCCGCATCAGGTCGTTCTTGCCCCCTGACGGAGTTCCTGATAGGTTCAGGCGTTTATGTTTTACACCTCCTTGCGTGATTTATAATCACGCAGGTGGTACACTAATCACAACCAATCGAATGTTTGATATAAAGTAAGGGTGTTTGTTCTGACATTAGGAGAAAGAATCAAAAGAGAAAATGGTCGAAGTTCCCGACACCTATCTCAAGGGCCGCAAGCCGGAGGATTTCTGCGCTATGCATGTCCGCGGTGACAGTATGTATCCTGATTTCCGTGATGGTGATATCGTGCTGGTGCTCAAGCAGAACACCATGAACCACAGCGGCGAGATCGGAGTCATCAGCTATGGCGATGACGAAATGACCATCAAACGCATCAACTACGTTCAGAGAGAGAATTGGCTGGAGCTTGTGCCCCTGAAACCCGTCTTACCCGCCCAGACGGATCGAGGGCACCGACCCGGAAAGATGCCGTATTATCGGTATCCCGCGCGTACTGATACGCGAGTTCTAAATATAAAAATTACGCCCACCGGCTGCAACCGATGAGCGTTAGCGAGTGCATTCTACCCTCTTATTTTACAACCAAAGATGTTTTACAATAAAAACACATTAGACGGATGTTTCCGCAAAACGTTTAGCTATAATGGCAAGCGGTACTCCGTCCAGGTAAAGACCGCGCGCGATCTCTGGCACAAGGTCGAGGAAAAGAGTAGCGGCTTTCTTTTTACGCAGCCGACTACCGGCAGACCGCACACCGAAACGTCCATGAAGCAGATGTGGCGCTCGTTCAAGCAGGCGCTTGATCTCGATATAGGCGCACAGATGGCCAGCGGCGCAATCGACCCGGAAACGTCCGTCGTGGCTGACGATCTCACGCCGTACTGCCTGCGGCATACATACGCGACTGATTTGCAGTCCGCCGACGTGCCGATCAACGTTGCAAAGGACTTTCTGGGGAACAAGTCGATTGCCATGATATCGCAGATCTACACTCACCTGTCCATCGATGCCTTTGCCGAGGCATCGCTCAAGGTTATCAACTTCCAGCACGCACAGCAGCGCAAGAAAAAAAGAAATCCGTCGGAAACAGGTGACACATCAAACAGCCGAAAATAGCCTGATGTAGCGCATTTTACAAAAAAGTACACTCTACCCGTTACCCGAGCAGAGTGCATAAAAAGTTGCAATAAGCAAACAAAACCCTCTAAACCGCATGGTTTAGAGGGTTTCATGTTGGTGGAAGTTACAGGGCTCGAACCTGTGACCCTCTGCTTGTAAGGCAGATGCTCTCCCAGCTGAGCTAAACTTCCATCGGGTCGTTGTCGTCGTTGTCTCATCCCTGACGACTTGTTTAGTATATAACAGAATTACGAATCTGTCAACACATTTTCTGAAAAAATTCCAAAAAATTTTTAGACCCGAAAATTTACGCCGCGCACAGCGTTCTCCGACATGCGCGGCGTAATGTATTATCGTTCCATCTTTTCACAGAACCGCATCAGCATTGCCGCGGCCTGTGCGCGGGTGGCATTCCCCTGTGGATTCAGTCTGCCGTGCGAGCCGTTGACGATTCCGTTCGCTGCCGCCCATCGCATAGCATCGACCGCGTAGGAGCTGACGGTATCTGCGTCTGCAAAGGCATCCAGTGTGCCGCCGGCTTCGGGGACATCCGCATAGCGGTACAGCATGGTGACGAGCTGCTCTCGTGTAATGCCAGCCTCCGGCGCGCGGCCATCCGAAATGCCTGCCGACTGCGCCCACGCCATGCCCTTCTCGTACCAGTTTGCACCGCCGGTCGTATCCGCACCCGCGTACCGTGCGAGAATCGTCATCAGCATACCGCGCGTGGTCGTGCCATCCGGCGAGAACGCATCCGTACCTGTGCCGCTCATCAGACCCTTTTCCACAACACAGCGCACTGCATCGGCGTACCACTCGGTTGGCTTGACGTCATCGAAGCTCACATTTTGAGCAGGCTGTCTCTCGAAAATAGGCGTAAGCGTGACATTGCACGCAGGCATGACGAATGTAAACCGACCGTCCTTCTCCGTCACTGCGACCGGCTTGCCGCTCTGGTCAGTAACCGCGATTGTTTTGAGCGCATAGCCTTCCTTTGGCACAGCTTTAATCATCACTGTGCTGCCTTTGGCTGCGTTTTTCGGCGTGATTGAGACCTCGCCGTGCACGCTCTTAGCCGCAGTCACCGCACCGGTCGGCGTGCGGACCGGACCGCCGCCGCCACCACTGCCGCTCGTTCCGCCACTCTGCTGAGCGGTGAACACCGGTGCTGCAGTCTGCGTGCCGTTCAGTTTAGTAAGTGCTTCCTCTGTCAGCGTCGTGTACGTTTTATCACCGATTTTCCACCCGTTAAACGTGTATCCGCGCTTACTGTCGGTCGGAAACGCCGTTCCGATATCTCCCGCGCCGTAAACGCTGGTCTGCGCACTGCTGTCCGCAAACACGAACGTGATCTCCGCGCGACGCATATCCACTGCGGAACGGTCGATCATGTACGTCACGCCATGGATGGTTAGCGTATCGCCCGCGGCCACGGCATCCGGCGCAGAAACCGTGATTGGCTCGGTCGCAAAGCCGGTCAGTCGAATCGTCAGGCCGTCGATTACGGCAGTAACGGTACTCGGCGTGACAGTTGCCGTCTCGAGCGCCTTCTTGATCTGAAACGAGAAGGTTTGTGCCTCGGGCAGCACATAGTTACGAGCCTTGTTGCCTGCCAGAGCGACCGCGCGTGCGGTGTACGACCCGATTTCGGTCCGGCTGCCGTCCTCGATTATAACAGTAAGCGCATCTCCGTTCACCGCGCCAATCGCTTCAGCCGTGACCAACTTCGGTGTACCATCATAATAGAAAAGACTCTCGCTGTTCCATTTTATCTCAACAGGCTTCGGCTGTACGGTCAACACGCCGTTTTCGTATGTAATTTTGTAATTTTCAGCTTGTGCATCCATCGGAATAATCGTGTAAGTTCCAATATCGCTAAACTGCGCATAGCCAAACACATAGTTCAGACCCCAAAGCACAGTTTCGTTCTCATTATTCACGAATCCATTGATTTCCGCACCATTATCACTTAACGTTTCCCCATAGGTTATGGTTTTATCCTTAGCACGAATACACAGCGGCGCTTTTTCAATATGAAACCGAACCGCTTGCGAGGTTGCGGAAGCCGTGCTGCTCGTTTCCGGTGCATACGCTTCCACCCAGTAAGTTCCAGCGTTGATTGGCGCACCGTCCAGCTGATTGCTCTGTGTACCGTTGCTGTCGGCGTAGTAGCGATATGTCGGCGCGGACGTGCCCGAACAGGTCAGATTGCTCTCGCTGTACGGCAGACCGGTATAGACTGCATCCTTCGCGCTTACAATAAGTTCGACCGTTTTCGGCAGGATTTTACCCTTTACAGTGCAGTTTTCGTCCTCTAACGTGTAATTTTTATTCGTAAGTGTAACTGTAACCGTCACGTCCCACTCGCCAGCTTCGGCAGATGCGTACCGTGTCGAGAGCGTGTAATCCGTGCCCTCGCTCAGTGCCGTGCCTTCCGGAAGATTGCTGAACGCCAGACCGCTAATCCGTGCATCATCATCGCGTCCGTTGCATGTCTTGTCCTCAATTTTCAGTGCTGTTGTATTCAAGGAAATTACGCGCTTATTAATGGTAAAACTGCCGATATTCATCCGTTTAACTGCAGAAAAGTTTTCACTTGATGCAATCTCGACCACCACGTTGTAAGTTCCGGCACGAACCGGCAAAGCTGTGCTGTCGTTGTACCAAACTGTGACCTCGCCAACGCCTGTTCTCGTCCACACCGACGCCTCACGCGGCTTGCCGTCGTAGGTCGAATCAACAGACAATGCAATCTTGTAATCGGTGTCCTTTTCGGGTGTTTTCGGTGTAATTTGGAATGTTTTCTCAACTTTTCCGGTATAATTTCCCTTGCCGGTAATTGTCACCGTTCCTGCACCGCAGTCTCTGTTATTGTTGTAAGAAAGTTCGTAATCTACGTTGATTTTCAACGTTTTATTGTCTATTGCGATGATTGGCTTGGGATTATGCTCGACTCCGTCATACACATACTCGGTCTGCTTCATATCAATCTGCGCGTCTGCAATATCCCGCGGAGTAACTTTCAGCGTACCATTGGCATAGCTGATTGCGTAATTTTTCGTCTTATCTGTACCGTTTCCGCATATTTTTGCATTATGTGGTACATTTTCTGCATTTCCTGCATTCGTCTGCGTGCCAGAAACCTTCACCTCGATAATTTTGTCGCCGGACACCAGTTTGCCTGCTGTGTAGCCATCTTTCACCAGAGGTTCGCCATCGTACACTTTCTCTGCACTTTCCGCCGTAATCGTCAGCGGTTTCGGCTGAATTTCTGCAGAAAACTCCTCGCTTTCCACGGTGTACTTGCTGTCTTCCGACATAAATTTGAGCCGATATTTGTCCCCGACATTCGGGACGGTTTCACCGTTTACGACCTCGAATGTGCCGGAAAGTTCGGTGCCGTTCAGCGTTGCACTGCAGCCGGAAACATCAACCATTTCATTCCAGGTCTGGCCGTATGTGCCCTTAGCCGACGTAATCCAGTCTATAATCGGTGTTTCTTCTTTAGAACCTTCTTCCGAGATTAAAACAATCTCGAGTTCGTCAGATAAACCATTACACTCGGCTTTCATATGATATGTTTGCCCTGCTTTTGCATTACAAGTAACAATCATGTCCCAGTGCACATCTATTTCGTTTGTCTGCTTATTTGGTTCTTCTTCTCTACGAAATGTGACACCATTATCCGTGTTTTCGTCCACAATTGTTTTATCTTCTGCATGCAATGTAATATCGCATTTTGCTTCTTGGTTGACCGTCAGATCCTGGAAAAGTGCATCCGCCGTATACATATCCTTGTATGGCTCATCACCAGTTGGAATCGAAACAGTAATCGACTTTTCAACTACAGGTGTACCATTTCGATTGATTCGGATTGATGTAGTTGGTCGAGCCTTTCTACATATCCTTTCCGGATAAACCGCATTCTGATAAGTGCCGTCGGCCGCTCCCGCAGGAATGACTACCATGCCGAGCGCCATCGAGAGCGCCAAGACCACAGAAAATGCCGTTTTAAAACGTTTCACGTTTTCCTCCTGACCCGCAAGCTGGTGTTTGACGATTGCGTGCGCTTCGTTCACTGCACTCTGCACAATTTTTCGCAGAGAACACATATATTTTTATTCAGCTTACCATGAGGTTTCATATGCGTCAATGTTTTAATCGACAAAATTCGACATGTAAGATTCAGCATTTTACATAAAGGCACAGCCAGTCGTTAGTCTGTTTCTTCGTGTCTACTCCGCTTATACAGTGAGCCTTTCATCGGCAGAATATTCATATTTGCATATTTATGTTATTATCTTAAAAACGACTACCAATTCTCTATTATGGCATTTCCATATATATTGTCTGATGTTTTTCGTTTAATGACTATACATTCATTTATCTGTGTTTCGCATAAATATTCTATAAGTGCAAAAAGCACCGTGAAGCTTTCCGCAGGACTGCGCCGTTGATGAGTAATAATAAGACGAAAAACACGAGCGCTGTATATTAATTTTACCCGACAGTTTAGTTTCTCCATAAATCCATGCTATTCTTCCTGATTCATATGATAAGGTACAATAAGTTGCGCAAATTGAAAACCTCATAAAAGAAGACATAGCTTGCAGATTCTGGTAGAATGAAGTTACCACACAAACATTCGAAAGAAGACAGCAAACTATGTCCGAGAAAATTGTACAGCTGAATGAGGAAGTAATCAAGGGCCAAATCAAGGAATTGGTCTGCAACAGCGTGGAGGAAGCGCTCATCGAGATGTACCTGGCAGGCGTTTCCGTGCGCCGTGTGGAGGACATCACCGAGGCCCTGTGGGGCAGCAAGGTCTCGCCCGCAACCATCAGCGAGCTGAACAAGAAATCCTATGTCCACATCGAGGCCTGGCGCAACCGTCCGTTACAGGGCGGGCGCTATCCATACGTCCACGTGGACGGTATCTACCTGCGCCGCAACTGGGGCGGAGAGTACGAAAATGTAGCCATTCTGGTGGCAATCGCCGTAAATGAGGATGGTTTTCGTGAGGTTCTGGGAGCTGCCGAGGGAATGAAGGAGGACAAGGCCAGCTGGGTCAGCTTCTTCCAGTGGCTCCGCGGACGCGGCTTGGACGGCGTAAAGCTCATCGTCGGCGATAAGTGCATGGGGATGCTGGAGGCCGTGGGCGAGGTATTCCCGGACGCCAAATACCAGCGCTGCACGGTGCATTTCTACCGTAATGTTTTCCCTGTTGTGCCTAAATCCAAGGTCAAAATTGTAGCAAAAATGCTCAAGGCGATCCAGCAAAAAGACGCCCCGCGACAAGGCTAAAGCGGTCGTTGCCGGACTTCGCGCCATGAAACTGAAAGAGGCTGCCAAGAAGGTCGAGGACGGCATTGAGGAAACTCTGATCTACTGCGATTTCCCAGCGAGCATCGGACCCGCCATCCGCACCAACAACGTGATCGAGCGGCTGAACCGTGAGATCCGCCGCAGAGCCCGCGTGGTGGGAACGTTCCCTGACGGCAACTCCGCTCTGATGCTGGTCTGCGCCCGGCTTCGCCATGTGGCGGGCACGCAGTGGGGCAGCAAAAAATATATGAACATGAAGCACTTGGAGACGGCGCTAGATGACTCCTTCATTGCCGGCTGACTTCATTCAGCCGGAGCCTGCAAATAATTTTGCGCATAAATCTTGACGGGACCGAGTCTATTAGAGGCACGCATATGATATAATCTTGGCCACGCATTTTGTCAATTCGTATACAGATCTTTGTCGAAATCATAGATGCTACCACACTGTTTCCGATTATTGAACAAAAAAGTGCTCTCCGTTTGATGGAGAGCACCTTCGTTTTTTATTTAGCCGACACGCTGTCTGGAGTGGTGCAGTTCGATCTGCTTGGACTTGATGAACACGCTCAGTTTCTTGTAGGCGAGCATGGTAATCGCAGTCAGGATTGCGCCTTTGATGAGATTGAACGGCAGAACACCAAGCAGCAGATAGCCCTGCATGCCGGTCACATACGGATTGATAGCATTGCACGCATCAAAGATAGCCTGCAGCGGCATAACCTGCGAATAAAACGGAATGATAAGAAAATAGTTGGTCAGCATGCCGACACAGGCCATAGCGACCGATCCGGCTGCACAGCCGAGGACAGCCATCTTGCGGCTCTTGTGTCCGCGGTACAGCAGCACGGCGATAACAACGAGCGTGGAAAGCATCAGAAAATCTGCGACCTCACCGGAGCCGCCGGTCTGGGTCTGGGTCAGATGAATAATGTCCTTGATGCCGATCATCGTGATCGCCGGAGCGATGCCGAAGATAAACGCGCCGATGAGCACGACTGCGCCGGACAGATCCACCTTGAGGAACGGCGGCATGAACGGAATCGGAAACTCAAAGTACATCAGTACGGTTGCGATAGCCGCAAAAATTGCGGTGTAGGTGATTTTGCTGGTTTTTGTCATTGCTGTTTTTTCTCCCTTTCAGGAGTCCTGTTCCATAAATAAAACAAGCCCCCGGATTGCTCCAGAGGCATACAGACGTAGCGATAGGTACATCTGTTTCTCTCATCCGGACTATAACCGTCGGTTGGGATTCTAACCCATCATGCCTTGCGGCTCGCAGACTATCAGACTCGAAGCCTGTATACTGCCGGTGGAGACTTTCACTCCGCCCTGAAACAGAACTGATTTATTTATACTGCTATTATAGTCGCCGGTAAGGGATTTGTCAACACTTCAGCAAGAAAAACATAAAGCCGCCTTTCCTTGCGAAAAGCGGCTTTTTATCAGAAATCAGTCTTCCTTGCTGCTCATCAGAGTAACCATAACGGCCTTCTGTGCGTGCAGGCGGTTTTCTGCTTCTTCGAAAATTTCGTTTGCGTGCTCCTCGAACACCTTGGTGGTGATCTCCTGCTCGCGATATGCCGGCAGGCAGTGCTGCACCATGCAGCCCGGCTTTGCAGCAGCCAGCAGCTCATCATTGACCTGATAACCCTGGAATGCCTTCATGCGGACTTCCTTTTCGGCCTCCTGACCCATGGATGCCCATGTGTCGGTGATAACAACGTCTGCGTTCTCGACAGCCTTCATCGGGTCATCGGTGATGAAGAAGTTCGGGTTCGGCTCTGCGAATGCCATAACCTCAGCGTCCGGACGGTAGTCCACCGGCGTTGCGATGGAAACCTTCATGCCGGTCTTGAGGCCGCCGACGATCAGCGAGTTTGCCATGTTGTTACCGTCGCCGATATAGCACATCTTGAGGCCATCAAGGACTGCGAACTTCTCACGGATGGTCATGAGATCCGCCAGAACCTGACACGGATGGCAGAAATCAGTCAGACCGTTGATGATCGGAATAGAGCCGTAGTTTGCCAGATCCTCTACTTCCTTCTGCTCGTAGGTGCGGATCATAATGCCGTCCAGATAGCGGCTCAGCACACGGGCCGTGTCCTGTACCGGCTCGCCGCGGCCGATCTGAAGGTCGCGATTGGACAGGAAAAGCGCCTGACCGCCCAGCTGATACATGCCGGTCTCGAAAGAAACACGGGTACGGGTGGAGGACTTCTGGAAGATCATGCCAAGGCTCTTGCCTTCCAGATGACGATGGGAAATGTTGTGCTTTTTCTCATACTTGAGCTGATCCGCCAGATCGAGCAGACCGATGATCTCCTCGGTGGAGCAGTCAAGCAGCTTCAGTAAATGCTTCATTGTAATAAACCCTTTCTGCAAATTAGCAATGAGTAATTAGTAGTCGGTAATTATTGGCGCTGCAATAAGGCTTACCGTAGGGCGGCATGAGGTCATGCCGCTGTGTAAACCATCTGCACACCGTTATAAACGGCGGGGTGAGGTCAGGAGGTGAATTGCGGCAAAGCCGCAAAAGAGGCCACTCTGGAGTGCCCCGCCCTACTGTGATGGCAAACCACTGCATAAACTACTATTTTATTACTAATTATAAAAACTTTGATTAAAATACTTTTGCCATGATAGCGAGTGCTTCATCCATCTCTTCCTTGGAAATGGTGAGCGGCGGGAGCAGACGAACGGCATTTTTGCCGGCGGTGATCGCCAGAACGCCGTTTTCGATCAGCTTATTGGCAAACACGGAGTGCTTTCCTTCCTCAACGATGATGCCGAGCATGAGACCCATGCCGCGCACGCCCTTGATATTCGGCGAGCCAAGGGACAGGATGCCGTTGCGCAGGTACTCGCCCTTTTCGCGTACTTTCATCAGAAACTGGCCGTCACCGACGGTATCAAGTACGACGTTTGCTGCGGAGCAGACAATCGGCGTACCGCCGAAGGTGGTCGCGTGCGTGCCCGGCGTCAGGACGTTGCAGCAGGTATCCGCCGCCATGACAGCGCCGATCGGCATGCCGCCGCCAAGACCCTTTGCCATAGTGACAACGTCCGGCTTGATGTCGTACTGCTGGAAGGCAAACAGGCTGCCGGTACGGCCGATACCAGTCTGCACCTCGTCGATGATGAGCAGCATATCCTTCTCGCGGCAGAGCTTCTCTACCTCCTTGACGAACTCGCGGTCAAGCGGCAGGACACCGCCCTCACCCTGGATCAGCTCCATCATGATGGCGCAGGTCATATCGTCCGCCTTTGCGCGTACCGACTTGATGTCGTTGGCAACCGCGTAATCAAAGCCCTCGGTAAACGGGAAGAAATAGTTGTGAAAACGCTCCTGACCGGTGGCTTTCAGCGTGGTTACGGTACGGCCGTGGAAGGAGTTGATGAGCGTCAACACCTTGAAGCGGCCCTCGCCGTACTTGTCGAACGAATACTTACGAGCCAGCTTGATGGCACCCTCGTTTGCCTCAGCGCCCGAGTTAGCAAAGAATACCTTGCCGCCCAGATGCGTCTTTTCTACCAGCTTCTTGGCAACCTGAACCATCGGCTCGGTGGTGAACAGGTTGGAAACATGCATCAGCTTGTGCGCCTGCTTGTCGATTGCGTCAATGATCGCCGGATTGGCATAACCCAGACAGTTTACACCGATGCCGGAAGCAAGATCGATGTACTTCTTTCCCTCAACGTCCCACAGAGTCGCACCCTCGCCGTGGTCCAGTGCAATCGGGAACCGGCCGTAGGTGTTCATTACATATTTGTTTTCTTCGCTTTTTAATTCATTGTAAGTCATAGGGTATCACCTTTTACCGGAGATACGGAGCGAATCATTCTCCATTCTCCATTTTCAATTCTCAATTACTGAAACATAGTGCCTGCGCCGACTTTGGAGAGCAGCTCGATCAGGATCGAATGCTTAACACGGCCGTCCAGAATGGTAGCACGCTCAACGCCCTTTCGGACTGCCTCAACGCAGCAGTCTACCTTCGGGATCATGCCGCCCTTGATCACGCCGTCACGCACCAGCTTGGGCACCTCGGACACCTTCAGGCGGTGAATGACACTGTCCGGGTCGTTGACATCCAGCATCAGGCCGCGCACGTCGGTCAGCAGGATCAGCTTCTTTGCGCCGAGTGCGACTGCCAGCTTGCTGGCTGCGGTGTCGGCGTTGATATTGTAGTTGGTTTCATCGTCGATGCCCTGTGCAACGGTCGAAACGACCGGGATGTACCCCTGCTGCAGCACATCAATGACCGGAGCCGGGTCAACGTCCATGATATCACCGACGTAGCCATAATCCGTGCCGGCACGGTCGGTCAGGCGCTTTGCCTGAAACAGACCGCCGTCCATGCCGCCGAGGCCGATGCCGCGTCCGCCTGCCTTCTCGAGCAGGGTTACAAGATCCTTGTTGACCTTGCCGCACAGCACCATCTGGACGATATCCATGGTTTCACGATCGGTGTAGCGCAGACCGTTGACAAACTTGCTCTCCTTGCCGATCTTTCCCAGCATTTCATTGATCTCCGGGCCGCCGCCGTGTACGATAACGACCTTGACGCCGACCAGATTGAGCAGTACCAGATCGTGAATGACCGCGTCCTTCAGCTCCTCGTTGATCATTGCGTTGCCGCCGTATTTTACGACAACGGTCTGACCGTAATATTCCTGAATATACGGAAGCGCTTCGACCAGAATATTGGCACGCAGCTCCGCATCAAGTTGAGTATCCATACTAATTCGTTCCTTTATCGGGAGTTTTCTTCGTTTTTAAGAATCAAGTTCTGTAATCACCGTTGATCTTAACGTAATCGTAAGTAAGATCGCAGCCCCATGCAGTAGCGCTGTCCTCGCCCTCGTTTACATCAACTGCAATGGTAACCTCGCTCTCGGAGAGCACCTTCTTCGCCAGTTCTTCATCAAAATCCAGAGCCGCACCCTTGTCGCAGACTGCTACGCTGCCTGCTGCGGACTCGAACGCCACAGAAACGTACTCTGGACGGAACGGTGCCTTGGAGTAGCCCATTGCACACAGTACACGACCCCAGTTTGCATCTGCGCCGAACATCGCCGCCTTGACAAGATTGGAGCCGACAACAGCCTTGGCCAGTCGCTCAGCTGCCTCCTCGGAGCGGGAGTTCTTAACGGTGCAGGTAACCAGCTTGGTTGCGCCTTCGCCGTCTGCAGCAATCTGGCGTGCCAGACGGGTATTCACCTCGTTCAGCGCCTTGCAGAACGCCTGATATTCCTCGTCCTGCCACTCGATGAGCGTGTTGCCGGCCATGCCGTTTGCGAGCACAATGCACATATCGTTGGTGGAGGTGTCGCCGTCAACCGTTACGCGGTTGTAGGTCTTCTTGACGTTCTCCTGCAGAGCATCGGTCAGCATTTCGTGCGTGATAGCGCAGTCGGTCGTGATGAAGGACAGCATGGTGCCCATGTTCGGATGAATCATGCCGCTGCCCTTGCAGATGCCGCCGATGCGGCAGGTCTTGCCGCCGATGGTGAACTCGACAGCCGCCGTCTTGGGCTTGGTGTCGGTGGTCATGATAGCACGGTTGGCCTTTTCGGAGGCATTGTCCTCCAGT
>PPYF01494641.1_pt1 | contig 12601 bp, 9 predicted proteins | sample 1559871 | NCBI WGS metagenome assembly PPYF01 (sample SAMN08240021, study PRJNA423297) | Human gut metagenome, whole genome shotgun sequencing project. | reverse complement strand
GCGGATTTCTACCCCTTCGTCCAACACGAAGAGCTTCTATACCAGGGGCTCCCGGCCTGCCAAAGGCTATTCACTTAACTCAGCGGCGAATGCGTGCCAATCTCCGGATTGGCGCGCATTCGCTATTTAAGGCCGGGGGAGGGGGGAGAGAGTGGAAGCGGAGGCCCGTGGGCTCGATACCCGACGAAGAATTGTAACTCGGTGGCAGCTTCGCCTTCGGGACGACCCGCGAGATTACCCGGGGCAGATATCGTGGGCTTGCCGTGGGGGCGTGAGGGGCATCCTGAGCGGATTCTGAGAGGAGAAAGAACGACTCTCACGGTGCGTTCGATTTTAAGTAGGGCACCGTATCGGTTAAAATGGAGTGAATGAGCCGCGCCTATCGCGCACCGGTCGCTCTGTCGACCCTCGAATCGTTCTCCAGCGGAACGACGTATTCGGGGCGATACCGGCCGCCGATTGATGGGGCGCGGTGTATCGCTTAACGGCTCCCGCTACGCCCAACGGGCATCCGGGAACCGGGCGAAAACTAGCTAAGACGCGTGACTGGCATTCTGCGGATGCCGCATACGAGGACACAAAAGGAGGGGCCGTGGTGGAGCACCAGACCGGCGAGAGCGCAGGCACTGACGAGGCGTACCCGAGCTTCGACCAGCCCCTGGACGGATTCGACGCGCTCTTTCCCTCGGCACCGCCTCCTCGCGGTGAACAGGGCGTGCTCTTCGCGGACCCCGTTTCTGTGGTGGAGGAAAACCTGGGTTACCGTGGTGCTGTCGCCTGCAAGGCAGCCGGTATCACCTACCGCCAGCTCGACTACTGGGCCCGCACCGACCTTGTGGTTCCCACCGTGCGCGGCGCATCCGGTTCCGGTACCCAGCGCCTCTACAGCTTCCGCGACGTTCTCGTGCTCAAGATCGTGAAGCGCCTGCTCGATACCGGCGTGTCCCTGCAGCAGATTCGCCTCTCCATCGAGCACCTGCGAAGCCGAGGCCTGGATGACCTGGCCGATATCACGCTCATGAGCGATGGCACCACCGTGTACGAGTGCACCTCACCCAGCGAGGTTATCGACCTGGTGCAGGCCGGTCAGGGTGTCTTCGGCATCGCTATCGGTCGCGTGTGGCGAGAAATCGAGATGAACCTCAATGGCCAGCCCGGCGAGGAAATGCACGAATCCTTCGAAGGTGACGAACTCGCCGCCCGCCGCGCCCGCCGCGCCCAGGCCTAATACCCGTCTGACCCGTCGGTCATAACTGCGGGGCTCCAGCCCCACAGACCCCATACTTTTTCTTCTGCCCGCCCGAGCACCAACGAAGCATGGGCGGGCAGAACGCTATCTTCGGGGGGAGAGGGTAAGAACACTCAGGGACCAAAAAGGCGCATCGAGACCGCATGGTGGGCATAACGAGCAAATATTCAAGGGCAGGTTGAGAAAAAACTCACGTTACCCCCTGTCAGGTCCGGAAGAAGCACACGGATTCGCTAGAATGAAGGAGCATTACACCTCACTCATATCACGGATTCTCAATGTCCCGAATCGTTAGTATCAGTAGCCTCAAGGGCGGCGTGGGTAAAACCTCCATCACCCTGGGGCTCGCCTCCGCGGCGCTACACAGCGGCCTTTCCGCACTCGTTATTGACCTCGACCCTCACGGAGACGCCAGCACCGGCCTAGCCGTCGACGAAAGCATCCCCGACGTGGCCTCCCTGATTGCCAGCACCAATGAACGAGCCTTCGCCGATGAAGCCGGAGAGTCCGCCTGGAACAGGCTGGTGGGCAAACCAACCCTGCTGACCAACACCCCCGTCGACACCGGTAGCGTGCGGGTCGCTCGCGGGTCGGCACGTTCCACCCTCGTGGACCGTCAGGAAGCCGCACCGTTCATTCGCAGATTCAAGCGCATGGTGGACGCCGCGGCGGGCGCCTACGACGTGATTCTGATTGACTGCCCGCCCTTCCTGGGGACGCTTTCCTCGATGGGCTGGGCCGCCAGCCAGCGCATCCTCTCCGTGGCCGAGCCCTCCCTCTTTTCTGTGGCCGGCACGGAACGCACCCTACGCGCCATCCTGCGCTTCCAGCAGGAGAGCGGCACAAGCATCGACGGGGCCGGGGTCGTCATCAACAAGATGCGCCCGGACGACAGCGAGCACCAGTACCGTCGAGACGAGATGCGCTCGCTCTTTGGCGACCTCGTGGCCGAACCCGTACTGCGAGAAAGCCCCGTGCTGCAGCGAGCCCAGGGTGCCGCCTACCCGATTCACTTCTGGCCCGACGAAGAATCCGTCGAACCCGCCGTGGACTTTACCCGCCTGCTGGTCGGGCTCATGGCCGACCTGTAGGTCGTCAACCGGATTGTCGACCGGGCGAAGAGGTGAACGTTCGAGTTGCGTGCCGCATCATGTTCCGGGCTGATCTGGCGATAGGGGCTTCTACGGGAATAGCCGTGCTCCCCGACGCGTTATAGTGGCAGTAAAAGAGCTGCACGCCCGTAGGAATCCCCGAACGTTGTACAGGGCCGCGGTCGTACCGCAGATAAGACAGAGAAAGAGAAGAACATCGTGAGCATCGAACACCTGGAACGCATCGACGGGGTAGCCCAGTACGACCTCATCGTGATTGGTTCCGGCTCGGGCAACACCCTTATCGGCCCCGAATGGGACGATAAGAAGGTTGCACTGGTCGACGGCGGCATCTTTGGCGGAACCTGCCTGAACGTGGGCTGTATCCCCACCAAGATGTACGTCTACCCGGCAACCATCGCGCAGAAGACCCGCGAGGTCAAGCACCTGGGCGTCGACGCGCACGTGGATGCCGTGCACTGGTCCGAGATCCGCGACCGTATCTTTGCCTCCCGCATCGACCGTATTTCCGAGGGCGGCCGCGACTGGCGTGCAGGCCTGCCCAACGTAGACTTCTACGCTCAGTACGCACGCTTCGTCGGTTCGCACACGCTGGAGCTGACCGACGGCACCCGCCTGCACGGTCGGCAGGTCGTGATTGCCGCTGGATCCCGTGCCGTGTTGCCTCCCGTGCCCGGTATTGACTCCTCCAAGGTCTACACCAACGACAACGTCATGCGCCTGGACGAACTGCCCGCCCGCATGGTCGTCATCGGCGGTGGTGTGATTGCGGCAGAATTCTCCCACGTTTTCTCCGCCCTCGGTACCGAAGTAACCCAGCTGAACCGCTCCTCCCGCCTGCTGCGCGGGGTGGATGCGGAGGTCGTGGCACGCTTCGAAGAAGCCGCAAGCAAGCAGTGGAACATCGTCAAGGAAGCCTCCCTCTCCGAAATCCGTGAGAACGCCGACGGCAGCGTAACCGTCGTAGCGAAGCGCACCACCGAGAACGGTGAAGGACTGCTCGAAATCCCGGCAGACGCTGTGCTTGTGGCCACCGGCCGCCGCCCCAACACCGACGTGCTGAACGCCAAGAACTACTTCGACGTGCAGGACGGCGGCCTGCTCAGCGTCGATAAGTACCAGCGCGTGCTCTACAACGGCGCGCCCGTCCCCGGCGTCTTCGCCCTAGGCGATGTCTCCAGCCGCTACCAGCTCAAGCACGTGGCCAACCACGAGGCGCGCGTCGTGCAGTACAACCTCAGCCACCCCGAGGATCTGCGTGCGAGCGATCACCGTTACGTGCCGGGCGCGATCTTCAGCAACCCGCAAATCGCCATTGTTGGCATGACCGAGGAGCAGGCCCGCGAGGCTGCCGCTCGCGAAGGATTCGAGATTACCGTCAAGGCCCAGAACTTCGGCGATACCGCCTACGGCTGGGCCATGGAAGATCAGATTGGCCTGTGCAAGCTCATCGCGCGCAAGGACAACGGCGAGCTGCTCGGTGCGCACCTGGTGGGTGAGGAATCCTCCGTGCTCATCCAGCCGCTGATTCAGGCCATGAGCTTCAACCAGGATGCCCGCACCCTGGCCCGCGGTCAGTACTGGATTCACCCGGCACTGACCGAAATCATTGAGAACGCGCTGCTCGGCCTGGAATTCGACGAGCCCGCTCAGGCCTAACGCCCGGGCACATGGAACACCTCTGAAGCCTTGAATCTCGGGGGCGCAAAACACCAAAGGAGGGGGTCGCACCGAATCGGTGCGACCCCCTCCTACTTGCGTTTATTGCTTTGGCCAGAACTAGAGCGGCGCGGCCCTAGCTCCGCTACTCGGGCTTCTTTTCTGCGTGCTGAGCTTCTGCCCGCGGAGCATCCTGCGAACCCGGCTCTTCTGCGGTCTCGGCAGACGTGTCGGCGCCCTTCGCGTTTTTTGTGCTTTCCGCGGATTCCTCAGTCTCTTCAGAATCCCCGACGGCTACCGCACGGTTCTCCTGGTATTCCTGAATCATCTCGACGGCCTGTTCACGCAGCTCGCCCAGGCGCTCGGTTGCTTGGTCACGGAACTCGGCCAGACGCTCGGCCTGCTGATCGGCGTACTCGGCCAGGCGCTCGGTCGCCTGGTCGCGCAGCTCCACGAGTCGCTCCGTCTGCTCGGCGGCGTAGTCCTGCAGTCGGGACAGTGAATCCGACGTGGTGGCGGTAACCCGGCCGTACATTTCATCCACGTAGGAGGAGAAATCCTGCAGCACCTTCGCACGGCGAATCTTGTGCGAGGGGGTCAGATAGCCGTCCTCCTCGGTCAGGTCGCGGTTCATGATGCGGAACTCACGGATACCCTCGGCGCGCGAGACCAGCTGATTCGCCTCGTCCACAATTCGCTGCACGGCGGCGCGTACCGCCGGATGCACGGCCGCCTCCGGGATGGACAGTGAACGCGGCAGCCCCAGGTGCTCGAGCTGCTCGGGCAGGGTATCCGGATCCAGGGTCACGAGGGCCGCGATGAAGGGCTTCTCATCCCCCACCAGCATGGCCTGAGAGACCAGGGGAGAGGTGCGCAGATGGTTCTCCGCAATGCCCGGAATGACGTTCTTGCCGCCGGCGGTGACGATGATTTCCTTCTTGCGTCCCACAATCTTCAGCAACCCGGCCTCGTCGAACTCGGCCAGGTCGCCGGTGCGGAACCAGCCGTCCTCGGTGAAGGCCTGGGCGTCCTCCTCGGGGTTCTTGTAGTACCCCTTCATGACGCCCACACCGCGCACCAGCAGCTCGCCGTCCTCGGCGATGGTGCCCTCGGCACCCGGAAGGAGCGGGCCGATTCTACCGATCTGATACGGGGTGATACGCCCGGCCGCGATGGGAGCGCAGGTCTCGGTCAGGCCGTAGCCCTCGATGACCTGCACGCCCACCGCGTGGAAGAAGTGCGCGAGGCGCTCGCCCAGCGGGCCGCCTCCGGAGACAGCGTAGTGTAGCTGCCCGCCCAGGGCCGCACGCAGCTTGGAGTACACGAGACGGTCGTACAGGGCGTACTGCGCCGCGAGCTTGAAAGATACATGGCCGGTGACCTTCGCCTTCGACCAGGCAATCGCGATATCCACCGAGCGGTCGAAAAGAGCCTTGTTGAGAGAACCGCCCTTTTCGGCCTTGGCCTTGGCCCCCTCGTACACCTTCTCGAAGACTCGGGGGACTACCAGCAGCATGGTCGGCTTGAAGCTATCAAGATCGGCCGCGAGGTTCTTAATGTTCGGGGAGTGGCCGATAACCACACCGGCGTCCAGGGCCAGCACCTGAATCAGGCGAGCCAGCACGTGGGCCAGCGGCAGGAAGAGAATCGACGAGTTGCGGGGGTTTGCAATCTCGCTTTCCACGAAGCGCGTGTTGGCGCTCAGGTTCAGGAAATTGCCGTGGGTGAGCGGGCAACCCTTGGGGCGGCCGGTCGTGCCGGAGGTGTACACAATGGTCGCGATGTCATCGCAGGTGGCGCGGGTGCGTGCCTGCTCAAGCTGTTCGTCGCTGACCTCGGAAGCACGGGCGCTCAGTGAATCCAGGTCGCCGTTCTCGATGACCCAGCGGTGCTTCAGCTGCATGGGCTCTTCGGCGGATGCGGAAAGCTCCTCGGCCTCCTTGATGCGGCCCAGCAGCTTCTCATCCTCGACGAAGACCGCGGTGGCCTCGGAGTGGGAGAGCGCCCAGGAGGCCTGGGCGGGGGCATTCGTTTCGTAGACCGGCACGGAGATAGCACCGGCGTACCAGATGGCGAAGTCGATTACGGTCCACTCGAAGCGGGTACGGCTCATAATGCCCACGCGGTCACCCGGGCGGATACCCGCGGCAATCATGCCCTTCGCCAGGTCGGCCACCATACGGTAAAACTCGCTGGCGCGTACCGGCTGCCAATTGCCCGGGGACATCTGGCGACGGTACAGCACGGGGTCCGCGCTGTTGGCGCGGTGACGCTCAACGAGGCTCGTGAGGTTCAACGAGGGGTCGACAATGACCTCTGCGGGGGAAGAAAAGACTTTCATGATGCGCCTTTCGGTTGGGGCGGCCTCTGCACGGTCCCGGTGCGGCTCTACGGGAGTCGCGGGGTGGAATACGGTACTGCGCCTACGGGGTGATGCGGTCCGCGGGAGCAGGGCGGTGGGCTATTTCGGTGACAAAATCCTGGAGCGAGGCGAGCACATACTCGGCGTCGTAGTCGAGCGTCGCCACGTGGTAGCTACGGGTTAGCCATCTAAATTCTACAGGAGCTGAACAATGTTCGAGAAAATATTTATGGGAGCTATCGGACACAGTGTGATCGCCTAGCGAGCGAAGGCACAGCACCGGCGCCTTCAGGCGCGGCAACAGCTCGCGGGTCTCGGCCCCCAGCAGGTGTAGCTGGTACACCGAGGCGGTGGGCGTCAGCCGGTACGCGCCCTCGCTCACGCCCGGAATGGCGATGTCCGAGCCCACCGACTTAAGCGCCGGCAGAAGCTTCGAGACGACCCCGGCGTGGCGCATCAGCGGGTTCACATCCACCATGTAGGGGTTAATGACTGCGGTGCCGAGCACCGGCAGACGCGCGGAGAGGTTCACGGCCAGCGTGCCACCCATCGACATGCCGATGACGACGACCCGAAGGCCCTCGTCGGTGAGACGACGGTAGGCGGACTCGACCGAGTTCAGCCAGTCGCGGTAATCCGTCAGGCGCATATCCTGCCAGCGGGTACCGTGCCCCGCGAGTAGCGGCATCTCCACGGGGTAGCCCAGCGCCGCGAAACGCTCGGCGATGGGGCGCATGCTGTGCGGGGAACCGGTGAAACCGTGCACGATAAGGATGCCCACGCCGGGCTCAGAGGCCCCAACCCCGCGGGAACCTTCGGCGCTCTGGGGCTCCGGACGGAAGGATAGCGGGGAATGATCGAAGACATTGGGGTCGCCCCCGAAACGGTGCTCCAGCATCTCTCGCACCTCCCGGGTGGCCAGGAGGCGGCGCTCGCGGGCCTTGCGCCGCATACGCTTAATCGGTTCAAGCGAGCTATCAAAAATACTCATGGCCCTCCTTAGACAATGCCGGGGGCGCGGGCTAACGGCCGGCGCGGGGGAGAGACGCGCACCGCCCCTCGGCCCTAGAATACCTCGCCCGCCTCGACGGCACCTGTGAGGTGAGCCTGCCGGCGGAGGAGGACGACGGATTCAGCGGAGGGCGGAGCAGGTAGCCGACTCGTGTCGCACATTCGCCGTAATGCGGACGCGGAATACGGTGGCGGTCGGGGAGAGCCGCAGAGACAGGCTAGAATTGAGCCGGGAATATTCAGAGAGGAGATCCCCATGCCGACCACCGCCCTGTACCGAAGCCTCAAGATTATTGGTTCGCCACTGCTGACGGGCCTGTACCACCACGAGGTGATGGGGCTAGAGAACCTGCCCAAGGGCCCCTTCATCGTCGCCAGCAATCACCTGGCGTTCTGCGATTCCATTTTTATTCCGCTTGCGCTGCCCCGCACCGTGAACTTCCTCGCCAAGAGCGACTACTTTACGACCCCGGGGCTCAAGGGCCGCGCGATGGCCGCATTCTTCCGCGGGGTGGGCCAGCTGCCCATGGACCGTTCCGGCGGTCAGAAGAGCCAGGAATCCCTCGACGCCGGTGCGCGGGTTCTCGCCGAGGGCGGCATCATCGGCATTTATCCCGAGGGAACGCGTAGCCCCGACGGCCGCGGCTACCGTCCCAAGGTGGGCGTGGCCCGCCTGGCCCTCGAGTCACGGGTGCCCGTCGTTCCCATCGGGCAGATTGGCACCGACCTGATTCAGCCCTCCGGTTCGAACCGCATCCACCTGCGCCACGATGGCGAGCCGATTCGCGTGCGCACCGTCATCGGCAAGCCCCTCACCTTCGAGAAGTACACCGCCGACGTCGAGATCAGCTACCGCTCCCAGCGCGAGGTTGCCGATACCATCGGCGCGGCGATTCGCGCCCTGAGCGGGCAGGAGTACGTGGACGTCTACGCGGATCGCGTCAAGAAGCTCATGGCCGACGAGCACCTGAGCGCCGACGAGGCCGTGTCCCGACTGCAGAACGAGAAACGCTAGAAGGCATAGGCGGACGGCACGGCCACACGGGCCGACTAGGGGTTATCTGAATCCTGAGATGAAGCCCCGGCCCGGGGCGTTCGTAAACACCGTAAGAGTACAATATACCCATCTCTTCCCCGTCCGCGCGGGGTCGAGAGACGACGCACAAGACCATCCCGACGGAGTGAATGATGAGCACCCAGAACCTCAACACCGCGCAGACCGACGACCACGGTCTGGATAACTGGCGCGAGCTGCACATTGACCAGCAGCCCACCTGGAGCGAGCACGAAGACTTCGCCAGCACCATCGCAGAGCTGAACTCGGTTCCCCCGCTCGTCTTTGCCGGCGAGGTGGACGCCATGCGCCAGGCGCTCGGCGAGGTGGCCGAAGGGCGCGCCTTCCTGCTGCAGGGTGGCGACTGCGCAGAAACCTTCGCGGGTGCAACCGCCGACAAGATCTCCGGCCGCGTGAAGACCATCCTACAGATGTCCGCTGTGCTCACCTACGGCGCCTCCATGCCCGTGGTGAAGATGGGCCGCATGGCCGGCCAGTTCTCCAAGCCGCGCTCCGCAGACATGGAAACCCGCGGCGACGTCACCCTGCCCTCCTTCCGCGGCGAGACCGTCAACGGCTTCGACTTCACCCCCGAAGCCCGCGTGCACGACCCCAAGCGCATGCTGCGCGGCTACCACACCAGCGCCTCCACCCTGAACCTGGTGCGCGCTTTCACCAAGGGCGGCTTCGCAGACCTGCGCGCCGTGCACCAGTGGAACCGGGGCTTCACCTCCAACCCCGCCCACGAGCGCTACGAGAAGACCGCCAACGAAATCGGTCGCGCCCTCAAGTTCATGGAAGCCTGCGGCGTGAACTTCGAGGCCCTCAAGACCACCGACATGTACGTTGGCCACGAGGCCCTGGTTCTGGACTACGAGCGCGCCCTGACCCGCATCGACTCGCGCACCCAGCTGCCCTACGACACCTCCGCACACTTCCTGTGGATTGGTGAGCGCACCCGCGGCGTCGACGACGCTCACGTTGACTTCCTCTCCAAGGTCCGCAACCCCATCGGCGTGAAGCTGGGCCCGACCACCACTACCGAGGATGCACTCGCACTGATCGACAAGCTCGACCCGAACCGCGAGCCCGGCCGCCTGACCTTCATCACCCGCATGGGCGCGAAGAACATTCGCGAGAAGCTTCCCGCAATCGTTGAGGGCGTGCAGGCTGAAGGCGCGAAGGTCGTCTGGGTCACCGACCCGATGCACGGCAACACCATCTCCGTGCCCTCCGGCTACAAGACCCGCCGCTTCGACGACGTGCTCGACGAGGTTCGCGGCTTCTTCGAGGTGCACGAAGCTCTGGGCTCGTTCCCCGGCGGTATTCACGTGGAGATGACCGGCGACGACGTGACCGAGTGCCTGGGCGGCTCCGACGCTATCGACGAGGCAGCACTGGCCGACCGCTACGAGTCCCTGTGCGACCCGCGCCTGAACCACTCGCAGTCCCTGGAAATCGCGTTCCTGGTCTCCGAGTACCTCAAGAACCGCGGTAGCCGCGGCTAAGGACGTTTTCGCGTCATCGCTTCTCGTACGCCCTTGCGACGTACTAACGGGCCCGGCCCCTCAAGAGTGAGGGGCCGGGCCCGTATCGTTTAGTGAAGACGGCGCTTAGCGAAGACAGCGTTTAGCGGCGAGGGTGCTTGGAGCGTCCTGGGGTGAGGAGAGATTCTGAGCTCCTAACGGTTTGGTCCCCGGCGGGATCCCGATGAACCTCGATTCCCGATGAATCCCGGCGGCTGAGCATCTAGTAGCCCAGGCCGAAGAAGCTCGCGAAGTTCTTCCACCACTCCGACTGCAGGATGGAGGTCGCGAGCCACCACCCACTGAAGCTGGCGCTCATGCCCAGCAGAATCACCATCAGCGCCCACACACCCATCGCCGCGCCTGATGGGGGAGGGGTGAGCTCACGTACCGGCAGTCGGCGGTCGCGGTGGGGAGCCTCCTGCGACGTGAAGCCGGAGGAATCGGCGGGACCGGTGCTCCCTCCGGAATCCCGCCGAGAAGTATCAGGGGTGCGCGCTCCGTCCGGGCTTTGCGCGGCATCGGAGTAGTCGGGGTAGGCGTTGAGCGCGCGCTCGGCGTAGATGGGGGCGTACTCACCGAAGGTCGAGATAAACTCCTGCTCGGTCTGCGGGCCGATGCCGACGGACGGTGCATCGGATGCATCGGGTGAGGTACCGGAGCTTTGAAGCCCCTCCGACCCCCGCGAGTCATCGGCCTCGTTGGGCTCGCCGCGATCGGCGGCAACCGAAGCTTCGGGGGCCGAACTCTTGAGCGGGGGAATACCCTCGGGGTTGAGCACCGAGTCCTCCGCGTCCACGTCGGCCAGATGCACCTCCTCTCGGGAACCGGTGAGCAGGCTATCCGGAGAATAAACGTCGTAGGCGAGCAGGTCTCCGGCATCGCTAAACGCGCTGATGGGGGTGTTGCGCACCATCTGCCCCGCGCCGCTGCGCTCGGCGATCTCGGCCACCGCCTCCCACAGGCTTGAGGTAGGCTCCGGGACGCTCGGAGCGCGCCAGGACAGCTCGGACTCGCCGAGAGACTCGGCAACCTCCTTGAGAGAGGCGAAAAGCTCGGTGGCGTCCTCGGGGCGGGCCTGCGGCTGCTTGCGGGTGCACCAGGCAATAATTCCGGCCACGTCGCGGTCGATGCCCGGGGCGATATCGCCGAGCGGGGGCATCTCAATATTGGCATTGTGGTACAGCACCTGCTGGTCGTTCTCCAAACCCACGAAGGGCAGTCGCCCCGCCAGCATGCGGTACATCATGACGCCGAGCGCGAAGATATCGGCCTGCGCGCCCACCTTCACCTGCGGGTCCAGGACCTCCGGCGCCACGTAGGCGGGAGTACCCATGGGGGCGCCGGAATCCACCTGATCGTCGCGGCGTGACAGACCGAAGTCCGTCAGCTTCACCTGGCCGTTGGCGTCCAGAAGAATATTGCCCGGCTTAATATCACCGTGCAGGTAGCGGTTGGCGTGCACCTCCGAGAGGGCATCAACCACCGGCAGCAGAACATCCAGCGCCTCACCCAGGCTCAGGGCGCGCCGCGTGCGCAATAGCTGGCTGAGCGTGCATCCGTGCACGTATTCGAGCACGATGTACATGACCATCTGCCCGGCCACGTACTCGGTGCCCGAAGAGATGACACCCACCGTGTGTCCGCCGCCCACCTGGCGCATCGAGCGTTCCTCGCGGTGGAATTTCTGCCGGTTGGCGGCGTCCTGCGCCAGGGAAGGGGAGAGGATTTTGAACGCCACAGGATTGTTCGACCACAGATCCAGCGCGTAGTAGACCTCGCTCATGCCACCCCGCCCAATGAGCGAACCCACCTGGTAGTGTCCCTCGATAATGGCGCCACTCAGCCACTCCGAAGAGCCGACCGTGGCACCCTGTGCGGGCGCGGTGGTGGCCGGAGGAACAGTAGAAGAGGCGGGAGGATGCGAGGGCGATGAGTGAGTGTGCGCGGAAGAACGGGGGCGCGGGAGGGGAATATTCATACGGCCTCTATCTTATCGCTCGGCCCAATCGCGCGGCGGGGAAAAGGCCATCGGGAGGGCAATACTCAGCTGATTCTAAGGCAACCGGCTGAGCGGATTGTGACGCTCCGCGCGGCTGAGCGGGTCGAAAGTGGTAAATATGAGTCGGCTCTGGCACTCTTAAAAGGTGACTAACGAAAACATTGCTCAGACCTTCGCCCTCGTCGGCGATTGGGTCACTATTCCCGATATTGCGCAGGCCCTCGATCTGAAGGTGACCCGCGTGCACAACCTGATTTCTGACGGTACGCTCATCGCCCTGCGCGACCCCGAAACCAACGTGCGCAAGGTTCCCGCGCTGTTCCTGAACGGTTCGCGCGTGCTGGAATCCCTCAAGGGCACCCTCGTGGTGCTGAAGGACTCCGGCTTCAGCGATGAGGAAGCCATCGTCTGGCTGTACACCGAGGACGAATCCCTGCCCGGCCGCCCGATCGACGCACTGATTGACGGCCGCAAGACCGAGATTCGTCGCCGCGCCCAGGCCCTGGCCTGGTAGCACCGGAGGGTAGCGCCGCAACGCGGAGGCGCAGGGGGCCGGTAAACACTCCGGCCCGGGTGCTCTTCGCACGGCGGGAACTCAACTGATAAAACAGCGGATGGGGTAGCGT
>PPYF01305812.1_pt1 | contig 12605 bp, 7 predicted proteins | sample 1559871 | NCBI WGS metagenome assembly PPYF01 (sample SAMN08240021, study PRJNA423297) | Human gut metagenome, whole genome shotgun sequencing project. | reverse complement strand
TCATCCTCTGCCTGTGACAGCCGTTCATACGCAGCCTGCGCATTGGCCTGTGCTGTCTTACACAGATCGTTCAGTTCTGTCAGGTCGTTGATGTTGTTTTCCTGCACCCATACCAGCGTTTCAGCCATTTTCTGCAAATTGCTGATTTTGACCTTTAGCGCATAGGCCAGATTTTCCTGTGCCTTAACATTCTCCTGCAGGTCCACAACGAGCCGCAGCCTGGTTCTGGTCGTAAAGATCAGTATGGGGTCTTCCTTGTACCGCAGATTCTTCTCGGCGTTCTGAACAAAGAATCCTTCCAGACATTCTCTTTTGCAGATGTCCCCCAAGGAACGCTCCGATATAAACTTGTTCCGTTCCGGCGGCAGATAGCTGTAACGTCCACGTTGTGTTTTGACGAAAACGTCATATTCATCCTGCAAGATATTTTGAAAGTCCTCATACGAGATTGCTCTCTCACAAGCAGCGGCAACGGCATCCCGGATAAGCTGTTTCTGTGTTTGAAACTTTGTCGAGTTGGGCGTAAATCCTTTCGTTTCGATTTCCTGTTTTTTCTCATCCAGCCGCCGCTGTGCCCAATACTCTGCTTCGGTCACACCCGTTCTGGATGGTGCCAGCAAATCGACCTGATACAGAAATTCGCGTTGGCATAAATCCATGAGGGATTTCTGCAGATGCTTCAGGTACTCGTTCGTCACATGGTGCTTGTGCCCTGCCTTGCAGTCAATGGGTCGCTCCATAAAGGACTGCTTAGGTACATCTAGCTTTCGCAAACTGTTGATTACGATATGGACATGAATATTTCCGCTGCCATTGTGACCGTCCATGTGCGTACAGACCAATGCCTGCTGCCCCGGAAAATTTGCTTTTGCGTATTCCAGTCCAAGCTCCTGTGCCCGTTTCCCCGTCAAGCAATTTTCTGTGCTGTCCCGTGGATCAAAGCTGATGATGTAATGATGGCTTTTGATTTCATTCTTATTTTTGTTCTTCTGATATTCGCGGTTCAGTTGCTGGCAGGCCGCATCAAAGGAATAGGGTTCACAGTTCAGGCCGTCCAGATAAAACTCATCCCGCATAATACGATTTCCGTTTTGGTCAAGGATCGGAGTTTTCCGAAGTTCGTCATGCTTGAAAATCAGATATTCCAGCGCAGCACCATAGTTGGAGCTCTTACTTGCGATGTGCTTTAAGATTGCCATAGTTCTTTCCTGCCATTTCTGCGACTTGTTCCCGCATCTCAAAAATACAGGCAATCGCATGGTTGATGTTTTCGTGCATCGCGCGGGACTGGATACCGCCGCTGTTGAAGAAAGCCGCGATCTGGTTCAGGTTGTTTCCGATGGCGGCAAACTCCCGTGTGATTGCTTCGATCTCGTCCGGGTGGACATAGAACACATACGAGGTATTCACGCGACCTTTCATTAGCATCTGCGCTGCAAATTCAGAGAGCGTCATTCCGGCATCTTCTGCCTGCTGGTGTAAAATTTCATATACTGCTTCTGTAACTCGTGCGGAGATTACTTTTGTCTTTACGATAGGTTTCACTTTTTTCTTCGTTCGTGGCATGGGGTCTCCTTTCCAAAATCAAGAATTTGATTTTCCCGGCAGTGCATCTGCACTCCGGCTGTGACCTGCTGTGGCAGGCCACCAACAGGCAAAATCATGTGATTTTGCACGATGTGAGGGTATGGGGAGTGCAATCCCCATCAAGATGCCGCCGTGGAGAAACCGCCCGCAGGAGCGGTTTCGTATACAAAGGCGAATCTTGCTCTTAACTACCGTCCACTCTGTCCCGGCCCGTTCCTGCCCGATTTTCTCCGGCGTATTTTCCGGTAAGACGCGCAGAATGCACATTCAGTACCAGAGGTATCCTGCTGGGGTGGCTCATGAAATTTTCAAGGTGCGATGTAGCTTTGTAAGGAATCAGGGATTTTCAGAAGTGATGCCGTAGTGAATTGGCTTACTTTTGAAAACACTTCCTATACCCTATACAAACTTTAAGGGGGATTTTTAAACCGGATCTTTTTAAAATTCAAAGAAAATTCACTTTTTCAGCATTCCCCTATACCTATAACATTCTAAAAGGGGTGTTTGGCATACAGATTTTCAAATTTTGTTGAACTGCCTAATTTTAGAACATGGATTTTGTTTATTTTCCACTCATAAAACTAGAGGAAAACCGTTTCACAAAAGATTTTGAAAGCCCCTACACTAATAGGAATCCGCAGGGTCGTTTTGGAATACAGTTTTGAAAATTTCATAATTTAAGAAAAAACGGCAAAGCAGATAAAATCCACTTTACCGTTTTGTGTCGATAGCGCGATACGCGTAAATTACTGTCTTGGGCTTTTCCGATAATTTGCCTTATGAGAAGGTCGGCAAAAATGAGCCTGTCTGCATTGCAGATGAAGTGCCGTTTGACATCCCGGAGAGCTGGGAGTGGGTACGATTAGGCGAGATTTTTCAGCATAATACAGGTAAAGCGTTAAACTCATCGAACAAATCGGGTGTATTGTTGGAATATATCACAACATCCAACTTATACTGGGATAGATTTGAACTTGAAAATCTTAGGTCGATGTACTTTACTGAAAATGAAATAGAAAAATGTCAGGTATCAAAAGGTGATCTTTTAGTTTGTGAAGGTGGCGATATTGGACGTGCTGCTATTTGGTTAAAAGACTATAAAATTTGCATTCAAAATCATATTCATAGGTTGCGTTCATATGTTCCGCTTTGCACAAGATTTTACTACTATGTGTTTTTTCTCTATAAATATGCTGGTTGGATTGGAGGAAAAGGAATTGGAATCCAAGGATTATCGTCTAATGCGCTCCATTCTCTGTTAGTTCCAGTTCCACCGATAGCTGAGCAAGAAAGAATTGTAAAACGGCTCGAAATAATAAAACCGCTTTCTGATAAGTATTCTGAAGCTTCTGAACAAATCCAAGAACTAAATAATCTGTTTCCTGAACATCTTAAAAAATCCATTCTTCAATATGCCGTTCAGGGCAAACTTGTTCCCCAAGACCCTGCCGATGAGCCTGCCTCTGTTCTGTTAGAACGTATTCGCACAGAAAAGGAGAAGCTCATTAAAGCCGGAAAAATCAAACGTGACAAGCATGAATCGGTCATTTTCAGACGGGATAATTCTTATTATGAGAAGGTCGATGGAATTGAACGTTGCATCGATGATGAGTTGCCATTTGAGATTCCCGATTCGTGGGAATGGACAACCATTGGCACAACTTGCATAAACATTCAGTATGGCTCGTCACGAAAATCTGAGTCTACGGGAACAATGGCTGTTTTAAGAATGGGAAATATTCAGAATGGTCGAATCGACACTCAAAAACTTGTGTACACATCAGATAAAGAGGAAATTGCCCACTATCCTCTTGAATATAATGATTTGCTCTTTAACCGTACAAACAGTAAAGAACTTGTAGGAAAAACCGCCATCTACAAAAGTGAAGTTTCTGCAATCTATGCTGGCTATCTAATACGTATAACACCACTAATAGACAGCGACTATCTCAATTATGTTATGCAAACGCAGTTTTACTGGGTTTACTGTCAAAATGTTCGTAGCGATGCAATCGGCCAGTCAAATATTAACGCTGAAAAATTGAAGAATTTCATTTATCCGCTGCCACCGCTCCATGAACAGAAAAGAATTGCAAAAAAACTCAATAGTATTTTCACCAAAATTAAATAAAGAACGAGGGCATACCTTCTGCATAGTTGGAGTGTATGCCCTCATTTTTTACCAGTCTATGATATTATCTACCAAAGTCCTCTGTTCGGTTGCAGTTTTACGCAAATAAATTCGCGTCGTTTCAATGCTTTCATGCCCCATCAGGTCTGCAAGGAATGCAATGTCGCTGCACCGCTCCAAAAAGCTTTTTGCAAACCGATGCCTGAAAGAGTGGGGATAGACCACCGCAGGGTCAATGCCATACTTTAACGCCAGCTTTTTCAGCTGTCCAGAAATACCTCTTGTGGTGATTCGTTCGTCGAAACGATTCAAAAAGATAAAGCCGCTGTCCTGCTGTTTTTCTTCCAACCAGACAATGGCTTCATCTTGCAATGATTTAGGAATGTAGATGCGGCGCAGCTTTCCACCTTTAGAATAAAGGTCGAGGTGTCCAAGCTTAATGTGTTCAACTTTGATTTGTACCAGCTCGCTGACGCGCGCACCCGTAGCAGCCAAAAAGCGGATGACAAAATACCAAAGCATATTGTCATCGCGCTTCAGGCAGTTTTTGAAGTAGATGTAGTCTGCTTCGCTAATGACATTTTCGAGGAAGGCTTTCTGCTGCACCTTGACGGATGACAATTTCCATGAATCCTTTCCAATACTTTCGAGGTAGCAGTTGATAGCGCGGATTCGTAAATTGACCGTCTTGGGCTTGTACTGCTCAATCAGCCAGGCTTTGTGCTCTTTTAAATTGCGTTTGGTGACGGCCTCATGCCGTTCCCCAAACTGCCGCACAGCAAACAAATAGGATGTTACAGTGTTTTCTGAGAGATTTGTTCCTCTCAAGTGTCTTTCAAATTCTTCAATCATAGTGAAAGACCTCCTTTCACCATGATTTTATACAATCTCACACCAAGGCCATATATAATTCTTTGATTTTATTTGCGATGCGATTTTGTTCCTGAATTGGCGGCACCGGAATTAGCACTTTGCTCAACTCCGCTTGATTTATTTTGGGCATTTTAACTCGACTTGACATCGCAGTTGCTACTTGCGCATTAAACGAGTCTGATAAAATATACCTCAATAGGTATTCTTTGTTTATTGGAGTCTTTAGCGGGTACATATCTGCGCTACACAGTCCATCAAAGGGAGCAATTACAGCCTTGCGCAAAAGTGGGCGGATTTTAGAGTAAAGAATCTGTCCTTTGAAAAATAGATGATTAGGACTTGAGACTTTATCCTGCGCAACTGTTCGACAGTCCAAGAGAGTTCCTGTTAATTTTTCAATATTATCAGGAGCAATATGCATATAATCAAAATATCGTTCTGGAGAAACAAGATTTGTTGCTATCTCCACTACGGAAAAGAAGTGTACCCATTCCCAACTTTCGGGAATTTCAAATGGCAACTCATCATCGATACAGCGTTCAATTCCATCAACCTTCTCATAATAAGAATTATCCCGTCTGAAAATGACCGATTCATGCTTGTCACGTTTGATTTTGCCCTCTTTGACAAGCTGTTCTTTTTCTGTGCGAATACGCTCCAACAGAACGGAGGCAGGCTCATCGGCAGGGTTTTGGGGAACAAGTTTTCCTTGAACAGCATATTGGAGAATTGATTTTTTTAGAGTGGCTGGAAATCTACTATTTAAAACATCCAATGTTTCATTTGTTTTGTAATATTCCTTTTGCATTTGAACGGTCTCAAGATATTTTGAAACAATTCGATGTTGCTCTTTGATTGGCGGAATTGGAATCAATAACAACGCAAGTTGATTAAGATAAAATCCCTTCTGTGCCGTTCCAGTTGCCTCACGAACAATTTTCTGCTGAATATATGCGGAATCTAGGCAATACTTTAAATAGTAATTAAAAATTAACGTGTGAATAACGGAAACGCTTCGTTGAAAGCAAATATTTAATCCGCCTTCATAAACGCAACTTCTTCCAAGAGAACCAACAGACGTAAAGAAAATATCTCCAGTTGCAGCGTTCGTTCTTTCATTTTCCTTGTCGAAAATGTTTTTCTCTAAATAACGAACTTTTTCAAGTTCAACGATGCAATCATCGTTAATATTGGTTGATGAGACCATAACATATGCTGTTTCATAGGAACATCCTTTTGGAGGATTATGATCACCATCCACGAGTTTGGTACAAATAGCCTCTAATCTTACCCACTCCCAACTCTCGGGGATGTCAAACGGCACTTCATCTGCAATGCAGACAGGCTCATTTTTGCCGACCTTCTCATAAGGCAAATTATCGGCTCCACGGAAAATCACAGATGGATTCTTTTCCTTTTTGATTTTGCCCTCTTTGATAAGCTGTTCTTTCTCTGCACGAATGCGTTCCAGCAGCACAGAAGCAGGCTCGTCATTGGGGTCTTGCGGAACAAGTTTGCCCTGCACTGCCATTTGCAGAATGGAATTTTTCAGTTGCTGTCCTGTCATTTTTTCTTCCTTATCTATGTGGCTCAGTCCTGTGCATCAAGGTCAATGCCCAGAATCTCCGTGATCTGAGCAAGGATTCGGTCAATGTCTGCGTTCAGGCTGGCGCGCTTCTCCTGATACTGCTGAATCAGCTCCTTGGGCGGTAAGATTTCCTCTTCCTCATGCGGATAGCCACACAAATCAATATTGTAGTTGCGGTCTTTGATTTCCTGCACGGTATACTTTTTGGCCTTGCCAAACCCGTCCAACTGAATTTCTTTGCGGTCTCTCCACCATTCTACCGCAGGGGCAAAGTGTTCCAACTTCATAGGCTTGGTCTTGCTGAAATGCTTGTAGCCTTTCGGCATATCCAGACGATAGAACCAGGTTTCCTCTGTCGGGCCAGTATGGTCAAAGAACAAAATGTTGGTCGTAATCGATGTATATGGGGAGAACACACTACCCGGCATACGGATGATGGTATGGACATTGAACTCAGAGAACAGCTTCGTCTTGATTGCTACTTTGGCATTGTCTGTGCCAAACAGGAAGCCATCCGGCAGAATGACAGCTGCGCGGCCATTTTCCTTCAGTCGATACATAATAACGGACATGAACAGGTCAGCCGTTTCGCTGCTGGCAAGGTCAGCCGGAAAATGGTTCTTAATTTCCGGCTTTTCCGACCCACCATAGGGAGGATTCATCAAGATAACGTCTACCTGATCGTCCTCGGTATAGTCCAGAACATCTCGGAGAAGTGTGTTATCATGGAACACCTGCGGCACATCCACATCATGCAGCAGCATATTAGTGATGCAAAGAATATACGGAAACTGTTTCTTTTCAACTCCGTAAATGGAATTATTACACAGGTTCTCGTCAGTTGTTGTTTGAATTTTTTGACGCAAAACTTTCAGCCAGCTGGTAAGAAAGCCACCCGTGCCGCAGGCAAAATCGGCCATCTTTTCACCGATTTGCGGGTCGATCATCTGCGCCATAAAATCAGTAACAGCGCGTGGCGTATAGAATTCGCCAGCAGAACCGGCACTTTGTAACTCCCTTAAAATTGTTTCATAGATTCCAGCAAATACTCGACTTTCTTCATATTCGTCAAATTTGATATCATCAATTTCATTTATGATTTGTCGAAGCAAAACGCCATCTTTCATATAGTTGTTTGCATCTGCAAAGGTAGTCTGCACGATTGCTTTTTTGATGGGCGTGGAAGCGTCCACAGGCAGCTTTTTCAAGGTGGGGAACAGCGTATTGTTGACAAATTCCAAGAGAGTATCGCCCGTCATACCTTTCCCGTTTTTAGCGTGCGCCCAGTTGCGCCAGCGGCAAGACTCGGGAATTATGGATTGATATGATTCCTTGCTGTCAAAAGTCGTATTCCACTCATCTTCTTTAGAATCATATACTTTCAGAAAGAGCATCCATGCAATCTGCTCAATGCGCTGTGCATCACCATTGATGCCTGCATCGTTCCGCATAATATCGCGGACACGCTTCACAAAATTCGATAAATTTCCCATTGTTATGCAATTTCTCCTTCATAGATTGCCTGTTCCAGTTCCTTAACAGCTTTCAGATACCCGTCTTTCCCACCAAAGTAGGAGGCAATCTTTTGGGGCTTGCCCATTTTCAAGAACGGGTCAAGCCGCAGAATTTCCGTTTTCTCAATTTCATAAATGCCAGTATTCATATACTTGTCCAGAAGTGCCTCCAGAACATCTCTTGCTGCACCGCTGTATTTGCTTAGAAAGTCGCGTTTTTTGACATTTTCTGCTCGTTCTCTGCGCGTCAAAGGCTTTTTATCAAACGCAACATGGCAGATAAAGTCAAAGTCGTCCACATCCGTCATGTTCTGGTCGGCCTTTAGTGCTTCAAGGTCAATACCATGCTCCAAAAGAAGCTCCCGGATTTTTTCTTTCTTTTCTTCAGCAGACCATTGACGGATAAAATTGTCCAGTGAAGCGTACGAGCCACGGATATTTTCTTTCGTGTAGTCAATAATGCTTTCCTGCCGGAGCAGTTTCCCGCCTGCATCATAAATAGAAACCGTTTTGTAGATGATCTCCACCCGACAGCCGTCTTTATCAACGATTGGTTTGGGTTTCTTGGGGTCTGGCGGCGTGGGAGGGTCAGATGTTCCTGAGCCCTTTTTCGGTACGGGCTTATCGTTCTCTTTTTCGGAATCGAAGTCCTCGTTCATTTCAATCGGACCATCCCAATCCGGGTCCGCAAAAAGTCGGCTCACATTTCGGAAATCCATCACAACAAAATGGGTCTTGCCTTCTTTTTCGTGCAGACGGGTTCCGCGGCCAATGATCTGCTTGAATTCAGTCATAGAGCCAATCATTTCATCCAAAACAATCAGCTTTGTCATCTTGCAATCCGAACCCGTGGAGAGCAGCTTGGAGGTAGTCGCAATAACAGGATATTTCGAGCCAACAGAGATAAAATAATCCAGCTTACTCTTTCCATAAGTATCGCTGCCTGTAATGCGGACAACATAATCGGGATTCTGCTTCACCATGTCAGCGTTCTGGTTTGCCAAAGCCATCCGCATACGCTCTGCCGCTTCTTCGGTTGGGCAGAACACGATGGTTTTGGCCATACGGTCGGTACTTTTCAAGTACCGCGTGATTTCAGCAGCAACTTGATTGATACGATCTTCTATAATGATGTTGTAGTCGTAATCGCTATTTGTATAAATGCGATCTTCGATTTCGTTTCCGTAAATATCGCGCTGGCCCTTGCGAGGACGCCATCCCTCACCAATGTCCGTCATAACATTGATTACTTTAAAAGGCGCAAGAAAACCGTCCTCGATTCCTTCTTTCAGGCTGTAAGTATAGATGGGTTCGCCAAAATAGTCGATGTTTGAAACATATTTGGTTTCTTTAGGCGTAGCAGTCATGCCGATTTGCGTAGCAGAGGCAAAATATTCCAGAATTTTGCGCCAATTACTTTCTTTCTTCGCAGAGCCTCGGTGACACTCATCGACAATAATCAGGTCAAAGAAATCCGGGCTAAAGAGCTGTGACAGCTTATCGAGTGCATTTTCGGCGTTCTCATCCTGTTCTTCGTTCTTTCCTGCAAGCTGCTGATAGAGAGAAAAATAGACCTCATAAGAAGTAATTGTGCGAGGGTCGTCCTTAGAAAAATTCACCTTATGAATGACCTTTTCCAGCGGCGCAAAGTCCTGTTGGATAGACTGGTCAACAAGATTGTTGCGGTCTGCAAGATAAAGAATCTTTTTCTTTAAGCCACTTTTGAGCAGCCGATACACAATTTGAAATGCCGTATAAGTTTTACCTGTACCAGTTGCCATTACCAGCAAAAGCCGATTTTACCCTTTTGCAATCGCGTCCAATGTACGATTGATGGCAATGCGCTGGTAATAGCGCGGTGGGTAAGTTTTCTGGCTGCTATAATACGGCTGTGCAATCATTTTCTCCTGTACATCCGTCAAACCAGCTCCATTGTTTACACTGGCTTTGTACCGTTCAACCAGTTCTTCTTCTGTTGGGAATTCGTCAAGGCCAAAGGTGCGTTCTTTGCCCGTCAAGAAGTCATGTTCTGCAAAGCCATCCCCATTTGAGCTAAAGGCAAACGGAACATCCAACATCTGCGCATAGGTCATGGCCTGTTGCAATCCGTGGGAAACCGTATGATTGTTGTCTTTTGCTTCAACAATGGCAATCGGATTATTCGCGCTCAGGTAAAGCACATAGTCTGCACGTTTCGGCTTTTCACGGGCCACAATGTTACCTTTGAGATTGATACGGCCATCTGTGATTTTTGTTTCCAGCGTGATGTGCTGGTTGTTCCACTTTGCCGTGATTGCGGGTGTGATGTAGTGAAACTTAATATCTTCTTCGGACATTTGACTCTTTGAAAGCACCGCCATACAGACAACCTCCTGCATTGTAGAATCCCGAAAACTTCCAGATAATCAATATTATCGGAAGTTGTATGCCGCAACGACCTTTAAGGTTAAACTACTCCAATTATTACTATACCACGACTTGATTCGGTGGGCAACAAGACAATACCAGTATTTTTCCGAAATACTCTTAATATCTTCCAAACATGAAAAGCACCCCTGCCAATCCATGTGTTATCACACATTTCATTGACAGGGGTGCTTGCGTTTATTGTAGGCTGCTTTCTGTTTTACTGATGCAAATTATCAAATTTGGTGGTAAGTTGGTGGTAAATTCACATTGCTCCAGTATCGAACACCACGATTTCAAACGAAGCAAAGCCAATTTTTGCATTTTACTGCTCAATCGGCTTCATCGTTGGGACAGGTCAAGGAAGGCTCACAAATGGCTTTATTTCCCTTTACAAGCCTATCCATGCGGTTTCCTTTTTCCTGCTCCCGTACGTCACCCTACGCAACTCTCCACAACTTACCGGCAATTTGGTGTAAAAGTGGTGTAGTAGTTGGTGTAGTGGATTTCAGACCGAAATGCCCAATTTGCCGTTCAGATTTGCAAAGGAATGGGCTTTGGCTTCCTTGGTGGCTTCCGCGTAAATCTCCATCGTGGTGCTGATGTCCTTGTGACCCATGATGTCCTGAATGATCTTCAGGTTGGTCTCATTTTCGCACAGCCGGGTGCAGAACGTGTGCCGGAGATTATGGCAGGAGAAAGGCGGCAGCAGCTGCGGTTCCCGCTTTTCCTTTTCGGCCTTTTCCAGCTCGGCTTCGTTGTAGGCCACACTGATGCGCTTGATGGCGCGGTTGACCGTCTGCGGATTCTGCGGCTGGCCGAAGCGGTTCAGGAATACGAAGTCCGAGATTCCGTCGATTTCGTATTCGCATACCAGTTCCAGCTCCTGCTGGTTGGTGCGTTCCTGCTCCAGCGCTTTCCGCACTTCGGGCAAGATTGGAATTGCCCGCTTACCGGCGGCAGTCTTGGGGGTGGACATGGTGAAATAGCAGCCACCGACCTCGTGGTCATGGTACACCAGATTGTGCTGGATGGTGATAAACCCACTCTCGAAGTCGATGTCACCCCAGCACAGGCCAACCGTTTCCGAGATGCGGCATCCGGTACCCAGCATGAAGGTGAACATCGGGAGCCAGTGCTGGAACTTCGGCGTTTTCTTGATGAAATTCAGAAACGCCTGCTGCTGGGGCAGGGTCAGAGCGTGTCGTTTGGGCGTTTCGTACTGGTGGGCGGCTTTAATGGCCGTCAGGACACCATCCGTGGGATTCACACGGATGTACTCATCGTCCACCGCCACCGCAAAGACCTGATGGAGAACATTCTGGATGGTTTCCAGCGTGTTCAACGCCATCTTGCCATTGCGGACGATGCCATTGTAGTAGCTGCGGATATCCGACTTGCGAATGTCCTTGAGCTTCATCATGCCGATCTCATCCCGGACGAACCGATTGTACATATAAACGTAATTGGCGAAGGTATGCTCTTTCAATCCCACCTTGTTCTTACGCCACAGTTCAAACAGGTCATTCAGGGTCAGGCTGCACTCCGGGATGCGGAGGCCATCTGCCAAGTCGTGCTGGATCTTCTCTTCCTTTTCGCGCAGCCCCTCCAAGGTTGCATCATAGATGGTATGGCGTTTTCCGTTTTTCGCAGTCCAACGGTACATATACAGCCCATCGCTCTTGCGGTAGACCTCGCCATCCTTCAAAACACGGCCTTTATTATCTTTACGTCTTTGCATATAAACTCTCCTTTTCATTCACAGAATGTTGAAAAGGAGCCTTACGCCATGAGTATACCATGACGCAAGACTCCCTGCAACATCAAACGGTCAATTTTTGAACCGCATCAGATCGAGAATGCCTTGTCCAGATATTCGTCCAGCTTACGGCGTTTGATCAGCCGTTTGGTTCCGTTCCAAAGGACGAACTTGCATTCATCGCTATCGGTCATTGACCGCAGTTTATTGATACCGATCCCAGAGTAAGCCGCCGCTTCCTCCAAGGTCAGATTACTCTTTTGCCAAATCGGAACTTGTCGGGACTTAGTCCCTCCATCTTGCTGACGCAAGACCGTTCCGTTGCTTAAAGTCCCCACTGGGGACTTCATTGCTTCGCAAACGCAAACTTCTTTCACTTGCACCTCCATATCCTTGTAACCGGGTGCCGGGGCAGAAAGTGCCAGCTTTCTGCTCCGAACTCTCCCGATGAGGTTCAGATTTCCGAGTGCCCCTCCTGTGTGCGGGGTTGTGCCGCTGGTTTGTTTTGTGCCTGTTCTGCCTGCAAGCGGTTCAGCAGTTGCAGAACGGAATCTCGTGCTTTCTCCTTGACCTGCTCCTTGCCCTTCTGCCGGACTTCCGGCTTCAGCAGCTTCTCCTGCAAGCGGGTAGTGGTGGTTTGCATGGTCTTGAGAAACTTGTCCAGCACAGTGTCCAGATGTTTGGCAGTGTACTCCCGTGTAACCTTGGGAGCCTTTCTCTCTGGCGACAGCACCCACTTCTTCGTGT
>PPYF01270373.1_pt1 | contig 12607 bp, 8 predicted proteins | sample 1559871 | NCBI WGS metagenome assembly PPYF01 (sample SAMN08240021, study PRJNA423297) | Human gut metagenome, whole genome shotgun sequencing project. | reverse complement strand
TGCAAAGGATAATCCATATAGAACCGAGATACAAACGCCAGCGTGCCATGCGCGACATGTTCCTGTTCATGTGCTTCACCGGTCTTTCCTATGTGGACTTGAAAGCCATAACATACGATAATATCCATACCGACTCCGACGGCGGTACATGGCTGATGGGCAACCGTATAAAAACGGGAGTGGCGTATGTCGTAAAATTATTGCCCATTGCTATCGAACTGATTGAAAAATATAGGGGTACGGATGAAAAGAAAGACTCCCCGAATGTGTCTTTCCGGTAGGTGAATACAATGCCATGCGGCTCAGTCTTGGAATCATAGGCAGGAAATGCAACTCCGGGGCGAGGTCACCCCGCACATCGGACGCCACGCATTTGCCGTTCTGGCCATACTCAAGGGGATGCTGCTGGAAACTCTTCAGAAAGTGTTTGGGCATAAGTCCATCACATACGTCCTGCGCATCCATTCACTTGTCCGGCGCAGGCGGGGCAATCTTTTTCTGGAAGTCGCCCATCTGTACGACCAGCGTGCTGACCAGCTTTCTCAACTCCTAATACGCGCTTGTTTCAATAATTGTCAGTTCCATACTAAAATTCTTTTTAAGATTCTGAATATGCGACAAAGTAACGCACATCCTATATCCTTTCCAAACAGATAATATCAGAGTCTTCCGTTGGCGTGCATTGGCGTATCCAACGTTAAAAGAGAAGGTCCTTCACCTGCATCCATGCGGCAACGGAACTTCCATTCCCTTACTTGTTTTCCATAAATTTATAGGATTAATTTCTGGTGCATGATATTAATAGTCATTATTCTGTCTGCTTTTTTTGCTTGCATAATTGCAGCTAACAGTTATCTATTCCAGAACGCATTGTTATGGAAAATGGCAAGCTGTTTTGTTGGTTTATGGATATTGTGTATGATAATTACCGTCTTCGTTTGTCGTAAACTTGAATGCTCTAATTAAAACAGTACGGTTGTCATGCTTTGTGTGTTTGGAATAGCTCATCGGCCATTCAATATTTGAAGACAGACATATTCCCGTTCGTGTAAGTCCGCACGAACGGGAATTTTTTGTGTTTGTTAATAATATGTTTTACATTAAAATGAGTGACCTATGAAAAGAAAATTACGCTTTCTGGCAGGTGCCTGTCTATTTACCGCAACCGCCTTGTTCTCTGGCTGTAGCTCGGACGATGACTTTTTGATGGACCCGGTTGATTCCGGAACTTCGCAAACCCGTGCTGTGACAAATTCGGACGGTACTTTAACTATCACTTTCGATGATTTCGATCCCGGCATGTTAGCAGGACCTACCTCGGCCGGAGAAAATCTTTATTCGTACCAAGGGTATCCTCAAGTAACCACCATTTACGACAATACTCCGGAAGAATATCTCTTCCTTTCAATGTTTAATACTGTAGGTGGAAGCACAGAGTATTCCAGCGGCGGCATCGCACTTTCCAACTGGAACATCCGCTCCAATCAGTCGGGAAATACCGGAGACTGGTGGTATTCTTATCTAAACCAATGTTCTGTCTATAACACTGCGGTGGAAGCGGAAGGACAGAATAAGGAAGCCGGGCACAGCGGTTCCAATTTCGGTGTCGTTTACGGATATGTGGATGCTTACAATCAGGCATGGATGGCTAAACCAGAATTTTATTTCAATGTTCCCCGGAAATTGGTCGGCCTGTGGATCTGCAACACCTCATACACTTATGGTGTCATTACTTATGGTAATCAGTTCGGTTCTACGGGGGTAGCGACTCCTCTGAAAGAGATGAAAGGGTATTTCCAAGTGAATCTGGAATGTTATGATGCGAATGGCGGTCTGATCCGCACTTACAAACGTCTTTTAGCCGATTATCGTAACGGCCAACAACAGGTTGATCCTATCACGACATGGGATTATTGGGAAATCAATGCCGAAGGGGTGCAAAGTGTGAAATTCAACTTCGAGGGTTCGGATTCGGGAGCATACGGTTTGAATACTCCGGCTTATATCTGTATTGATGATATCACCATACAATAAAAAGAATACAAGGATATCCCTTCTGTCGGGGGTATCCCTGTTATTTTTCTAAAATCCACACATCATGCATCGTTTTCACTATTTTATTATTTCTGCCTGTATGCTGTTCACCTCCTGCAACAAGGATGAAGTCATTACCGAAGAAGTAGGAGGACAACCTATAATAGAACTTGACAGCGAGACCGGTATTTACACGGTCAAGGTCGATCACGAATTGACTATCGCCCCGACATACCAGAATGTTGAAGATGCTCTTTTTGCTTGGACGATAGACGGTACGCTGGTTTCTTCGGGTCCGTCTCTTCAACGTACATGGAATGAATGCGGGGATTTTTATGTCAAACTAAGAGTAGACAATGCGGAAGGCTATGCCGAAGAGGAACTGAAAGTAGAAGTGAAAGAACTCACCCCTCCGGTCATCTCACTGGCACTACCTTCGCAGGGGCTAAAAGTCGTCCGGAATACCGATTACACATTTACTCCCGATATTCAGCATTCGGATGTCGAAGGGTTCAAAATCGAATGGGTACGGGAAGGAAAAATCGTTTCCACCGAGAATACTTATACTTTCAATGAAAAAGAACTCGGTGTTTATACGGTGACAATCAACGCTTCCAATATAGATGGGACAACAACGAAAGACGTAAGCGTAGAGGTCGTGGAAACGATGCCCTACGTTGTCAAATTCCCGACCCCGTCTTACCTGCAAACATCCACGGACAGGTACACTTTTGCCGACCGTCCTGTTTTCCTGCGTCCGTTGTTGGAGTATTTCGACAATCCCCGTTTTGAGTGGAGTGTGGACGGTCAGGTCATGGAAGGAGAAGTGGAACGCATGTTCAAGTTCACGCCGTCCGCACCCGGAGAATACACCGTCTCCTGTACTGTGTCGGAAGACACACCGACGGAAAAAATAAGCAGGAATATCGACAAAGGGAAAACGGCTGTCACTGCCACCGTAAAAGTCGTTTGTGTGGACAAAAAGGAACAAGACGGCTTCCGGGCTTCGGGAAGTTCCAAGCTCTGGAATAAAGTCTATGAATATACCCCAGCTCCCGGCCAATTTATCAACGAGACGAGCACGATAGGCGGTATGACCGGCAACGAAACATCCCCTGAAGCGGCTGTCGCATGGGCAACACAGCGTTTGAAAGACAAACTGCACGTCTCTTTAGGTTCTTTCGGGGGTTATATCATCGTCGGCTTCGACCACAGTATTCCCAATTCGGGTAACCAATATGATTTCTGTGTTCAGGGGAACGCCTTTGACGGCAGTTCCGAACCGGGTATCGTATGGGTCATGCAAGATATAAACGGAAACGGATTGCCGGATGACGAGTGGTACGAACTGAAAGGATCTGAAGCAGGCAAGGAAGAAACAATACAGAATTTTGAAGTGACCTATTACCGTCCGGAAGGCAAAAAAATGGATGTCCAATGGATCAGTTCCGACGGTAGAAACGGCTGGGTAGACTATCTGTCCGCTTATCATACACAAGACTATTATTATCCGGCTTGGATTTCGGAAAACAGTTATACCCTGACAGGCACTTGTCTGGCCGCCCGCAACACCCAAGATTCTCAAACCGGTTATTGGGATAATCAGAGTTATGACTGGGGGTACGTGGATAATTTCGGAAACGACCAGATAGAAGGCGGCAGTACGGTGGATGGAAGCGGACAAAGGAACGGTTTCAAAATTTCCAATGCCATCCATGCCGATGGAACGGAAGCCAATCTGCAATATATTGACTTTATCAAAATACAATGCGGTGTTCTGGCCAAAAGCGGCTGGCTGGGCGAAGTTTCTACGGAGGTATTTTCTTTTGAGGATCTAACCAAATAATAAAAATTACAAGTATGAAAATTTATTTTCTTCCCATGCTCCTATCCTTGTTCTTTTTGGGAGCGTGTGACAAAAACGATGAAATTATACCTGAAGATGCAGATGAAAATTTCATCACATCGGTCGTGATGACCGTGGACGGGAAATCGTACACGGCCGACATTACGGACAATACAGTAACAATAACCGTTCCCTATACGGTATCGCTGAACAACGCCGAAGTGGAATTCAAGTACACAACTTCTGCAACAATCATACCTGATCCTGAAACGGTAACGGACTGGGATAACGAACGAACCTTCCGGGTGACATCCTATAACGGAGATGCCCGCGAATATACCTATAAGGTCGTGAAAAGCGAGATAGAATCTGACGGAGATGTGGAGTTGAAGACCACCGAGGAGGTAGCTTCTTTTGCCGCAACCAAAACAACCGTTGTCAAAGGGAACCTGATTATCGGCTCTGATGCGGAAGAGGCAGAAAAAATCACTGACATATCTGCATTGGCATCTTTGAAAGAGGTTACTGGCAACATTGTCATTCGTAACAGTTACAACGGTGCAGACTTGACAGGGTTGGATAATATCGTTTCTGCCGGAGGTTTACAGGTAGGTTCGACCGATGTCGCCTCGAAAGCTACGGAACTTCACATGATTTCCATGAAAGCATTGGAAACGCTCTCCGGAGACATATCGGTATATAACGACCAAGTGACGTATGTCCTATTCGAGAAACTGGCAACTATTGAAGGAAGCGTGATGTTCAATGCGTCGTCGTTACAGAGTTTTGAGTTTCCGGTTCTGACTACTGTAGGTCAGGATCTGAATCTTCAAGGACTCAATGAAGAGAACACAGCAGCCGGTTCGATTGCGTCTTTGGAAATACCGGAACTGACAAGTGTCGGAGGGGTCTTGTCCGTAAACAATCTTGCCAAGCTGACTTCCATGAGCTTCCTTAAGCTGAAAGAGACCGGTGGCCTTGATTTCCATACCGTCCCCGTGATGTTGGAAACCATCAACCTTCCGGAAATCGAAACAGTAAACGGAAGTATTATTATGGAAGCCAATATGGAAGCTCCTCCTACCGGTAGTTTTGTTCCCCAACGAAATGACGTGCTTCAGGCTTTCGGTGGAATGGACAAACTGACAACGATAAAGGGACAGATAAAGATAAAGAATTTCACGGCACTCAAACAACTTCCCGACTGGAGCAAGATCACCACACTTGGAAGCATCACGCTGGATTATCTTGAAGATGTGAGCGGAACACTGCTGTTGCCGAACGCCCGATTTGAAACCTTCGGAGAAACAGCGCCCCAGATTGAAATTATAAACAAGGTGCAGCTCTCCAAAATTGAAACAGCCGAAGATTTGTCAAATGTAAATTTTGTCATCACCAGTCTCACGAATAATAAGTTCCCTGAAATCACGTTCAAGAATATCAAAGACTTCACTTGTAAGCCAACCACCAACAATACCGATTATACCATGGGTTCGTTAGCAATATCTTTACAAAGTAAATCGCTGGATATTCCGGAATTGCTTCACGTAGGAGGTGAAGGGTTGTTCGTTAATAAAGCAACAGGCATTACTTGTGATAAATTACAGACTATAGATGGTACGCTACAGATAAAAAGTGCGACTTCTCTTTCTCAGGAAACACTTTCCATGGAGAAGTTGGAGACCTTGCATGGGGTTGTTTTTGACGGTTTGACGAAATTTACCGACTACACTTTCTTCGGCAAGTTTATAGAAAACGGAATGATTACGGGGGAAAGTTGGAGCGTGACGAAATGTGGGTATAACCCAACCTTCCAAAATATGAAGGACAAACAATATACGCAGCAGGATTAAACCTTATACCTTAACCAGAGTACCCGTAATGATTCGGGTACTCTTTTTTATCCGAATGACAATGAGCAGAACAATACAACGGATTTGCCTTTTTCTTTTCTGCCTGCCAGTTTTCGGCAGTTGCATGAAATGGGATTACGGAGAGATGGAAGATTTCTCTGTATCGGCCTCTGGTCTTTTCATTACCAACGAGGGGAATTTCCAGTACAGCAATGCCACGCTTTCCTACTACGATCCCGCCACGTGCGAAGTGGAGAATGAAGTGTTTTACCGTGCCAACGGGTTCAAGTTGGGCGATGTGGCCCAGTCTATGGTTATCCGGGACGGTATAGGCTGGATCGTGGTGAACAACTCGCATGTGATTTTCGCCATCGACATCAATACTTTCAAGGAAGTGGGCCGTATCACAGGTTTCACCTCACCCCGGTATATCCATTTTCTGTCGGATGAGAAAGCCTATGTGACGCAGATATGGGACTACCGTATCTTCATCATCAACCCCAAGACATACGAGATTACCGGCTATATCGAATGTCCAGACATGGACATGGAATCGGGTTCCACCGAACAAATGGTACAATACGGCAAGTACGTCTATGTGAACTGCTGGTCGTACCAGAACCGCATCCTGAAAATCGACACGGAGACGGACAAGGTCGTGGACGAACTGACCATCGGCATACAACCTACTTCGCTGGTCATGGACAAATACAACAAGATGTGGACCATCACGGATGGCGGTTACGAGGGCAGCCCATACGGTTACGAGGCACCGTCTCTCTATCGTATAGACGCCGAGACTTTCACCGTAGAGAAACAGTTCAAGTTTAAGCTGGGCGACTGGCCTTCGGAAGTCCAGCTCAACGGTACACGGGATACACTTTACTGGATCAACAACGATATTTGGCGAATGCCGGTGGAAGCCGACCGTGTTCCCGTCCGGCCTTTTCTGGAGTTTCGGGACACCAAATACTACGGCCTTACGGTCAATCCCAACAACGGGGAGGTATATGTGGCCGACGCTATTGATTACCAGCAACAAGGTATCGTGTATCGCTATTCGCCGCAAGGCAAGCTGATCGATGAATTTTACGTGGGAATCATTCCGGGAGCTTTCTGCTGGAAATAACGAGGAAGGAGGACAAAAATGAAAAGACATCTTATTCTATTGTTCGTGGGGGTAAGCCTGCCCTTTCTGCTTGCCGCCCAGCAGAAAAATTCCGTCAGCATTACCAAAAGGGTACTACGTATTCCGGAGGTTACGGTGGTGGGCAAACGACCTATGAAGGATATAGGCGTGCAACGAACCCGTTTCGATTCCATCGCCATGAAAGAGAACATCGCCTTGTCTATGGCCGATGTGCTGACATTCAACTCATCCGTTTTTGTCAAGAACTACGGACGCGCCACGTTATCCACCGTGGCTTTCCGGGGTACCTCTCCCTCGCATACCCAAGTGACGTGGAATGGTATGCGCATTAACAACCCGATGCTGGGCATGACGGATTTTTCCACCATCCCTTCTTACTTTATCGATGATGCCTCGCTGCTGCACGGAACGTCATCGGTAAACGAAACGGGCGGCGGCTTGGGTGGTCTGGTCAGGCTCTCCACTTCTCCGGCCAACCATGAAGGGTTCGGGTTGCAGTACGTGCAGGGAGTGGGGTCGTTCAGCACGTTCGACGAGTTTCTCCGCCTGACCTACGGTGACAAACACTGGCAGTCCTCCACCCGTGTGGTGTATTCCTCTTCCCCCAACGACTACAAATACCGAAACCGGGACAAGAAGGAAAACATCTATGACGAGGACAAGAACATCATCGGTTCCTATTACCCGACGGAACGCAACCGCAGCGGGGCTTATAAGGATCTGCACGTCTTGCAGGAAATTTATTATAACACGGGCGAAGGCGACAAGTTCGGGCTAAACGCCTGGTATATCAATTCCAACCGGGAACTGGCGATGCTCAGCACGGATTACGGGAACGACATGGACTTCGAGAACCGCCAAAGGGAGCAGACGTTTCGCGGCGTCCTCTCGTGGGATCGCGTGCGGGAGAAATGGAAGGTCGGTGTAAAAGGCGGCTATATACACACATGGATGGCCTATGATTACAAGCGGGACAAGGGAAACGGCGAAATGGCTTCGATGACCCGCTCACGCAGTAAGATTAACACGTTCTACGGAAGTGCGGACGGGGATTATGCTCCTTCAGAGAAATGGCTGTTCACGGCCGGTGTTTCCGTACACCAGCATTTGGTGGAAAGCGCGGACAAAAATATCATCTCGCAGGAAGGTAACAAGGCTGTTGTCGGGTATGACAAGGGACGTGTCGAGTTTTCCGGTTCCGTTTCTGCGAAATGGCGGCCTGTCGATCGTTTTGCCGCCTCGCTTGTCCTTCGCGAGGATATGTTCGGTACGGAATGGGCCCCGGTTATCCCGGCTTTCTTCATCGACGGGGTACTGTCGAAAAAAGGCAATATCGTGGCGAAAGCATCCATCTCCCGGAACTACCGTTTTCCCACGCTGAACGACCTCTATTTTCTGCCGGGCGGTAATCCCGACCTGAAAAGCGAGCACGGCTTCACATACGACGTGGGGTTGTCGTTCTCGGTGGGGAAAGAAAATGTATATGCTTTGAGCGGTGGTATCAACTGGTTCGATTCGCACATCGACGACTGGATCATCTGGCTACCCACAACCAAGGGATTCTTCTCCCCCAGAAACCTCAAAAAGGTACATGCTTACGGGGCAGAGACCAACGCCCACCTTGATATAATGCTCGGAAAGGACTGGAAACTGGATATGAACGGAACTTTCTCGTGGACTCCCTCGATCAACGAGAGCGAACCGATGAGTCCGGCAGACCAATCCGTCGGCAAACAGTTGCCATACGTGCCGGAGTTTTCCGCAACGGTGACCGGACGTCTGTCATGGCGGACATGGAGCCTGCTTTACAAATGGTGTTATTACAGCCAGCGTTATACCATGTCGAGTAATGACTATACCCTGACGGGCTATCTGCCCCCTTACTTCATGAATAACGTGACACTGGAAAAACAGCTCTCTTTCCGATGGGCCGATCTGTCGCTAAAGGGCAGCATCAACAACCTGTTCGATGAAGAATACCTTTCCGTATTGTCCCGTCCCATGCCGGGCATCAATTTCGAGATATTCATCGGCATAACACCCAAGTTCGGAAAAAACAAAAATAGTAAACGATAATCTGCATCAATATGAACGCATTAAAGAATTTAAGCCTGATTTTGTTGCTTTCTCTGGCATTTACAGGCTGCCACAACAAAAGCTCAAAAATCAATGATTTCAACCTGCTGCTTTATGCTCCCGAATATGCCTCCGGCTTCGACATCAAAGGGGCGGGCGGGAAGGAAAGCGTACTGATAACCGTCAGGAATCCCTGGCAGGGAGCGGACAGTGTAACCACATGGCTGTTTATCGTCCGCAACGGTGAAGAGGTTCCCGAAGGGTTTGCAGGACAGGTACTCAAAGGAGACGCCAAACGTATCGTGGCGATGTCTTCCACTCATATCGCCATGCTTGACGCAATCGGTGAAGTCCGGTGTATAACCGGCGTTTCGGGAATCGACTACATTTCCAACCCAGACATCCAAGCCCGCCGCGACAGTATTGGCGATGTCGGCTATGAAGGGAACATCAACTACGAGTTGCTGCTCTCGCTCGATCCCGACCTCGTTCTGCTCTATGGGGTGAACGGCGCAAGCGCAATGGAAAGCAAACTCGAAGAACTCGACATACCGTTCATGTATGTCGGCGATTATCTTGAAGAGTCGCCTCTCGGCAAGGCCGAATGGATGGTAGTGCTTTCAGAAGTCACAGGAAAACGTGAGAAGGGTGAAAAAGCCTTTGCCGCAATCCCGGTCAGATACAACGCCTTGAAAAAGAAAGTGGCCGACAGTACCCTCGGCACTCCTTCGGTTATGCTTAATGTTCCCTATGGCGACTCGTGGTTCATGCCTTCAACCCAAAGTTATGTAGCCCGCTTGATTACTGATGCGGGAGGCCGCTATATCTACCAGAAGAACACGGGAAACGCTTCTATCCCCATTGACTTAGAAGAAGCATATCTGCTCGCGTCGGATGCGGACATGTGGTTGAACGTGGGAATGGCGAACTCCCTTGACGACTTGAAGGCATCATGTCCGAAATTCACCGATACCCGATGTTTCAAAAATGGAGAGGTGTATAACAACAACGCCCGTACCAACACAGCCGGGGGTAACGACTATTACGAGTCTGCCGTCGTGAATCCTGACATCGTGCTCCGCGACCTCGTGAAGATATTCCATCCTGAACTGGTGCAGGAAGAGTGTGTGTATTACAAGCAACTGAAATAGATGCGTTCCCGTTCGACTATATTATTCTCCATATTGATTACGCTCACGGTCGGTCTTTTTTTACTGGACTTGGCCGTGGGAGCTGTCAACATTCCGATCCGCGATGTATGGGCAGCACTGACCGGGGGAAATTGTTCCCGTGCCACGGAAAAAATCGTACTCAACATACGCCTCATAAAAGCTATAGTGGCACTGTTGGCCGGGGCTGCCTTATCGGTCAGCGGTCTTCAGATGCAGACCCTCTTCCGTAATCCTCTTGCCGGTCCCTATGTCCTTGGCATCAGTTCCGGTGCAAGTCTCGGTGTGGCACTTGTGGTACTTGCCGGGATCGGTTCATCAATAGGCATTGCCGGAGCAGCGTGGGTGGGTGCGGCTGTCGTGTTGCTCGTGATAACTGCCGTCGGACAGCGAATAAAAGACATCATGGTAATCCTGATTCTGGGCATGATGTTCTCATCGGGCGTAGGTGCTGTCGTGCAGATATTGCAGTACCTCAGCAAAGAGGAATCGCTGAAAGCCTTTGTCATTTGGACGATGGGGGCTTTGGGTGACGTCACCTCCGGACAACTTCTGATTCTTGTTCCATCGGTGTTTGCCGGACTGCTGTTGGCTGTACTGACCATCAAACCGCTTAACCTCCTGCTGTTCGGAGAGGAATATGCCGTAACAATGGGACTGAATATTCGGCGTTCACGCAGCCTGTTGTTTCTCTCGACAACGCTGCTCGCCGGAACGATAACCGCTTTTTGCGGTCCGATAGGTTTCATAGGTCTCGCTATGCCTCATGTCACAAGAATGCTTTTCCAAAATAGCGATCATCATGTCCTTCTGCCCGGAACAATTCTTTCGGGAGCATCGATATTGCTTCTTTGCGACATCATTTCTAAAATATTCACCTTGCCGATCAACGCCATTACAGCTCTATTGGGAATCCCAATCGTCGTATGGGTGGTTTTACGCAACAAATCCATCACCGCATGATAGAATTACAGCATTTTTCCATAGGTTACAAAGAAAACTCGTTGCTCCACGAGGTAAATGCCACGATAAAAAAAGGTCAACTGACAGCCCTTATCGGAAGAAACGGGACAGGAAAATCGACGTTGCTCCGCGCCATAGCCGGTCTGAACCGGTGTTATTCCGGAAAAATCATTCTCGACGGGCACGACATCGCCTGCATGAAAACCGAAGATATGGCAAAAACGCTGGCTGTCGTCACGACCGAGCGCACGCGCATCGCCAACCTGCGGTGCAAGGATGTCGTAGCCATAGGCCGTGCTCCTTATACCAACTGGATAGGTAGGATGCAAGAAACAGATAAGGAGATAGTCATGCAATCGCTCATTTCGGTGGGAATGGAGGCTTATGCAAACCGCACGATGGATAAAATGTCGGATGGCGAATGCCAGCGTGTGATGATTGCTCGTGCATTGGCACAGGATACTCCTATCATTCTCCTTGATGAACCGACTTCCTTTCTTGACATGCCTAATCGCTACGAACTTGTGGCGTTGCTTCGTAGGCTTGTCCACGACGAGAAAAAATGTATCATGTTCTCGACACATGAACTTGACATCGCGTTGTCCATGTGCGATTCGATAGCATTGTTAGATACCCCGAATTTAAGTTGCTTGACCGCGTCTGAAATGCAGAAAAGCGGATACATTGACAGACTTTTCCAAAATGAAAACATCCGTTTCGACTCCTTATGCGGTACAATGATTTTGAAACAATGAGTATATACACTGTAGAAAATTTTACTTCAGACATCACTGTTGAAGGATATATCGCCGAATTCCGTGACGAACCACATTTTCTTGAACTTTGCAAACAATGTACCAATTACGGTAAAAGTTGGGGGTGTCCTCCATTTGATTTTGATACGGAATCGTTTCTCCGACAATACAAGTATGCACATCTTATGGCAACGAAGATAATCCCTGAAGACAAAGATATTCCGATTGAATATACACAAAAACTCATTTTACCGGAACGGATACGAATCGAGAGCGAATTATTGGATATGGAACGGAAATATGGAGGGCGTTCATTTGCCTATATAGGTAAATGTCTTCACTGCTCAGATAACGAGTGTACGCGTAACTGCGGCACACCATGCCGACACCCGGAAAAAGTGCGTCCGTCACTCGAAGCCTTCGGATTTGACATAGCCAAAACGCTTTCTGAACTTTTTAACATCGAACTTCTTTGGGGAAAGGATGGCAAATTACCTGAATATCTTGTTCTCGTAAGCGGATTTTTTCATAATGAATACGAACTTTGCAACATAGCATACTAATGATTCGGACATGAAATAAACAGACAAACTAACCACATTCGGTTCAATCTGTTTTGTGATTTCAAATGAATTATAGTTAGATATGTAAAAAGCGACGCTGGAGCTTGAAATAAGTAACGGTTTATCGGTGTATTCTCCGTTAAACCGTCCTGTTTTCGTTAAACGAAAACACAACTTGCTGTCCGCAGGAGCGGACCA
>PPYF01028405.1_pt1 | contig 12607 bp, 9 predicted proteins | sample 1559871 | NCBI WGS metagenome assembly PPYF01 (sample SAMN08240021, study PRJNA423297) | Human gut metagenome, whole genome shotgun sequencing project. | reverse complement strand
AAGGTATGTTCTCCATGATGAACTACTATCTGCCGCTGAAGGGCATCGCTTCCATGCACTGCTCTGCAAACACAGACCTTAACGGAGAGAACACAGCAATCTTCTTCGGTCTTTCCGGAACAGGTAAGACAACACTTTCCACAGATCCTAAGCGTCTTCTGATCGGTGATGACGAGCATGGCTGGGATGACAACGGAGTATTCAACTTCGAGGGTGGATGCTACGCTAAGGTTATCAACCTTGACAAAGAGTCTGAGCCGGACATCTACAATGCGATCAAGAGAAACGCTCTTCTTGAGAACGTAACACTTGATGCTGAGGGCAAGATCGACTTCGCTGACAAGAGCGTAACAGAGAACACACGTGTTTCTTATCCGATCAACCACATCGAGAACATTGTTCGCCCTGTATCTTCTGCACCGGCAGCGAAAGAGGTTATCTTCCTGTCCGCAGATGCATTCGGCGTACTTCCTCCAGTATCTATCCTGACACCGGAGCAGACACAGTACTACTTCCTTTCCGGATTCACAGCTAAGCTTGCTGGTACAGAGCGTGGAATCACAGAGCCTACTCCTACATTCTCCGCATGCTTCGGACAGGCATTCCTTGAGCTTCATCCGACAAAATATGCTGAGGAGCTCGTTAAGAGAATGGAGAAGAGCGGTGCGAAAGCATACCTTGTTAACACAGGATGGAATGGAACTGGAAAACGTATCTCCATCAAAGATACTCGTGGTATCATCGATGCTATCCTTGACGGATCTATCCTTAAAGCTCCGACAAAGAAGATCCCATTCTTCAACTTCGAGGTTCCGACAGAGCTTCCGGGCGTAGATCCTGCAATCCTTGACCCACGTGACACATATGCAGATGCTGCAGAGTGGGAGACAAAGGCTAAAGATCTTGCTGCAAGATTCGTTAAGAACTTTGCTAAATATGAAGGAAATGCAGCTGGTAAAGCACTCGTTGCAGCTGGCCCGCAGGCATAATCAGTCATTCCAACTGAATACAGATCGTAGACTTAACCGGGAGCGGATTTATCCGCTCCCGGTTTTTTGACAAACAACTAAGGATCTATTATTTGATATAGAACTGTGCAGTGCGAAGCATGTTTCCAGACATGGAATAAACAGAAAGTTGAAGATATCTACCTGTAAAATAAAAAACTTTGGCTTGACTAACAGAGGGCATATGGTGTATCCTTTCTGAGAAGTTAAGCGGGAGACCCGTAAGACTGTAAAAATTCTCTTTGCACTGCATTACATTCGAACAGGATGCGAGATCAACAGTACAAACTGAGCAGGCGATGCTTTTCGGAATCGAAAATATTTATCGAAGGCATGGGGCCGGGCCGCAGGAAGCGGCAGCGGATATGGATTTAAACGTAATTGCAAAGAACCTGCATTCACGGAATATGAGGTGAAGCAGAATGTGACTTTGCTTTCAGACATATCTGCGGGACAGTGTATGTTTCGCAGGTATGTCTTTTTTACTGCAAAATATGGATGGAACAGAAGGTAGAAGCTGGGATATCCCTATACAGAAAAGAAAGAACACCGGCGGAAAATCGCACTGTAGCGAGTAGTGAAGGAACCGCCGGTTTTTTCACGGAAAATGTTGTGCCATAAGAAGAACCTGATCATATATTTAAAAGGAGATTCTGTTTATGGAACACACAGAAAACAAAACAATTATACATGATACAGAAAAAACAGCTTCATGGGAACAGCAGACAGCAATGAAGGTATCCGGGATCAGTATTCTGGTAAACCTTTTATTATCTGTATTTAAACTGATCGCAGGTATTGTGGCACATTCAGGAGCGATGATCTCGGATGCCATTCATTCTGCATCAGATGTGGGAAGCACCTTCATCGTAATTATCGGTGTCCGTCTTTCTACAAAGAAATCGGACAAAGAGCACCAGTACGGACATGAAAGAATGGAGTGTGTTTCTTCCATTGTCCTTGCAGGAATGCTGCTTGTCACTGGTCTCGGGATCGGAATTACCGGTGCCCGTGATATCGTAAAAAGCACATCCGGCGGAACCATTGCCATTCCGGGAACACTTGCACTGATTGCAGCAGTGGTATCCATTGTGGTAAAAGAGTGGATGTTCTGGTATACAAGAGGTGCTGCAAAGAAGATCAATTCAGGAGCCCTGATGGCAGATGCATGGCACCATCGTTCAGATGCACTTTCCTCTATCGGAGCGTTTGTCGGTATTTTAGGTGCAAGACTGGGATACCCGATCCTGGACCCGATCGCCAGTATCGTGATCTGCGTTATGATCGCCAAGGCATCGATCGACATTTTCAGGGATGCCATTGACAAGATGGTAGATCATTCCTGTGATGCAAAAACGGAGGAATCCATGAAGAGAGAGATCCTTAAGGTACCGGGCGTCAGAAGAGTAGACCTTCTTAAAACCCGTCTTTTCGGATCCAAGATGTATGTGGATATCGAAATCGCAGCAGATGGAAATATTTCCCTTTTTGATGCACATGATATTGCGGAAAATGTACATCATACGATCGAGAATAAATTCAAAGATGTAAAGCACTGTATGGTGCATGTAAATCCGATCAACGGATAAAAAACAAGCTGCCGGAGCGACTGTGATCGTCAATCCGGCGGCTTGTTTTTGTATAGAGAAACACCCGGTAGGGGAGCTACCGGGTGTTTCGAGGGGAGTATAAATAATTAAATAAGGGGTTATGTAAAAAAAATTTTTGAAGGGTAAATTCTTTTTACAAGAATAATTATAATATAAACTGGAAAAAAAAGCAATATGATTTTGGCGAATAATCTCCAAACTTTTTGGGATACTATTTCCTGTAATAAAAAGCGGCAGAAAGCTTCGGAAAGCCGTAAAATCAACTTCATCAGGAGGTAATTCAAATGGCGAAAAATTACGAAACAGACAGAAATGAGTCTAATTATGCAGGAAAAAATCACGGGGAAAGTGCTTCCAGAAACTGCGGAAAAAACAGCTCTAAGAACAGTTCGGGAAATTCTTCCAGAAACAGTTCCAAAAGCAGCTACGGAAACAAAATTTCCGATGAATATGATTCTGAGAAGGACAGAGGCTTTGACAGATATTAAAGGATAAGAAAAGCGGGAAAAGTCAGAGATGGCTTTTCCCGCTTAAATACATATAAGGGAACATTCACCCGGAAGCTTCCATATAATATACCAAAAAGAGGAGATTTTTTCCATGTTTCAGATCGAAACTATCTCTGCAAAAATGCTGGATTATTATGTGGAGCGCAGCGACGCTGTTATCATAGATCTCCGGGATTCTGCCGCCTACAGAAGGGGACATGTCCGGAACGCGGTAAATATTCCATACAGAGAGCTGGAGGAATATCTTGAGAAAAAACAGGATCAGAAATATCGTTTTCCCAAAGATAAGCTGCTGATATTTTACTGCGACCGCGGCGGCGCCAGCATGCAGGCTGCCCGGAGCCTGGCAAGACAGGGCTGTCGTACCAGGTCCGTGATTGGTGGATTTGCAGCCTACAGAGGGAGAAATCTTGTGCGCGGATAAAAAAAGCGGACAATATCAAATCAGATTGCGAATGCATATCTGTAACAAATCTTGTATTTTAAAGGAAATCATGATAATGTAAAGAACAGAGATAAAAACCAACACAAATTACAAGGAGAAAAGATTATGAAATATATGTTTGCGTCCGATGTACATGGTTCGGCATATTACTGCCGGAAAATGCTGGAAGCATATGACAAGGAGAAGGCGGAGAGACTGGTGCTTCTGGGAGATCTGCTTTATCACGGACCAAGAAATGACCTTCCGAAGGAATACGCACCAAAGGAAGTCATCCGCCTTTTAAATGAGAGAAAAAACCAGATCTATGCAGTACGCGGAAACTGTGAGGCAGAGGTGGATCAGATGGTCCTGGACTTCCCGGTTATGGCAGATTACTGTATCCTTGCCATCGAAGGAAAAACGATGTACGCCACACACGGTCATATCTATAATAAGGATAATCTTCCGCCGATGATGGACGGAGACATTCTGATCCACGGCCATACACATGTGCTGAAGGCAGAAAATATGGGGAATTATATCCTTCTGAACCCAGGTTCCGTATCCATTCCAAAGGAAGGTAACCCGCCGACCTATGCAATCCTTGAGAACGGAATTTTTACCATTAAAGATTTTGAAGGAAATACAGTACGGGAGATCACTTTATGAATCTGTGGGAATTAACGGCGCCCTGTCATTTTGGAACAGAGGCGGTGCTGAAGCGTGAAATACTGGATCTTGGCTATGAAGTGACCAGGGTGGAAGACGGAAGAGTAACCTTTGAGGCTGATGCCCAGGGTGTGGCAGACGCCAATCTGTTCCTTCGTACCACAGAACGTGTGCTTCTGAAAATAGGCGAAGTAAAGGCCGAGACTTTTGATGAGCTTTTTGAAAAGACCAAGGCTCTCCCATGGGAGAATTACATACCGAAAAACGGTAAATTCTGGGTAGCCAAGGCAAACTCCATCAAAAGTAAGCTTTTCAGTCCATCTGATATCCAGTCCATTATGAAAAAAGCCATTGTAGAGCGTCTCAAAGGCATCTACGGGATTTCCTGGTTTCCGGAAGATGGTCCGGAATTTCCTATCCGTGTGGCCTTTATGAAAGACGTAGCTCTGATCGGAATCGACACTTCAGGAGTATCCCTCCATAAGAGAGGGTATCGCCAGATGACTGTCAAGGCACCTATTACCGAGACGCTTGCCAGTGCTCTTTTGATGCTCACTCCCTGGAAAAAGGACCGTATTCTTGTCGATCCGTTCTGCGGAAGCGGCACCTTTCCTATTGAGGCGGCAATGATGGCAGCGGATATGGCGCCGGGACTGAACCGTCATTTTCTGGCCGAGAGCTGGGAGCATCTGATCCCGAAGGAATGCTGGGAGGATGCAAGAGAAGAAGCCAGAGAACGTGTAAATCTTGATATTGAAACCGATATCCAGGGATTTGATATCGATGCAGCTGCCATCAAGGCAGCACGCGCCAACGCAAAAATGGCAGGAGTGGACAGACTGATCCATTTCCAGCAGCGCCCGGTCAGTGAACTCCGCCATTCCAAACCCTTTGGTTTTATCGTGACAAATCCGCCATATGGTGAGCGGATCGAAGAAAAATCCAATCTCCCTGCACTGTACCGTGAGATCGGTGAAAGCTATAAGGGGCTGGATCGCTGGTCCATGTATCTGATCACTGCCTATGACAAGGCAGAGAATGACATCGGCCGAAAGGCAGATAAAAACCGTAAGATCTATAACGGAATGATGAAAACCTATTATTACCAGTTTCTTGGACCACGTCCGCCGAAGAAAGGAAGTATTAAAGAATGAAAAAGATCATTTTTGCTACCGGAAATGAGGATAAAATGAAGGAGATCCGAAAGATACTTGCGGATCCTTCTCTGGAGATCCTTTCCCTGAAGGATGCCGGGATCCATGCGGATATTGATGAAAATGGAAAAAGCTTTGAAGAAAATGCCATGATCAAGGCAGAAGCAATCAGTAAAATGACCGGCGAGATCGTTCTGGCAGATGATTCCGGTCTGGAGATCGACTATCTGAACAAAGAGCCGGGAATCTATTCCGCACGCTATATGGGTGAGGATACTTCTTATCATATTAAAAACGCAAACCTGATCCAGCGTCTGGAAGGTGTACCTGATGAGAAACGTACTGCACGTTTTGTATGTGCTATTGCGGCAGCTTTCCCGGATGGCAGAAGAAAGACAGTCCGTGCTGCCATGGAAGGCCGCATCGGCTACGAGGAAAAAGGGGAGAATGGCTTTGGCTATGACCCGATCTTTTATCTTCCGGAATATGGCTGTACTTCCGCAGAGCTTTCCATGGAAGAAAAGAACAGGATCAGCCATCGTGGAAAAGCTCTTTGCCTTATAAAGGAAGAGCTTGTATGAAGGTGCTGATCGTAAGCGATACTCACGGAAGAGATGAAAACCTGGAGATCGCGATAAATCGGGAGGCTCCTTTTGACATGCTGGTACATTGCGGAGATGTGGAAGGCAGAGAATTTTATATCGAAGCCCTTGCAGAATGTCCCTGCAGTATTGTGTCCGGAAATAATGATTTTTTCTCGGATCTTCCGAGAGAAGATGTGATCGAGGTCGAGGGAAATAAGATCCTGGTAACTCACGGTCATTACTACGGTGTATCCATGGCCTTTGATCAGCTGGCAGAAGCTGCCCGCTCAAGGGGATGCAATGCGGCTTTTTTCGGACATATCCACGTACCGGTTGTTGAAAAGGAAGCAGGTGTGCTTCTGGTAAATCCCGGAAGTCTGGCTTATCCCAGACAACGGGGACGCCGTCCAAGCTATGCAGTAATGGAGACAGATGGAAAGGGCGAAATGCACGTAGAGATCCGTTACCTCTGATTCCGGCAGAAAAAACAAATAAACTGTCATAATTGATAAAATTTGTGCCAATATTCAGCATATATTAGTCAAAAACGATTGCGAAAGTCAGCTATGTGCTATATAATGAACAAGTAGTTGTTTTCTAGTAATATAGAGCATTCTTTAGGGTACTGACCATGAATGGGTCTCGTTCCTGAGAATGCAGCAGAGCGGAATGAGAAGGTCCGCTTTACATAAATGAAGGGGGAAAATACGCATGACTGCGGTTATTATAGGGAGTATCGGCTTTTTATGCTGCTTCCTGTATGATCATAACAGTATCCGATTGAAAAAAAGCTTTCTTCATCCGTTTTTTAGCATAGGATGTTTCCTGATCGCAGTGTCAACAGGTCTGGTGATCCGGAGCTGCTGGCCGCGGCGGGGAAGTTCTTTTTTTATTTCTGCTGTTTTTCTGACAGCAGCGATCCTGTTTTTGGGACTGTTGATCTATACATTGTTTTTTGCGCTGCCCTTTGATGAGACATATGTCAAAGAAAATCATGAAAGGCTGGCCTATACAGAGGGTGTTTATGCACTCTGCCGACATCCTGGCGTTCTGTGGTTCGCCGGATTTTATTTTTGCCTGGCCGGATTTCTGGGATCCGGGAAGGCAATGGGGGCTTTTGGAATCCTTATCGTGTGGAACATATTGTACATTTTTTACCAGGACAGGATCGTGTTTCCGGAAACATTCAGTAATTACGGAGCGTATCAGCAAACAACTCCCTTTCTGATCCCAGACCGAAACAGTACAGCTGCCTGCATAAAAACATGGCGAAAAGGGGGGAAAAGGCGGTGAGTCTTGGCGAAAAGCTTCGAAAACAGCAGTATGATGCTATTTGGAAAGAATATTGCGGATTTCTTGATCTGACAATGCAGGATTACATGAAGATCCAGAATCGTCTGATGGAAGAGCAGATCCAGCTCTGGTCAGACTGTGAACTGGGCAAAAGCATTCTGAAGGGCAGGAGACCATCCGGGATCGACGAGTTCCGTCGGCTGGTACCTCTTACCACTTATGAGGATTATGCGGATATGCTCCTCCAGAAGAGAAGTGAAACTCTTCCGGGGAATCCGATCATCTGGATACAGACGACCTGGGAAGGCGGACGCCATCCGATAAAGGTAGCACCATACACAAGAAGTATGCTGGATACCTACAGGAACAATGTAGTTGCCTGCCTCATATTAGCTACAAGCCGTGAAAAGGGCAAATTTGATGTGGAGGAAACAGACAAGATCCTTTACGGACTGGCACCGCTGCCTTTTGCTACCGGCCTTTTTCCACTGGCGCTGAAAGAAGATATCGACATCCGTTTTCTTCCGGAAGTGGAAGATGCGGTAAATATGAGCTTTGGTGAGCGGAACAAAGAGGGCTTCAAGATGGCCATGAAACAGGACGTGGAATTTTTCTTCGGACTTGGAAGTGTGGCCTATGCAGTAAGCCAGAGCCTCACCGGAAGCGTATCATCAGGAAAAAGCAAAACCTCCTTTTCGGAACTTCTGCAGTATAAACCAAAGATGCTGAAAAGGATCCTGAATGCCAAAAAGATCTGTAAGAAGGAGAAACGGGAGCTTCTTCCGAAAGACCTTTTTCACCTGAAGGGATTTATGGTGGCAGGAACCGACAACCAGTGCTATAAGGATGATCTGGAGGAAATGTGGGGAGTTCGGCCCATGGAGCTTTTTGCAGGAACGGAACCTTCCATTATAGGAACCGAGACCTGGACCAGGAACGGAATGTACTTTTTCCCGGATACCTGCTTTTATGAATTTATCACCGAAAAGGATATGCTCCATAATTATGAGGATCCCACGTTCACTCCTCCGACCTATCTTATGGATGAGGTTGTTCCCGGGGAGAAATATGAGCTTGTGATCACTGTGTTGAAGGGCGGAGCCTTTGCCAGGTACCGTGTGGGAGATATGTATCGATGCGTGGGTCTTACCAACCAGGAGGATCGGACACAGATCCCAAGATTTGAGTACATAGACCGTGTTCCGTGGATCATTGATATCGCAGGCTTTACCAGGATTTCGGAAAATGGTATCAAAAGTGTGATCCAGCTGTCCGGGCAGCCGGTTACGGATTGGATCGCAGTGAAAGAATATAATGAGAAAAAACGCCCATATCTGCATCTTTATATAGAAGTAAAAAAAGAAGCGCTGATGTATCAGGCTATGAGCACGGATATTCTGAAAGAACTTCTGACCACGTATTTCAAATATATCGATCAGGATTACCGGGATCTGAAGAAAATCCTGGGAATGGATCCCCTTGTGGTGACCATCCTGCGCTGTGGTACCTTTCATCTGTATGAGTCCAGAAAAGGACGGAAACCACGGCATATGAGCACTCCTTATTATGAGGTGGCGGAACTTTTGAGACTGCAGGATGAGATCGGATTCGGGAATATGAGGAAGTAACTATGGAAAGCTATATATCATTTTCAATCATTTCAGTTTTTTTCTATACATTTATGATACTGACTCTTCTGGCTGGTAAGCGCAGCCGGATCATCAACAGTTTCATGTGTGTGCTGGGAGGAATGCTCTGCTGGACGTTGGGCTCTTTTCTGATGCGTATGGAGGCAGGACCCTCTTACATCCTGTGGTATTATGTGTCTCTGGCCGGAATCCTGTTTCTGCCATATTTTTACTATGTGTTCATCAGTGAATTCATGGGAGTGCGTATGGGCAGAAAAAGCAAGATCCCATTGCTTTTGATGCTGCTGCTTTTTGCAATCAACATCCCGGGCGGGATCATCCTGCGCTGGCCGGATCTGATCCGTAAAAACGGTGGTGCGCATTTTGTTTATAAGATCACACCCTGGTTCCTTCTGTTCTTTGTGGTGGCAGGAATCACCATTATCCAGATCTTTATCACCATGTACCGCGGATGCCGGAGACATCCCGGATACCGCAAACAGATCGAACCGATCCTTGTGGGGATACTGATCATTTTTGTGGGAAACCTTGCGCTGGCAGTGCCGGTATTTTCCGGATTCCCCATCGATATTGTCAGCGGTCTGATCAATGCTGTCCTGATGCTTTATGCACTGACCAGAAGACGGCTGTTCCAGATGCGCCGTCTTGCGTCAGATGGGGTTTGCTTTGGTGTGGGCGTGGTCCTGACGGTAGTACTGTTTATCAATCTTTCACCGTACCTGATGAGTTATATCCGAATGCTGCTCCCTGCAGCCAGTGAGTATCATGTGCTGATCTTTTCTTTCGTTTTTCTTATATCTGCATGGCTGGTCACAGTGCTGTGGAAATGTCTGATGAACAATGTTTTTATCAAAAAAGAGATCCAGCAGTCTCAGGAGCTGAAAGATTTTAGCCAGTCAGTATCCAGGACACTCCGGGTAGGAGAGATCCTGCGCAATACGGTAAATGTGTTGAAGGAAACTACCAATGCAGGACGGATCTATATTTGTCTGAGAGACAAAAAATCAGGGGAATATCAGGCTGTTTACAGCAACCGTCCGTTGAACGATCTGACCTTTTCACTGAAAGCGGATAATCCGGTGGTCACCTGGCTTACCAGAAATGAGGACTGTGTGGTGATCCGGGATTTTCGTTCTTCCACAGCCTACAAATCCATGTGGGAGTCGGAAAAACATATGTTTTCAGAGCTGGGTATCGAATACTGTGCAGGTCTTCGACAAAATGATGATCTGGCCGGGATCATTGCGATTTCCGGTGACGGACACAGGAATCTGAACCATAATGACCTTGCCATGCTGTCTTCGGTCAGCTCAGTAGCTTCCATTGCCATCAAAAATGCCAGACTTTATGAGGCGGCATGGACTGAGGCAAGGACCGATGAACTGACGGGCCTTCTGAACCGGAAATATTTTTATGAGATCCTGGATGAGGAATACGAAAAAAATAAAGAGGGTTCGCTTGCACTGATCCTGTTCAATATTGATGATTTCAAGCTGTACAATCAGCTGTACGGAAATCAGCAGGGAGATGTTGCACTTCGAAAGGTGGCAGATATCATCCAGGCAAGTGTGGGAGAACAGGGATATGTGGCACGTCACAGTGCCAAGGAATTTGCGGTCCTGATGCCAAATTACGATATTTTTTCCGCCAGAAATCTGGCAGAATCCATACAGAAGCAGATCCTGCATATGCGCAACGATTCTGCAGACTACAAGCTGAAGATCCTTACGGTAAGCGTGGGAATCAGTGCGGCGCCTTATGCGGCACGCTCAGCAAAGGAGCTCCTGGATAATGCGGACCTGGCAGTATATCATGTAAAGCGCAGCGGTAAAAATGGCATCGAGATTTTTGACACCATGCTGAAGGAAAGCCTGGATGAAGAAAATGCGGGTAAGAAATCCGATCATGAACATATTTATCAGTCCTATGAATCCACGATCTATGCGCTGACTGCAGCCATTGATACCAAAGATCATTATACCTTCGGACATTCCAACAATGTGGCTTATTACGCAACAAGTCTTGCGAAGGCGCTGAACTATACAACGGAAATGGTGGAGATCATCCGTCAGGCGGCGCTTCTTCATGATGTTGGAAAGATCGGGATCCCGGAGCATATCCTGAATAAAGAAGGCAAGCTTACGGATGAAGAGTATGAGATCATGAAAGGTCATGTGGAAGCGTCCATCGGGATCATCCGTCACCTTCCGTCGCTGGATTATGTTATCCCTGCGGTTATCGGTCATCACGAACGTTATGACGGAAACGGCTATCCAAGGAGGATCGCGGGAGAAGATATCCCGGCATCTGCAAGGATCCTCTGCATCGCAGATTCCTTTGATGCCATGACATCCAAACGTTGTTATAAAGAACTGATGCCAGTGGAAAAAGCTCTTCGGATCATAAGAGAAGAGGAAGGAAAACAGTTCGATCCGGATATGGCGGAGGTATTTATCCACATATTTCGGGAAGGAAAGATCCATCTGGCAGAACCGGCGGAGCTGAAACGGGAAGAAAAAGCATAAAGAATATTAAGATTACGGGTCTGACAAGCTATGTCAGACCCGTTTTTGTGAAGAATATGAAGAAAGCTTTATTTATCATCTCTGGTAAGGCGAAGTACATCCCGGATCTCATCCACATTCATATCCAGGATCACGGCAAGCTCATCAATGGTGAATTTGGTGGCGTCATCATCGTCTGTGAGTTCTTTAACCGCAGCCTCCAGGTTTTCTACCTTGGATACCAGATAGTCGTCACGGAATTTCTGTTGTGTCTGTTCCTCAATGGCATGAAGGATCCCACTGCGGATACGACCACGCATCCAGGTGTCGTTTTTCTCCTGTGGGGCAGTTTCTTTGAGAGACGCCAGAAGGGCCAGATTTGCCTCCTGAATGAGATCGGCCAGGTGGATTTCCTCACAGTTCAGTTCAGCGGCCATCTGGGCTGCCTGAGCCATGTAGAACTGTGTCAGTGCACCTTCGGCAGCAGTGTCTCCCTTTGCAAAGGCATGAAAGAGGGACGCAAGATCATCCGGATCAAGTCCTTCCGGGGAAAAGCTTTCCATATAGTCACTGAGATAAGCCTGTTCCTCGGCAGTAAGAGCAGCACGGGTACCCGGAAGCTCGTCCTTGTCGCTGGATTCGGATGAAACAGCATCTGCTCTGGCAGCGCTGGCAGCTTCATCGGCGCCTTCGATGGTGATCCCTTTTAATTTGAGATACTGCAGGATCTTTACAAGCTGTGAAGTGCTCAGATCCGATTCATCGAAATGGTCACGGATCTGCTGCTGGGAGAGCTGCTTATTGTTTTCCTCAGCGATGGCACAGATGTCATTAAGCTTCTGCTGAAATAATTTTATATCCATGTAAAAACATCTCCTTATTATTTGCTTTTTTTCTTGACTTTAATTATGGTTTCATGATACCATAAGCCAGTCGCAAATGACAAGAAAACCTTTAAATAGGCGGAAAAAACGTGAAAAAAAGTTTTTTTAAAAAAATTCAAAAAAGGTGTTGACATTTGTAGATTGCTATAATATAATATCACTTGTCGTCAGGCAGGAAACGAAAACGAAATACAAACGAAGACGACAACAACTTAATAAAAACCATAAGTAAATGGTACATCGGGGTGTGGCTCAGCTTGGCTAGAGCGCCTGGTTTGGGACCAGGAGGCCGCAGGTTCGAATCCTGTCACCCCGACTGC
>PPYF01130321.1_pt1 | contig 12608 bp, 9 predicted proteins | sample 1559871 | NCBI WGS metagenome assembly PPYF01 (sample SAMN08240021, study PRJNA423297) | Human gut metagenome, whole genome shotgun sequencing project. | reverse complement strand
CACAGAAGTTAAGCTCACTTGTGCCGAAGATAGTTGGCTGGAAACGGCCTGTGAAAATAGGTAGATGCCGGCTTCTCTTTTTTATGGCCCGTTGGTCAAGCGGTTAAGACAGCGGCCTCTCACGCCGTTAACGTGGGTTCGATTCCCGCACGGGTCACCAGGAAAAGCACCTTAGCTTAGCTAAGGTGCTTTTTTGTATATCTAAAACCACTCGCTAGGCGAGTGGTTCGATAAAGATTATATCGATGAGTAATGAAACTCAAACAAAGAATTTTGGAATAGTACCAGTGGGGCAATTCCAGACTGGGTTATTGGCGTATCGCCGGTAGTCCTGTATTAAAAGGTTCCATTGCAAACGAAAGACTCGCAGAAGCAGGATATTTTAGTATCCTCAGGCGCTACTACGAGTCCTTGCACTTATGCGGTTGAACCGCCGTGTGCCGGTCGGTACGCACGGTGGTGTGAGAGGTCGGCGCTTTCGTTAAGAGAGCCTCCTACGCGATTCTTTTAGGTAAAAAAGCAAACAAACAGAACACTTCATTCAAATGCATATAGCGGCTATTTATTTCATACAGAGACAAATAGCGGCACAGAACAGATATAATAAAAGAAGCTATAAAAAGCAGGTATTCACGTGGAAGACGATATCGTTTCTACATGAACACCTGCTTTTTTATTTATTATTTACTGGTGGAATAAATAGTGGTAGCCAAGTATTCATCACTGACCCAACCATAAATCCCATTGTAATATACAACAACCCAGTCAGGCACATTGCTGCTATAGCCGCATTCCCATATGATGATACCGTAGGGGATATTATCCATTTTTTCATAATTTGTACCGGGACCTTTACGCATAACCAGCCCATGATCAGCAGTGGTGTAGGTACAAAGGCTATCAATTCGGCTAAGCGTTACATCTGGTGCAACGCATCCATCCGGCAGAATAATGTCGGCATTGTTTTCGGTGTAATCCTGTACTTGCAGTAAGCCCCAAAGGCCATTCTGTTTTGCCCATACGCAGCCATCGCGCGCGGGGGCTAAATCTTCATATTGCCCAGCGGGAATTATCTCATTGCCGTAAACATCCAGAACTAGCTTTTGTCCGGATTGATTTTTCACAACTACCATGCCAGATAAGTCTGCGTAAGGATATTCAACAATTTCGTTCATGATGGACAAACTCATCTGCGGCTGATAAATGCAGGGGATTACTAAAGCACCGCTTTGGTCGCAATATCCCCAGTTACCGGCTGCATCCTTTACCGCGATTAAAGATTCACCGGCCATACAGGCATCCTGGTAGTCGAAATCGGTTAAAATTGTACCGTTTTTATCCGCAACGGCAAAAGGTGCAGAATTGTCAACAAGATAACCGGCATATTCATCATCCCAAATGCCTTGCTGGATGCCAACCAAATCAGGAGCATACACCTGTTCGATGGGCGTGCCACTAAATGTATAGACACCAATAGCAGAACGGTAAATCTGGCTGTCACCTAAAATCCACTGGATGCCATACCCGCCGTGCCCGCCCAGCATGGTTATAAAAGGCATTTGTTGGGCAACCAGCTCCTGGTTAATCTGTTCTTCCAGGGCATTCAGCTTCTGGTAATCGTATGTATCATCTACCCCAATGGAGAGCTCCTGCTCACCATACAGGTACGGGATGCTTTCTGACAAATCTTCCAGAAAAGCATTACAGTTGGCAGCATTAAACAGGCTCCAGCGTTCGCCCTTGCGCACAGCGTACAGATTTCGGGCAGCGGCGTAACCGGCAGTGTGGGTTTCGCGGGAGAAGAGAGGAATCATCTCGTCAAAATCATATTGCGGCGGTAACTTCCAGTTGGCATTGCTAGTGGATGGTATAGCTGTGGCAACAGCTTCACTGGTCGGGGAAAGAGCAGCGGAGGAAGCAGGTTTATTTTCTGGCGCTGCAGCACAAGCGGTAAGCATTATTGCGGTGATAACACTGGCTGAAAATGAGAATAACTTCCTTTTCATGGCTTTTCACTCCTTGCGTAAATGATTTTTCGGTAAGATGAAGAAGTAATATAAGAAAGTGAATTCATAAACCCTATAATATCTTATTTTATCAAAAATATCTGCTAATGGGAATAGCTAACAATTCTACATGGATAAATTTGGATAGTATGACAAAGATTGCAGAACTGGAGTGAAAGTTCGAATCATGCGATGAGTGATCTGCTATAATAAAAGAAACAAAGAAGCCGCCACAGTCGGGCTGTGACGGCTAGGAATAAGAAGAAATGTGGAACTATTATAAAATCCATTTCTATCCACAGAAAGCCTTAAGGTCGCTTTCTGACATAAAGTAGTGTACATGATTTTATCATGAAAAGCAAATTTTTTAGTAAAGAGGATTGACAGAGTCCTATTTATGATGTTATATTGATTACAAATGAAACTTTTATATAATCCAAAATAAAAATATAAGGAGATGATTACCATGCTACTCGGTCATACCAAACAAATCAATGGCGTCTGGAAAATACAATCCCTAAAACAACACAGTGAAAACGTGGCCGAGTACTGCGCACGGGCGTGCCAGCCGCTGGGACTTGAAAACTTGGGCCGTCTTACGGGCTGGCTCCATGACGCTGGGAAATCTCATAGCAACGTGCAAAAACATCTAAGAGGTCAGACAAACGAAAGAATCAATCATTCCAGCGCCGGAATGCGGTGGCTATGGGAAAATTATGGCGGAGAAACAGCTTCACCACCTTCTCGCTTGACTGCGCAAATGGCAGCATTGGCAATCGGATCCCATCACTCTGAACGTATGGATCTTTTCGACCTGGGTGGAGTAGAACCCTGGATAAAACATATGTATTCAGAGCAGGCTCAAGAGCTATATGAAGAAAGCTGCCGGGCCTTTTTTGCGGATTGCATAAGTGAAACAGAGATACGGCAAATGTTTGCCAAAGCTGCGCAGGAGGTAGAATGTCTTGTGCGGAAAATCCGAACGCAGGAAGGAAAGAAGCCGCGGCTTTGTATCTATCAGGTCATGTTGGGGTTGGCACACAGATTTTTGTTTGCAGCCCTGATCGATGCAGACTGGTTGGATTCAGGCAACTATTATAATCAAGAAGGATGCCTTCCCCCAGAGCAGCTTCCGCCATGGGATCTGATAGAAAGCAATGTTGAAACATTCCTGAACAATTTGCAGCCCCGACATAAAATAGATACCTTGCGTGCAGAAATTTCGGAGCAGTGCAAGACAGCAGGCGAATGTGCAAAGCGGGGTATTTACCGCTTGTATGTGCCAACAGGCGGAGGAAAAACATTTTCCGGGCTGCGATATTGTGTGCATGCGGCCAAAAAACTTTCGGCCCGGCATATTTTCTATGTTGCACCGTTCCGGTCGATTATCGGACAGAATGTACAGGAGTTCAAAAAGGCATTAGGCGGCAGTGAATATCTATTGGAGCACCATACGGATGCGGTGCTGGATACAGAGAACCCCGAAGTTCTCCGCCAGCTGGAACGCTGGCAGGAAGCGCCGGTGATATGTACAACTATGGTACAGATGCTGCAAACCCTGTTTTGCAGCAGGCGGCAGAATGTGCGCCGCATGGCAGCACTGGCAAATTCTATCTTGGTGTTTGACGAAATACAGTCCCTGCCCATTTGCCATACATACTTGTTCAACCAGGCGGCAAATTTCTTGGCGTACTATTTGGGGTGCGTTGTTGTTTTGTGTACGGCAACACAGCCAGCGCTAAGCGAAGTAGCAAACCCTTTGCGGTTTGCATCGCCGGTGGACCTGGTCCCGGATTACCAGCTGCGCTTTGCGCAGTTCCGAAGGACAAAGATTGAAGTGCCCGAAACAGGAAATGGATTTCAGGCAGGAGAACTCGCAGAATTTGTACGGAGCAAGCAAGACGAGAATGGCAGCATTTTGGTCATCTTGAATACCCGTTCGGCGGTCGAAAAGGTGTTTGAGGCTTTGAAACAATGCCAGCCGGAACATACACAACTTTACTGCCTGACCACGCACCTGTGTGCAAAGCACCGTGCAGATGTTATCGCAGAAGTTAAGCAAAAATTAAACACCTTACACGGTCAGGAACGTTTGATCTGTGTAAGCAGCCAACTGATAGAAGCAGGCGTGGATGTAAGCTTTGATTGCGTCATTCGAAGTATGGCTGCGCTGCCCAGTGTGGCCCAGGCTTCCGGCCGATGCAACCGCAATGCGGAAAGGAAATGCCGCACGGTGTATCTTGTTAAAACCTACAATCTGGAAAATCTGGATCGACTTCCGGAACTGCGCAACGGCAGGGAAGCCACACGGCACCTGCTGCAGCAATTACAAAGGGATGCGGACCTGTTAGAGCCGGAAAGTATTTTGAGGTACTACCAGCTTTATTATGCAGAGTCCCAACAACAGGAACGGATGGGCGATCCGGTTGAATTAAAGGGGTACATTCCCCCAAAAACAGTGAATTTGTTTGACCTTTTGTCAGATAATCAGGAAAGTGTGCTAGCCTGGAAAGAGACAACAGGAAAACAAAAGTTCCCCAATTACTTGCTCCGGCAGGCGTTTGCCACGGCAGAAAGGAATTTCCATGCTTTGGAGGACATTACAACGCCGGTGGTGGTTCCCTATGGGGAAGATGGCGCAGATATGGCAACAAGACTTTCGTCCAGTAAACCGCTTACCCCCAAAATGCTGCGGGACGCACAACGCTTTACCGTTGGTATTACAACAAATGAAAAAATACGCCTGGCAGATCAAGGTGCACTGTACACAGTAAAAGAAGGGGCAGTGACAATTCTTAACAAGGAATATTACGATGACGAAAAGGGAATTCAGACAAGCCCCGGATTTATGCCGATACAATTTGCTTAACAAGGAGGGTTAGACTTTGCAATACGAAAATTCAATATCCATGCAGGTATATGGGCGTTATGCACTGTTCAGCGACCCAATTACCCGCGTAGGCGGCGAAAAATTCAGCTACCCGGTGCCCACCTACCAGGCATTGAAGGGCATTTATGAAAGCTGCTATTGGAAACCAACGTTCACCTGGGTAATTGATGAACTGCGCGTGATGAACCCGATTGAAAGACAATCCAAAGGCATCCGTCCCATTATGTATAACAATGGAAAAAACGATCTTTCCATCTATACGTACCTTTCCGATGTTTGCTACCAGGTGCGGGCACATTTTGAATGGAACGAACATCGCCCAGACCTGGAAAAAGACCGCAATGAAAACAAACATTACGCTATTGCAAAGCGTATGTTGGAACGCGGCGGCAGAAGAGATATCTTTTTGGGAACACGCGAATGCCAGGGGTATATTGAACCCTGCATTTTTGGCCTGGGAAAAGGGCATTATGATGATGTTTCATCCCTGGACCTAGGCCTAATGGAGCACGGCATTACCTATGCGGACGAAAACGGGAAAGGCGTGATGCAGGAACGTTTTTGGCACCCGGTAATGCAGAACGGAAAAATCTGTTTTTGCCGTCCGGAAGAATGCGAAATTGTGCGTGATATCCACCCGCAAAAGATAAAGACCTTTACGCTGGGTGAAACAGTCAGCGACTGCGATGATTTGTACAGGGAGGTGATACAGAAATGAGCTGGCTTAGCTATTGCTATAAAACTTACCAGAATAGCGTGTCAGAAATTGGAAAGCAGCAGCCTGGGAAAGTTCCACTACTGCCGGTGGCTCACACGACGCAGCAGGTCAACATTGAAGTGGAGCTGGACAAGGACGGAAACTTTCAGTATGCAGGCTTGCTGGCACAAGATCAAAGGACAACGATCATTCCTTGCACAGAGGAATCTTCGGCGCGGACATCCGGCATGGTGCCGCACCCGCTAGTGGATAAACTGCAATATATTGCGGCAGATTATCCCACTTTTGGTGGTAGTAAAGAATCCGGATGGCCGCTTTACCACAAGCAGTTACAAGCGTGGTGTACATCTCCTTATGCCCACCCGGCTGTGTGTACAGTCCTGCACTACCTGGAAAAAGAATGCCTGATCGCAGACCTGGTCAAGGCAAATATTTTGTTTATAGATGAAAATGGAACTCTGCCAACAAAATGGCAGGGAAACAAAGAAGACAAGCCCCCTATTTTGGATACGCTGACCGGTAGTGACCAGACGGAATCTTTTGTCCGGTTCCGCGTTGACAATGTTGATTTGTCGCGTGATACAACAGTCCGAGAAAGCTTTATCCGCTTTTATGAAACACAGTTAAAAGATATTGACTATTGCACAGTTCAGGGAATCAAAATGCCGGTTTCTACATTAAGCCCGTATAAGATCCGCAACCCAGGTGACCGTGCAAAGCTGATATCCAGCAATGACAATACGAATTATACTTACCGCGGGCGCTTTGCGGATGCAGCGCAGGCACTTTCGATTGGTTATGAAACAACCCAAAAGGCACACAGCGCCTTGCGATGGTTGGTCAGCAAGCAAGGGGTAAATACAGGGGACCAGACTGTACTTGTTTGGGGAACACAGAACGAAGCGGTACCCAATGTGCTGGGGGATACTCTCGATATTGCCCAGGAATATAATCCACTAGCAGGCGATGATTGGGACGATTTTGAGGAAGATACAGAAAGGTTGCCTGCGGATACCCAAGAAGAAATTGCACGGCAGTTTAACCGGGCCATTCTGGGGTATCAGCACCAGTTGAAGGACAATTCCCAAACGGCGGTCATGATTTTGGATTCTGCTACACCTGGCCGGTTGTCCATCCGGTACTATCAGGAACTGCAGGGCTCTAAGTTGCTTGCCAATATAAAGGATTGGCACGATACGTTCCAATGGCAGCTGGAATACCGCAGTGTAGAGGAGCCGACGGAACTGGGCAAAAAGCCCAAGATCAAGAAAGTTGTCTTTGTTGGTGCGCCTGCCCCGGCGGACATTGCAAAAGCAGCCTATGGCGAAAAAGTGGATGCAAAGCTGAAACAAGCGACAATCGAACGACTGATTCCCTGTATTACCAATGGGGAACGCTTCCCGCGGGATTTGATGATCAGCGCGGTAGATCGGGCAACAAACAGCATTGGCCTGGATTATTGGGAACAACAAAAAACACAAAACATTGCCTGCGCCCTTGTGCGTGGGTACTATCATAGAAATAAGAAGGTGGATTATCCGATGAATGTTGATGAAACCATTAAAGACCGAAACTATTTGTTTGGGAGAATTTTAGCCTGTGCAGAACAGATTGAAAGACGGGCGTTGATTCAGCTAGGAAATGAGAACGAAAAACGTTTGACAAATGCAGAGCGTTTAAGAACCGCGTTTGCTCTGCACCCGGCAGCAACAACACTTCTTTTGGATAAAAAATTAAATCCGTACCTGAACAGAATGAAAAACCGTAACGGAATGGATAGCCAAAGGTATGCGATGATGCAAGAATTATTACATAAGATTGGCACAGAAAACTTTACGAACAAAAGACTTGGTGAGCTGTATCTGGTTGGCTATGCCGACCAGATGATGGACTTTAAGGCCGAAAATGCAGAATATAAAGCGAAAGCAAAAAAGCAGGAGGAATAAAAGATGGCTGTGCTGCAGAATAAAATCGACTTTGCACTTGTGATTGCTGTAAACCATGCGAACCCGAACGGTGACCCGCTGAACGGAAACCGCCCGCGCGAAACGTATGAGGGACTGGGTGAAATTTCGGATGTGTGCCTGAAACGCAAGATCCGCAACCGCATGATGGACCTTGGCCAGAATGTGTTTGTCCAGTCGGACGACCGCTGCAATGATGGCTTCAAAAGCCTGAAAGACCGTGCAGACGGCTGCCCAGCAGTGAAAAAAGCTGAAAAAGATAAAGATGCTTATGCAAAGGCTGCCTGTGAAACCTGGCTGGATGTGCGCAGCTTTGGCCAGGTGTTTGCCTTTAAGGGGAAAGAATCCAAGGGCGATGGTGTTTCCGTTGGCGTGCGCGGCCCGGTATCTATTCATCCGGCTTTCAGCGTGGACCCGATTGATGTCGATGATATCCAGATCACAAAGAGCGTGAACGGTACGACTGGCGAAAAGAAGTCAAGCGATACCATGGGTATGAAGCACCGTGTGGCTTTTGGCGTGTACACAACCTTTGGCAGCATTAACTGCCAGCTGGCAGAAAAGACCGGCTTTACAGATGAAGATGCAGAAATCATCAAAGAAGCGCTGCGCACACTGTTTGAAAACGATATTTCCTCTGCCCGCCCGGATGGCAGTATGGAGGTGGTTCGCCTGTATTGGTGGCGTCATAACTGCAAAAGCGGACAGTATTCCTCGGCAAAGGTCCATCGCTGTCTGCATGTGGAGCTAAAAGAAAGTGTGGCACAAGCACACCGGGTGGAAGATTATAATATTACTTGCGATACCCTGAACGGATTGACACCGGAAGTGTATGATGAATACTGATGACTATCTGCAAATGTCTGGCATCCAGCACTTTGCATTCTGCCGCCGCCAATGGGCACTTGCGTACTTGGAACAACAATGGTCCGAAAACCAACGCACCGCCGAAGGACGCCTGCAGCATACCCGCTGCCATGATGTTACCCTGACGGAAAAACGCGGCGATTTGCTGATCGCCCGCGGTATGAGGGTTGTCAGCCACCGCTTAAAACTGACCGGCGACTGCGATGTGGTAGAGTTTCACAAGAATCCAAACGGCGTGTCATTGCAGGGCCGCCGCGGCCTGTGGCAGCCTATGCCCGTGGAATATAAGCATGGCCGCAGCAAGGTAAACGATGCCGACCGTTTGCAGCTCTGCGCACAGGCCATGGCGCTGGAAGAAATGCTGGTGTGCGAGGTGCCGGAAGGGGAAATCTTTTATGAAGAAACCCGGCAGCGGGAACATGTTTCCCTGACACCGGAACTGCGCAGCACCGCGCAGACCATGGCGGATGAGATGAACCGCCTGTTTGCGCGCGGCTATACCCCAAAAAGCAAACCCGGCAAGCATTGCAATGCCTGCTCACTGAAAGAGCTTTGCCTGCCGACGCTGTATCAGCAGGCAGACCCGGCGGCGTATCTGCGGGAGCATATTGAGGAGGGCGCGCCATGAGAAAGCTGCTCAACACCCTGTTTGTCATCAATGAGGACGCTTACCTGACATTGGATGGCGAAAACCTTGTTGTTACCCGCAATAAGCAGGAAACCCACCGCCATGCCCTGCATACGCTGGAAGGCATCGTCTGCTTTACTTACGCAGGTGCCAGCCCCGCTTTGATGGGAGCTTGTGCCCGGCGGGGCATTGACCTTTGCTTTTTTGACCCGTATGGCAGATTTCAGGCCCGCACCGTGGGGGAAGAACGCGGCAATGTGCTGCTGCGTCAGACGCAGTACCGCGTGTCGGATGACATGGCCCAGAGCTGTCGCTATGCCTGGAGCTTTATCCTTGGTAAAGTGTATAACGCACGCTGGGTGCTGGAACGCGCAACCCGCGATCATCCCCAGCGTGTCCCGGTCGAAAAACTGAAACGCACCTCCACCCAGCTGGCCGCCGCGCTGCCGCTGATACAGACCAGCGATGATCCGGAACAGCTGCGCGGCCTGGAAGGCGAGGCAGCCCAGCGCTACTTTGACTGCCTGAATGACCTGATTCTGCAGCAAAAGCAGGATTTTGTGTTTGAGGGCCGCAGCCGCCGTCCACCGCTGGACAATGTGAATGCGCTGCTTTCGTTTGCCTACAGCATGCTGGCGCGGGAGTGTGCATCCGCCTTGACCGCTGTGGGCCTGGACCCTTATGTTGGCTTTATGCACCGCCCGCGCCCCGGCCGCAAAAGTCTGGCACTTGACCTGATGGAAGAACTGCGGGCGGTTTATGCAGACCGGCTGGTCATCAGCTGCATCAATCAAAAGATCATCACGGCAAAACACCTGCAAAAACAGGAAAATGGTGCCGTACTGCTGACGGATGATGGCCGCAAAGCTTTCCTGACCGCATGGCAGAACAAAAAGAAGGAAGAGATCACCCATCCGTTTTTGAAAGAAAAACTGCCCTGGGGGCTGGTGCCTTATGTTCAGGCGCTTTTGCTGGCCCGTGCTCTGCGCGGCGACCTGGAAGTGTACCCACCGTTTTTCTGGAAGTGAGGTGCCGTTATGTTGGTGCTTGTAACCTATGATGTCAACACCGAAACAGCCGCCGGTCGTCGCAGGCTGCGCAAAGTAGCAAAAGTCTGTGTAGACTACGGCCAGCGGGTGCAAAACTCCGTATTTGAGTGCCTGCTGGATGCCGCGCAATACACGATGTTCAAAGCAAAATTGACCGAACTGATCGATTCGGAATCGGACAGCCTGCGCTTTTATCAACTGGGAAACCATTACAAAAGCAAAGTCGAGCATGTGGGTCTGCACCCGGATTTTGATCAGGATGGAATCTTGTTTGCTTAGTGCGAGGGGAAGGCAATCATAAAATTCCCGGTTCCTTCGCACCAGAAAATATGGAAAAAACAGGGGCAGAAAGGGTAAAATACAGCCTTGCCTGTCAGCATGAAGATGCAATCCCCATAAAATTTGTTCCATATGCGCAAAAGTGCCCCACTGTTTTGTGCACTTTTGCTGTCGCTCTCCGCAAGGAGAGCGTGGATAGAAATTCTTCCGGCGCTAAAGCCGCACAAACACAGTGGAGTCGCTCTCCGCAAGGAGAGCGTGGATAGAAATATAAGGAGGTGCTCTGTATGGGTGTTACGGTCTTGTCGCTCTCCGCAAGGAGAGCGTGGATAGAAATAAGTTATGACAGATGAAGAAATGACTTTTGAAGAGGTCGCTCTCCGCAAGGAGAGCGTGGATAGAAATAGAAATTTCCTCAATAGACGATTTAGAGCCATCCAGTCGCTCTCCGCAAGGAGAGCGTGGATAGAAATAAATATGTTGTGCAGTGTAGAAAAACGCTTGGCGTGTCGCTCTCCGCAAGGAGAGCGTGGATAGAAATTTGAGTAGCCATGTCTGATTTGTGGCATTGTACGTCGCTCTCCGCAAGGAGAGCGTGGATAGAAATACCATCGGTCCGTTAATATTCAACGTCCAAGCACGTCGCTCTCCGCAAGGAGAGCGTGGATAGAAATAGCATAGGGCAACCAATTGTAGACCACATCGCCTTGTCGCTCTCCGCAAGGAGAGCGTGGATAGAAATGTAATAAACAAATCAAACATCCGGCACCGCTCCGAGGTCGCTCTCCGCAAGGAGAGCGTGGATAGAAATGCTGAAGATTGGCTTGATGCTGGCTCCCTCTCTCGGTCGCTCTCCGCAAGGAGAGCGTGGATAGAAATTCCTGATTGACGAAATCCAGCTTGAATTTAACAGGTCGCTCTCCGCAAGGAGAGCGTGGATAGAAATGTTTTCAAATCCCGGCTCCACTACTCTGACTTTTCCGTCGCTCTCCGCAAGGAGAGCGTGGATAGAAATTTCAATGGGAGGGCATGCGCAGTCTTTCGGAGGGTCGCTCTCCGCAAGGAGAGCGTGGATAGAAATGGTATGGAGGTTGACGGGGTATCTTATGATGTATGTCGCTCTCCGCAAGGAGAGCGTGGATAGAAATGCTGTGATTCGTCCGGCTATTGATGTGTTTCTGGCGTCGCTCTCCGCAAGGAGAGCGTGGATAGAAATGAGGTGTCCGAAACCTACGCCGCAGCGGGCCAGGGTCGCTCTCCGCAAGGAGAGCGTGGATAGAAATGTCGTAGGGTGCGTTGTCGCTCTGGACGTGCTGCGTCGCTCTCCGCAAGGAGAGCGTGGATAGAAATGAAAAATTCCGAAAGGAAAAGACCCCGGAGGAATGTCGCTCTCCGCAAGGAGAGCGTGGATAGAAATGCATATGTGTCATAGAGTTGATACAGAGAAGGCGTCGCTCTCCGCAAGGAGAGCGTGGATAGAAATATAGATTTCAACCTCTTCAGGTGTAGATTCTTGTTCCGTCGCTCTCCGCAAGGAGAGCGTGGATAGAAATAATCAAACTTGGTGGGTTGATATTCATACATCCGGGTCGCTCTCCGCAAGGAGAGCGTGGATAGAAATATACATCCGGTATTGTTGTTCCGCCTAAAGCTGAGTCGCTCTCCGCAAGGAGAGCGTGGATAGAAATATGACACTTATGCAAAAGTGTTGCGTGTCAATGAAGTCGCTCTCCGCAAGGAGAGCGTGGATAGAAATATCTCCTGCTGGCTGTTGGCGTGATGCTCGGCGGGGTCGCTCTCCGCAAGGAGAGCGTGGATAGAAATATAATACATCCTCTTTGATGAAATGTTAAGTTAAGTCGCTCTCCGCAAGGAGAGCGTGGATAGAAATTTTGATGTATCATTAAATTGTAGCAAGGAGGTGCTTGTCGCTCTCCGCAAGGAGAGCGTGGATAGAAATATTCCTTCCCACTGGATGACATCGCGGACGGGGGGGTCGCTCTCCGCAAGGAGAGCGTGGATAGAAATTGAAAGACTCTTCATTCCTTTCCACTGGATGACAGTCGCTCTCCGCAAGGAGAGCGTGGATAGAAATTTCCACGTACGTGATACGACTGCCACGTTGCCAAGTCGCTCTCCGCAAGGAGAGCGTGGATAGAAATTCTGGAAACAGCCAATCCAACCACAAAGACGCCGAGTCGCTCTCC
>PPYF01370893.1_pt1 | contig 12613 bp, 17 predicted proteins | sample 1559871 | NCBI WGS metagenome assembly PPYF01 (sample SAMN08240021, study PRJNA423297) | Human gut metagenome, whole genome shotgun sequencing project. | reverse complement strand
AAGGAAGCAGCGAGCGTTAAGTAAAAAAGTAAAAGGTAGTAAAGGAAGAATGAAGGCTCGCCTGTTAGTGGCAAAATGCTATGAAAAAGTGAGCAACAGAAGGAATGATTATCAGCATAAACTGTCAAGACGCATAGTAGACGAAAACCAAGCTATTATAGTAGAGACATTAAAAACAATAAATATGCTAAAAAACAGGAAGTTGTCTCGTCATATAGCGGATGCAGGCTGGGGCGAGTTAATAGAAAAAATAGCATATAAGAGTAAAGAAAAAGGTATATATTACGAAAAAATAGACCAGTGGTATGCATCAAGTAAAACATGTCATAGCTGCCACTACAAGATAGCTAATTTGCCCTTAAATGTAAGACAATGGCAATGCCCCTGCTGTGGAGAAGAACATGACAGGGATATAAATGCAGCAAAAAATATAAGGTCAGAAGGGATAAAGAAAATAAAAACGAAGTATCCCGTATATATCGTATAAAATTAGGAAAATGGCGGCAGGGCTTGTCGTTACAGCCAATGGAGGCTCGTGTAAGACACATTAGTATGTGCAACAGCCGATGAAGTTGGAAGCATCGTCCGGGAGGGCAGTGAGCAGTCACGTGAACACACCAGTAATCTTTTTTATGATATTGGAGAAATGTTTAATACTATGCGTCAAAACTTTTGACATGATGAAAAAAGAAATGTCATTTTTAAGTATGATTAATACGTTAATGTATCATTATTTAAAATGTGTTAAAAACGTTTTAGGAAAACCAATAAATTGATATAAAATTGATATTCTTTTTCTAAGATATTTTATCCTATATGTATTATAAATAATGTAAGCAGATAAAAAAATCAATTTGATATAATCAGGAAACCCCAAAATAAGAATATAAAATATAATCCATATTAAAGAAAGGAAAATAATAAGGAGAGATGTAAGATTGGCAGGTATTTTATTTAAATTATTTATTACTATCATGGAGCGATTTCCAAAATTATAAAAAAGTTCTAAAGAGAAAATAAGGGCGTACACCATATATATATGTATTTTTATTACTGATTTGTTTTCTGTATAATTACTAAAAGCAAATAATATATCTATTAATAAAAAAGAAGTAATTATTAATATTATTACATATGAAATTTCTATCATTTGTCTTTTATTTTTATACAAGGTTAAATCACAATATGCCGTATGATTATAAAAAATAATTAAATAATATAAATAGTGCATGGCAGAAAAACTTGCAGAAAAAATAATAAATTCAGATCGATAGTTACCTAAAAAAGCTAAATTAAGAAAAGGAATCATTAAAGAAAATATAAAAATAATGGGCATTATAATATTTTTTTTAAGTTTCCATTTGAATTTATTAATTGTAATATTCATATATATATTTCCTATTTTATTATGTATAAAAATTTATCTAATATATAGAACATTTTGTCAACTAATTAATATTTAATCTCAATTTATATTTAAAATGCAATGAATTGGATATTTCTAGAAGAAAATCTATTAAGGATGGAAGTGTATTACCGAGTTTGATGGTCAAAAGATAGATTTTGCGAAATAAAAAAAGGCCACCTCCGGGTAGTTTTTTTATTTTTAATAACCTATTGTTATTTTTTAACAAATAGTATTAAATGCATTCGTCAATATCGACATTATTATTCAGGTAAAAAGAAATGGAATACGCTACAGAACTATTAAAAACATGTATAGCATTGTTTGTGATTATGAATCCACTTGCTATAATCCCTGTATATCTATCATTAACAAGTAATATGGATCTGGAATCCAAAAGAAAAGTTGTAAAAATAACGGCTATTAGTGCTTTTTGTGTATTATTTGTATCGGCTATAGCGGGTGAAATTATATTAAAAGTATTTGGAATAAGTATATCAGCCTTCCAAGTAGGTGGGGGGATTCTTTTAAGTACAATATCTTATAATATGATGATGGCAAAAGATGAACAAAAAGTTCAAACACCAGAAGAAAAAGAAGCCAGCGTAAATAGAGGTTTAGGTATTGCCGTTGTTCCTTTAACAATACCAATGCTTACAGGGCCGGGTACAATGAGCCTTGCGATTGTTACAGCAAGTAAATACCACAGTTTCTTAGGATATTTTTATATCATTATTTCAGCATTATTTATTTCTTTTATTGTTTATCAGATTTTAAGAAGTGCTGATAAAATCAAGAGGGTAATAGGTGTAACAGGAATGAACATTCTGACAAAAGTTCTAAGCTTACTACTGATGGCGCTAGCTGTTGAGTTGATCGCAGATGGAGTAAGAGCGCTTTTACCGGGATTAAACTTAATGCACTAAAAATAAAACCACCTCCGGGTGGTTTTTTGTTGCAAGTAAGGATAGAAGCTGATATTATGACAACATAAAATCTTAAATCAATTACTAAGGGTATAAAATGACTGCTATTAGCGTATATGCTGTTGTTTCTAAAGAAACCAATGAAGTTGTAGCTAGTTTTGTAAGCCATCCGGGGCATCCTGTTCCTAAAAATATTAACAATCTTACACTGGCTTATGTTGAAGATGATAATGTTGTGGGAACAGAACAAGTTTTCCTGAGTTCAAATAAAGGTAATATGGAAAAACTTAAAGCATTACGTCTTGAAAAAGGCGATCAAATGTGTGTTATCGAAGGTCGGAATTATGATGTTGATATTGTGCTTTTAACAAATCTCTTTAATCACGATTATAGTTAATATGAAAATTAATATGTTGGCAATGATAGTTGGAATAATTTATTTTATTTCAGCTATCTCTGTATACTTCGCTGGTCTTATTATTATTATTGATAATACCGATAAAAAAGAAAGTAAAAAGATTACTTTCCTAAAGAATTTCTTTTTTTGGACTTCTACGCTTCCATTTATAAATACTTTATTTTTGGTTGTTGCATTGTGGCTTGCATTAAAAGAAAATCCAGACCAAAAATAGTTTACTTTTATTTAAAAATAAGCTATATTTCATATATCAAAGCAAAGTAGCTATAAATAATATAGTCTTTGCGTCAATAGTTGTTTGATAAAGCCACCTTAAGGTGGCTTTATTCGTTACAGAGAATCTTAAGCCTTAAAATATTGAAATTTTTGTGTATAGGAGATAATATAAAAAGATATATAAAATAATAAGGATTGAAAATGTACACAGAAGAACAAATAAGTAAACATACTCCCATGATGCAACAATATTTAAAAATAAAAAATGATCATCCTGATAAAATGGTATTTTATCGTATGGGGGATTTTTATGAAATGTTTTTAGAGGATGCTATTCTTGCTTCTAAGGTATTAGGTATAACATTAACAAAAAGAGGAAGTGTTGACGGTGTTCCAATAGAAATGGCGGGAATCCCATTTCATGCAGCAGAATCTTATTTAAATAAAGCTGTAAAGAAAGGTTGTTCTATTGTTATATGTGAACAAATGCCAACAACAGAAAAAGGAATAATGCCTCGTAAAATAACAAAAATTATTACACCGGGAACCATATTAGATAGTGGAATACTTGAGGATAAAGAAACGAAGTTTTTAGCCTCAATATATAAAAAAAAGGATAACGTTTATATTGCATGGATAAACTTTTCATCTGGAGAAATATGGTGTAATAAATATCCATTTTCCAAAAGTCTTACAGAAATATCTAAGTTAGATATCAGTGAAATAATTATATCTGAAAGGCAAGATTCTTATTTTTATTTTCCTGATCATATATCAGTAAAAAAAATACCTGAATGGTCATTTGATAAAGATATTGCACATCATAATATGACAAGTAAATTTGGTCAGCATTATATTCAAAAATATGGTTTGGTTGATGATAATATTAGTTCTGTAATTTATAATCTAATTGCTTATTTAGAAGAAACACAATGTACGGAAGTTAAGCACTTTCAGAATATAAAGTGGGTAAGAAATGAAGATTATATTCAGCTTGATAGCAATACAAAAAAACATTTAGAAATCACGTCAAGTAATAATAAAGACACATTGTGGAATATACTCGATAAATGTTCTACAGCTATGGGTTCAAGAGCTTTAAAAGACTGGTTAAATAACCCTATAAAAGACAGAGATGTTATTAAATCAAGGTTTGATAGGGTTGATTATTTAAAGAGCCAAGAGAAGCCTTATTTAAGCTGGAAAGGAATAGCAAGTGATTGGTGCGATATAGAAAGGATTGCAACAAAGATATCATTAAGGACTGTCAGGCCAAGAGAACTAACAGCATTAAGAGATACTCTCCGTGGTATGCCAAAACTTGTAGCGTGGTCAGAAAAAATGCCTCATAGTCTTAAAGGCTTTCTGTCGCACTCATTACCATCAGAAGGCATTAATAAAATACTGGAAAAATATTTATTAGAAGAAACAAAAGTATGGATTAGGGATGGAGATGTTATTGCTAATGGTGTTGATGCTGAACTTGATGAATGTCGTCAAATGAGCCAAGGTCATAATCAATATTTAAAAGAGTTTGAAGCAAAAGAAAAAATAAGCACAAACATTCCTAACTTAAAAGTAGAGTTTAATAGTCAGCAAGGTTTTTATATTGCTGTTTCACAATCTCACTTAGATAAAGTTCCTGATCATTATCAAAGGAAACAGACATTAAAAAGTAGTGAAAGATATATAACTAAGGAATTAAAGGAATATGAGCAAAAAGCATTGTCTGCAAAAGAAAGAGGTTTAAATAGAGAGAAGATTCTTTATGAGGAGTTATTAAATAAACTGCAGCCTTATGTAAATATGTTGCAGAAACAAGCAAAGATACTTGCTGAATGGGATGTTTTAAATGCGTTTGCAGAAATGGCAGATACCTACAATTATGTAAGACCAGTATTTAATGATGAAAATAAAATTGAAATGGTAAATGGTCGTCATCCTGTTATAGAAATAAATAATAAGAACTTTGTTCCAAATACATTGTATCTAGATCAACATAAAAATGTAGGTATTATAACAGGTCCTAATATGGGTGGTAAATCAACAGTAATGCGTCAGTTAGCATTATTAGTAGTATTAGCCCATGTTGGTTCATTTGTTCCTGCTACGGCGTTTAGTGTGCCTGATATAGACGCTATATTCACTCGTATAGGGGCTAATGATGATATTGCTAATGGTATGTCTACTTTTATGGTTGAAATGAGTGAAACAGCTTATATTACGAATAATGCGACTGAAAAGAGTTTAATACTTCTTGATGAATTAGGCAGAGGAACAGCAACGTATGATGGTTTATCATTAGCGTGGAGTGTTACAGAGTATTTAGGGAATAAAAGCAAATCATTCACTTTATTTGCAACTCACTATTTAGAAATGACAGAGCTTCCTAATCTTTATGATAATATGAAAAACTTGCATGTGTCAGCAATTGATCAAGGTAATGGGATTGTTTTTACGCATTTAATAGAAGATGGAGCAACAAATAAGAGTTATGGTATTCATGTTGCTGAGCTTGCAGGTTTAAATAGTGAGATATTATTTAATGCCAGAGATAAACTTAAGAAGCTTGAGAAAAAAGAAAACAAAGTAATAGCTTCATCTGAAATTGATAATGAGATTGCTGATCTCGATATCAACAATATGTCACCTATGCAAGCGATGGAATGGATAATGAAAAAACAAAGAGAAATAAAAAATAAGTAAACTATTGAAAATATATTATCAATATATCTTTAAAAAATTGTACTTTTAATAAAGGAAGCAAGTATAATTTCTCAGATTACTAAAATTTGGAGAAACTATGAAAAAATTATTATTTGTTGTAATATTGTTTTTATATGGGTGTTCTTATCATAAAGATTACCCTAATATTGAAGTATGGAACTCAAATTTCAATGATATGTATAGTTATAAATACGATCTCAAGATTCAAAGAGAAAATCTTTTAACTAAAAAAAGTGAAGAAATATTCAATGATAAGTTTGTAACTCATAGTAATTTTGGGATGAATTACAAAAATAAAAGGGATAATGAAGCCTTTGAGTTTGAATTTCAAGTTAACACTAATAAAATAAGTTATCCTGATGTTGAATATTATATTGAATTTTCAAATATAAAAATACTTACTAATAATAGTCATACTATTAATTATGTTATTGATAATGATGGTGATAAAGTAGAATATTTAGAAAGTTACAAAAAGATTTTCTATAAAAAAGATATAAATAATAAATATATGATAATAGATAAAACAATTAATGGTGTTCCTTACCGCTATATAATCACATTTAAAGTAAAAGAAAGTTGGTACAAATATATAAGTTTTTTACTTCCAAAATCCACAGAAAAATAAAAGGTTAGTTAATGAATTACGATAAATTATTTGATGACGATTTTAAATATAAAATATCTGCCTTGAAAGAGACAGAAGATTTGAAAAAATATTTTAAAAAGAAAATGGGATGGATATACATAGTTAAAACAGAAGATAACGCTTATCTAAAAATAGGGAGAACAGCTAAACATCCTATGGAAAGAGCAAAAAGTCTTTCTTCTACAGGAGTGCTGTCATCTTATGAGGTTTTATTTTCGCTTCCTGTTTTTAATCAGTTTATTGTTGAAAGCAGAATCCATAAAAGATTGAAAAAATACCGAATTAGCAAAGAATTTTTTTCTGTTGATATAAAAACTGCGATAAAAACCATAGAAGAAGAGTGTTATAAAGAAAAAATAATGCTAGAGAGATTTATAGATACTGATGTAATAAAAGATGATATCGATTTAATAGAATATGCAATATTAAGTTGAAAAAGATTTTTAATGCTGTTATTATAAAAGTATTAATTTATTATAGGGGATTAAGATGAAGTATGATGAAGTTTTGACATATGACGAAATTATGAATGGTATACCATTCGAAAACTGGTGGACAAGACAAGAAAAATATAAAGACAAAACCACTGAATTTAAACAAGAATGTGAAAAAGGATGGGATGATGCTTGTAAATCAGATAGCATATCTTTCCTTCGTGGTATTGGGTCATATTGTGAAGGATGGAATGGATTAATGGGCATTAGAAAAGATAGATGCACATTGTGTTCAATCTAATGTTTTTATAAAAAGATCTCTATCTAATGGTCTTTTTTATTTTTTTAATATCTGAAAAATAAGGTAAATTTTTTATTGTATTTTATAATAATAATCGATATAATATTTACCCTATTGTCTAATAGGAAACATTATGAAAATTATTAGATTTGATAATATTGTTGATATAGGTGACACGGTTTATATTTATCGTAATCGATCACGAGATTTTGAAATATCTCCTAAAGAAATGTATTGTTATAGTTCTTATGATCCTTTTGTAGTAAAAGAAATTTTTCCTAAAGTTAAGAAGGAATATAAGGAAAAGTCTATCACTCAAAAATACGCAAAAATTAAAGATGAAAAAACAAATCGTGTTTTTGAAATTCCTTACTCAAGTCTCAGTATGAAACCAAATGATGTTAATATAACAGATAGGGTAATTCAATCTATTATTTTGTTTTTTATTGGTTTAATTACTTATAGCCTCTATCGTTTATAGTAATAAATAAGGAGAACAAAATGTCAGATATTAAAGAAATGTTGAAACAATCAATTCAAAATGTTTTCAGTTCTACATGTGATGAGCATTTTGAACACTCTATTGATGATTTGATTGAAGATATGGAAAAGAAAGGATATGAAGTATCTTATGATGTTTTAAATGAAGGGGATTGGGTTTCTAATGGTAAAAATGAGTTAATGGATAATGCGTTGGTAGAGATTACTGTAGATGGCAATACATTCTATCTCGGCGTTTCTCAAACATGTTCAAAAGGTGAAGAGCCTTATTTTAATGAGGCTGAAATTCGATTCTTAAAAACCAAAGAAGAATATAACAAACCGAAGAAAATTACTGATTTTATTTTCAATAATCAAACTGTCGTAATTTTATCTGATAAAAGCGCGAAAATCGGGAAACAGGTTTTTCCAACTGTTGAAGAAGCCGTTAAATCTTTGCTTTAATAAGAAAAATATGTCAAAAGTCATCTTCGGATGGCTTTTTTATTATGAATAGTTTAAGAAATAGCTGTACATCATCGTTCATTGTGTTATAATGACAACATATTAAACGGGAGAAGCACTAATGAAAGATTTAGATTTTTTTACTCGTGAAGATTGGTTTGCTAATGGATTTAATGAAGATGGTGGAGAAGTCATTAAGTCAAATATTTACATAGTTTGTCAGGATACTGATGGTCGTCGTTTTGCTCTAAATGATTCGGACCTAAATAATATTTCATTATCTTTAGAAGAGATTAATGACATTCAAGAGCGCCGTATTAAAAAGATCAAAGAACATATTGCTAAAGGTGGTCGTTTAGATCTGAATAATTGGCATGAAATTGATCCTGAATATGGTTCAGAAGCTTATCAAGCGTTAGATAAAACAGGATATTTTGCTGAGATGGAGCGTCAGCGAGAAGAAGCATAGATAATAAGAAAAAGGTACTTGGGAGTGCCTTTTTTGTTATCATTAAAAATAGAATAGTGTATAATGATTGTATTGAAAACAAGAGGATTAATTATTTTTTCTTTCACATTTTCGAAGAAAATTTCAGATGAATGAGCAGAAATGGTTGTATTACTGCGAAGATGCTCAATAGAAATCATGATATAACCGTATCCATGAAGTTATTTTAAAAGCAGATAACGAACTTAATCTATCTGGTAAAGTGTCTAATTATAAGCTTGTTGTAGAATTTCCTAAGAGTAGTCGATATTTAGCAAAAATATCGTAAACCCTCGTCTGGTAGGGCAGTGAGCAGTCACGCAAGATTTATAGTACTCGTTCTAAAACTACAGGAAAATCGTTTACTATCTGGAGAAAAAACTTCGAAGGAAAAGTTCAGGTAAACTAAGAGATAAAGGCCACTTACAAGTGGCTTTTTTATTGGAAATTTTCTTATGATTCATTGTTTTTATTAGATATATAGTTTGTGAGATTTTAATAAAAAGGTAGAATTCGATAGCGTTTTTTGCTATAATGATTACATAATTTTGAAAGAGGAAATGGATAATGACTGCTTTTTCTAAAAAAGATGTTGAATTGCTTTTAAATGATTCTCCGTTGGTAGGGAAGAAGGGGTTTTCTACAACTCATGAAAAGATTCAAGAACATCCTAAAAGCACTGAATATCGTTTAACTGGAAAAGATAAAGAAGGTAAAACTTTTTCTTTCCACTATGCAAAAGTTGAAGGTAAAGCACTGGATGCCGATTCAGTTTTAAACATCGGTCAACATAATTTTTATATTTGCCGTGAAGGTAAAGAAGAAAATCATGTTATTTATGAAATTGAAAAACCTAAAACTCCAGTTCAATTAGTATTTGAAAAATTGGAAGCTATTCCAAATAAACATACTACTGGATTTTTCAATATTCTTCCTGAATGTGTTATTAAAGAGTTGTTTGAAGTACATAAGGATGTATCGAAAAACAAATGCACATTTAATGATTATCGCTTAAAATTATTTAATGTTTCTATTGAATATAAACTTGATGCTGACAAATTAAGATCGTTTTTATTCGAACTAGAAAAATCTATTAAAACATTTAAACCATCACCGAGCTATGTCTTTTCAGAAGTCGTAAGAAAAGGCAAGAAAAACGGTAAATAATCACGATTAATTTTAAACAAACTTAAAAGGTAATAAACAATGAATAGTAATGAGTTGAAAGAACTGCTGCGTACTTCTCTTGAATCTGCTTTTTCAAGTGTTAGTGACGAACATTATGAAAACACATTAGAAAAAGTAGAGTGCGATTTAGAGAAAAAAGGTTATTCAATTGAAATTAAACAGATCAATGATGGCGATTGGAATGCTGACGGAAAATATCAAAACTTAGAAGATGCTGTATCTTGTTTTACTTTGGAAGGTTATAAATTTTATGTTGGAATTGGTCAGATGCGTTCTGGTAGTTATCATTCAGATTACTATTATAACGATGCTTATATTTCATACATTCAAACAGAAAAAGAATATAATGCTCCTACAGAAGTGGCTAGCTTTATGTATAAAGGACAGAAAATTACCATTCTTTCAGATGATACAGCAAAGATGGAAAATGGAATGATTGCTTCCAGCGTAGAGCTTGCTATTGATTTAATCAATCATCCAAATAAATAATACAATGTGTTATTCGAGATAAAAGCTACCTTCGGGTGGCTTTTCTTCTTTCTATAAAGAAAAAGCTTGAGAGTAAAAGGTATTACTGATATAATGACAATATCAAATCAACGAGGGTTTTAAAATGTCTAAGTATGTTCATTGTCTGGTTAAGAAAGGTAAGGGTGATTTTGACCGCGCCTTAGCTGCTGGTTTTGGAATCAATAATTATTGTGAAAATGATCGTATGTGGCTTGTCCTGCCATCGGCTTCTATTAAACAGATGGAAGATATGATTGAACATCACAACTTTGAAAAACTGAGTTCTGTAGAATATAAGGATTAATCATGAAACAGCTTGATGAAGTATATGTAGTTACTGATGGTGAAAGCTTTTTTGATATTGATGGTCATATTTATAGTCTTACTATTGATACTGTAAGCAAGGTCGGTTTTTCAGAGCAAACAGCAAAAGAAGTTTGTGAGAATTTAAATAAATATGCTTATCCCGGAATGCTTAAAGTTTCAAAAGTAGAACTTTTTGCTAAAATTAATTAAGGAAATTTAAAAATGCTGAAAAACACTCATGGTTTTACAATGTTAGATGTTGTTCAAAACCAGCCATGCAAAGGAGTTTGTGTAATTGATTATAAAGGATTTAAAGTTTCATTGATTGATGAAGGTATTTCAGCAGATAAAATTGTTGTTTACAAGGATGAAGATCAGTTGTTTTTTAATGGAACAGTAGAAGAAGTGTTATCAAAGCTTGATATTCTGTCTAACATCTTTGATAAGAAAACAGTCTATGATTACTCTAAAAGTGTTATGGAAAAATTTCTTGAAAATTATACTGAGCGTGGTTCTTTTGTTATGCGTGAAAAAGTATCATTTTTAAGTATGGCTAAAAAAGAATTAATCAAAGATTTTAAAGAGTTTGAGAAAAAGTTAGATAAACTTACAGAAAGTAAAAGCACTAAAAAATTATTAATGAAAAGAAAAAATGCTATTTTTTCTGTTAAAATGAAAGATATCAAACATAAAACTGCTGAGTTTCATAAAGCATACCAAAAACTGATTAAAGAGGATGTAAAATGATTAACCTGAATGAATATGGTATTGTTTCAAAAGCCGTTTATAAAATTGATTATGATGACTTTGAAAATTTAGTAAAAGCAGAGCTTCCAAAGATTGCTGAATGTAAAGATATTGAGGAATATAGCTTTGTAGCTGCTGAAGAATGCGGTAATGATTCTACCCATGATTTTGGAACAAATGAACCAAATTTTAAAGACGGTTATTTTAACGATATGCTTGAAAAATTAAAAAAAGGTCGTTATTCATTTATCAATGATGATCTTGTAAACTTCCTTATTCATAAAGAAGTAATTCCTCGCGGTGAGTATATTATTGATGTGTGCTGGTAAATAACAATAATGAGGCTTCGGCCTCATTTTAAATTTTCTAAGAGGAGTATAAAAATGGAAATAGATAAAGAAAGACGTAAATCAAACTGGCTGTTCCGAAATGGTTCCATTTCGTTTTTAATATGTAGCTATCAAAGATAGTTGCGTAAATAAGATATATAAAACATAAAGAAAAATGTAACTCATAAAATGAGTTGCATAAAAACGTAACTAACGATGTGTTACGTAGAATATAAATTTGATTTGTAAGTATTAAAATTGTATATATTCAATATGTTAATTAATATTTAGGTTGTAAATGAAAGCTGCATATAAATACCGATTCTATCCAGATAAACAACAAGAGGCTTTGCTCGCGCAAAGCTTCGGTTGTGTCAGATTTGTATGGAATAAAGTATTAGACTACAGAAATAAGCAGTTTGAAGTCGGAAATAAAATTAACTCTTCTGCCGCCATGAAATACTTAACTGATTTGAAAAAAGAACCTGAGTTTACATTCCTTAATCATGTCTCATCTGTTGCCCTGCAACAGTCCGTTCGTAATCAAAATAAAGCCTACGATAACTTCTTTGCTAAACGCTCTAAGTTCCCAAGATTTAAGAAAAGGCATAACAGGCAGAGCCTGCAGCTAATGGATAATGCATTTAGTATAAAGAACGATGAAGTCTATATAGCCAAAAGTAAAAAACCATTAAATATAACATGGTCGAGGCCAATAACAGGTAAAGTATCATCTTTAACGATAAGTAAAGAACCATCAGGCAAATATTACATATCGTTTATAGCAGAAAAAGAACAAAAGCTATTACCGATTATAAATAAAACCTGTGGCATAGATATAGGCTTAAAAGATTTATTATGTTTTGATAATGGTGAGAAAATACCTGATATGAAAGCATACTTGTTGTATGAAAAAATGGTGTTAAGAACACAACGTAAGCTATCGCGTTTTGATGAAAGAAGGAAAAAGTTAGGGTTAAAAGTAAGTGACCGTAGTATAAAAAGAGAAAAATTAAGAATAAAAT
>PPYF01305810.1_pt1 | contig 12613 bp, 9 predicted proteins | sample 1559871 | NCBI WGS metagenome assembly PPYF01 (sample SAMN08240021, study PRJNA423297) | Human gut metagenome, whole genome shotgun sequencing project. | reverse complement strand
GGCCAAGAACTTCTGCGCCTGCTGCCATAAATGAGGAAAAGCCCGGAGACACGAATGTGTCTCCGGGCTTGCTTGCGTTCAGATTCAATTTACCAGAAGTACATCTACCTTGCTGGTTTTGGGGTCCATGATGCAGACGTAGCTGTTTCCCCGGCCCAGAGCCAGCGGCTGGCCGTCCGCCGTGGTGTATGCAAAGGGGCTGTTCCGGTCCGCGCGGCTCCAATGGATGGGAACACTCTGCCCGTTCCGGCAAAGGAGGCCGTCTCCCTCTCCGGTGGTGCGGACCTTCAGACGGCCCTCCTTATCCCCGGAGATCACGGAGATGTTCGTCTCCAAAAGCAGCAGATTCACGGCGCTCACCTGCTCACCGGTGTTGCCATCTACATAGGGGGCCTGATACTGGCTCACCAGATACTTGCCGGTGGCGGCATCGTAGTCGAACAGGCCGGTCTTATAGCTGGTGTAGGCCAGCTTGACGTGCTCCGCCGTCGCGCCGCCGGTCAGCGGCTCGTCGGTAAAGGTCTGGGAATAGGTGTATCCGTCCCCATGGGTCTTGGCGTATTTGCTGCTGTCCCAGAAGCTCTGGATCTTCTCGCCGGAGGTCACCAGCGTGTGCTCGTAGTCCATGGTCTTTCTGCGTTCCTGATCCCGCCAGAACACGGCGCTCTGGCTGGCACTGCCATTGACGCCGTCGATGTTGTTCACTTTCCAGCTTTTCAGATCCTGATACGCCTCCGGGCTGCCCCCGGCATGGACGTACAGGGCGTCGTGGCCCAGCGCCAGTTCAATGTAATAGGGGCGGGAGGAGCGGATGCTGCCAAGGGTACCGATTCCGTCCAAGGTCTGGTAGACTGCCAGCATCCGGGTGATGCCGCCCTCGGCGGGGACCTCATAGATGATGTCGGCCTGAGCGTTGCCAAGCTGCGGCTGGGCCTTTTTCAGGTTGTTCAGCATCACAGCCACCGGACGGTTCTGCTCATATTCCGGCTCCATGGGAAGTCCTGTCAGCGGATTCATTCCCGCCGGTACGACAGGCTCCGGTTCTGCTTCCGGTTCCGGCGTCACAATGGGTTCCTCTACCGCAGGGGGCTCCGGATCGGGGACCGGTTCCTTCTTTTTGCCGCAGCCTGTCAGGACCAGAAGAAACGCCAGCGCCAGCGCCCATGCTCTCTTTTTCAAGGTATCCCGCCCTTTCATGTTATGTTAACTTCATCATACCAAGGCGGGGTAGAACCGTCAAGGGAAATTTCGCCGGGCTTCGACAAATTTCCGGCTGTACAATCATGCCCGTCTGGGGTATACTGAAATGAAAGAACGATTCACATACAAAGGAGAGCTTCCATGACCGCACGCGGATTTATCCAGGACAAGCTGGAGATCAAGTTCCTTATTCTATATCTGGCCGCCCGGGTCATTGAACCGGTGCCCTTCGACACGCTGCTGGATCTGACCCTCTGCGACGATGCCGTTGACTACTTCGATTTTTCCGAGTGTCTGGCGGATCTGGTAAAAACAGAACACCTGACTCTGGACGAGGAGAGCGGCCTCTATGCCATTACGGAAAAGGGCCGGCGCAACAGTGAGATCTGTGAGACCAGCCTCCCCTACTCCGTCCGACTGCGGTGCGACAAGAATCTGAATGCCTGCAACCGGGCTCTGCGGCGGAAGAATCAGGTGAAAAGCTCCACGGAGCCGCGCCCCAACGGAACCTTCACCGTTTCCCTGTCTCTGGATGACGATATGGGCAGCGTGATGGACTTGAAGCTCATGGTGCCGAGAGAGGACATGGGAAAGATCCTGGCCGCCCGGTTCCGGCAGGCCCCGGAGAAGCTGTACAGTGAGATCATCGACCTCCTGCTCAACACCCCCACGCCGGAGGACGAAGAGGAGTCTTAACGAAGAATATCCATAGCGAAAGACGCCGCGTATTTTGCGCGGCGTTTCAGCGTGTCGAAAAAGTCTTTTCGCCCCGCTGAACAAGTTTTCAGAACCTTATAAAAGTTCTGAAAACTTAGGATTTCAATGGCGCAGGACACCCTTCTTGGGTTTCCCGCACACACCCTTCCTTACCGTCACGGAGAATTTACCGTTTTATCGACAGTCTTGTTTTTTATGGCGTCGGTCATGAAAAAGCGACCGCCTGTCTTCTGCACAGCTTTTGCAAGGCATTACCCACGCTTATAATGTCTGCTCTTTAACCAAAAAGGTATTACTTTTCAAGATGAATTTGATGACTATTTGGCGTTGCCATTTTTCGGTTTTTTCGGTATGATATGGATGACGGGTTTCTTTGTCCTATGTGGAAATCCGACGAAAAAAGGATTTAATTTGAGGAGGATTTATTGAAATGAAGAAGTTTCTTGCGCTGCTCCTGAGTCTCTCTATGGTCCTCGCCCTTTCCGCCTGCGGCGGCACTAAGAGCGATGATACTACCAAAGCTGACGAGACCAAGACCGATGCTCCCACCGAGACCGCTACCGACTTTAAGGTCGGCTTCATCATGCTCCATGATGAGAACTCCACCTATGACCTGAACTTCATCAACGCCGCTAAGGAAGCCTGCGAAAAGCTGGGCGTGGAGTACAAGATCATCACCAACGTTCCCGAGGGCCAGGAGTGCTACGACAAGGCTGCTGAGCTGGCCGATGACGGCTGCAACATCATCTTCGCCGACTCCTTCGGTCACGAGGACTACATGATTCAGGCTGCCAAGGAGTTCCCCAACGTACAGTTCTGCCACTCCACCGGCACCAAGGCTCACACCGAGGGCCTGAGCAACTACCACAACGCCTTCGCCTCCATCTATGAGGGCCGTTACCTGGCTGGCGTTGCCGCCGGTATGAAGCTCAATGACATGATCGCCAACGGTTACATCACCGAGGATCAGGCCAAGATGGGCTATGTGGGCGCTTTCACCTATGCCGAGGTTATCTCCGGCTACACCTCCTTCTATCTGGGCGCCAAGTCTGTGTGCCCCTCTGTCACCATGGACGTGACCTTCACCGGTTCCTGGTATGACGAGACCGCTGAGAAGGAAGGCGCCAACAAGCTGATCGCCAACGGCTGCGTCCTCATCAGCCAGCACGCTGACTCCATGGGCGCTCCCACTGCCTGCGAGACCGCCGGCGTTCCCAACGTCTCCTACAACGGCTCCACCCAGGCTGCCTGCCCCAACACCTTCATCGTTTCCTCCCGGATCGACTGGGCTCCCTACTATGAGTATGCCATCACCGCTGCTATGAACGGCGAGGCCATCGACGCCGACTGGACCGGCACCCTGGCTACCGGTTCCGTGGTGCTCACCGATGTCAACACCACTGCTGCCGCTGAGGGCACTCAGGAGGCCATCGACGCTGTGAAGGCCGAGCTGGAGAACGGCACCCGTCACGTCTTTGACTGCTCCACCTTCACCGTGAAGGGTGAGACTCTGACCTCCTCCATGGCTGACGTGAACACCGATCCCAACTACACTCCCGACACCGAGGCCATCGTGGACGGCTACTTCGCTGAGTCCACCTTCCGTTCCGCTCCCTATTTCGATCTGCAGATCGACGGCATCAACCTGCTGGATACCAACTTCGGCGGCTAATCGCTTCTCGATCCAAAACAGCCGGACTGCCTCAGGCAGTCCGGCTTTCCTTTTCCACGGCTCCGGTTTTCCCGGATTTTTTCCCGTCGGGCCTGTACTTTGAATTTACAAGCCGCCGGGTGTATGCTATAATTATCCATATCGAACGATCCGGCGCGGGACTGTGCTTACTCCCCCGCCGCTGAAGAAAGGGTGACTGCCTTGGCTCCTGCGTGTGCGGTAAAAATGGAAAACGTAACGAAGCGGTTCGGCAAGGTCGTGGCGAACAACGCCATCAATCTGGAACTGCGCGAAGGCGAGATCCTGTCTCTGCTGGGTGAAAACGGCAGCGGCAAGACCACGCTGATGAATATGCTTTCCGGCATCTACTTTCCCGATGAGGGACAGATCTATATTCACGGCAAGCCTGTGACCATCGCCTCCCCCAAGGACGCATTCAACTATGGCATCGGCATGATCCATCAGCATTTCAAGCTGGTGGATGTGTTCACCGCCACGGAGAACATCGTTCTGGGTCTGGAGGGCAAGCTGGACTTGGCCGAGGCCGGCAAGAAGGTCAGGGAGATCTGCGATAAGTACGGCTTTGACATCGACCCCAACCAGAAGATCTACGATATGTCCGTTTCCCAGAAGCAGACGGTGGAGATCGTCAAGGTACTGTTCCGGGGCGCGGATATTCTGATCCTGGACGAGCCTACCGCCGTCCTGACGCCGCAGGAGACGGACAAGCTGTTCCAGATCATGCGGAACATGAAGGCGGACGGCAAATCCCTCATCATCATCACCCACAAGCTCCACGAGGTGCTGGACGTCTCCGACCGGGTGGCGGTGCTCCGCAAGGGCGAGTATATCGGCGATGTGGCCACCAAGGACGCTGACCAGCAGTCCCTGACGGATATGATGGTGGGCCACAGTGTCAGCCTGAACATCGACCGGCCTGACCCGGTGAACGTAACGCCCCGTCTGGTGCTGGACGGCTTGACGGTGTTCGATGAGCTGGGCGTCAAGCGTCTGGACAATGTGAGCTTTACCGTCAACGCCGGCGAGGTGCTGGGCGTGGCCGGTGTGGCCGGCAGCGGCCAGCGGGAGCTTCTGGAATCCATTGCAGGCCTCTACCCCATCGCCTCCGGCAGCGTGACCTATTACGATCCCGCCGACGGCAAAACGAAAAATCTGGTGGGCATGGACCCCATGGACATCCGCAAGAGCGGCATTGCCATGTCCTTTGTCCCGGAGGACCGGCTGGGCATGGGTCTGGTCGGCTCCATGGGTATGACCGGCAACATGATGCTCCGCTCCTGGCGGAAGGGACACGGTGTTTTCCTGAACCGGAAGGACCCGGAGGATCTGGCCCAGCGCATCTGGCAGGAGCTGGAGGTCGTGACCCCCAGCACCAGCTTCCCGGTGCGCCGGATGTCCGGCGGCAACGTTCAGAAGGTGCTGGTGGGCCGTGAGATTGCGCAGGCCCCCGCCGTTCTGATGACGGCCTACGCCGTCCGCGGTCTGGATATCAACACATCCTACACCATTTACAACCTGCTGACGGAGCAGAAAATGAAGGGTATCGCCGTGATGTATGTGGGTGAGGATCTGGACGTGCTGCTGGAGTTGTGCGACCGGATCGTGGTCCTCTGCGGCGGTCAGGTGTCCGGCGTGGTGGACGCCCGCACTGCCGACAAGCGGCAGATCGGTGCGCTGATGACCCGCATGGAGGGAGGCAAGACAGATGAATAAAAAGCAATCTCTGTTCCACATCGCCAAGCGGGACACCCTGCCCTGGTACAAGAGCTTCGCCATCCGGGGCTGTGCCATTCTGCTGGCTCTGGTGGTCTGCGCGGTGGTCACGATGCTGCTGACCGGCGAAAACCCTGTCAATATTTTTGCCACGATCTTCAAAGGTGCCTTCGGCTCCGCCCGAAAGTCCTGGGTCACCTTCCAGAATCTGGCGGTCCTGCTGGGTATTTCTCTGGCGGTGACGCCTGCCTTCAAAATGCGCTTTTGGAACATCGGCGCCGAGGGTCAGGTGCTCATTGGCTGTCTGGCCACGGCTGCCTGCATGATCTGTCTGGCTGACAAGCTCCCCAACGCAGTGCTGATCCTGGTCTCTCTGGCCGCGGCACTGGCTGCGGGCGCTCTCTGGGGCTTCCTCCCCGCCTTCTTCAAGGCCAAATGGAACACCAATGAAACGCTGTTCACCCTGATGATGAACTATATCGCCACCCAGCTTGCAGCCTTCTTCATCATCGTGTGGGAGGTCCCCAAGGGCGCCGGTAAGATCGGCATCATCAATCAGGGCACGGAGGCTGGCTGGCTGCCGGTGGTCGGCGGCCAGAAATACCTGCTGGTGATCCTTGTGGTGGCGGTGCTCACCGTGTTCATGTACATCTATCTTAATTACAGCAAGCATGGCTATGAGATCGCCGTGGTGGGTGAAAGCCAGCGAACTGCCAGCTATGCAGGCATCAAAGTGGAACGGGTCATCGTCCGCACCATGGTGCTCTCCGGCGCGGTATGCGGCCTCATGGGTCTGCTGCTCACTGCCGGTACGGACCACACCCTCACCACCACGATCGTGGGCGGCCGTGGCTTCACCGCCGTCATGGTATCGTGGATGGCGAAATTCAACCCCATCATCATGATCTTCACCAGCCTGCTGCTGGTGGTGCTGGGCCGGGGCGCCAGCGAGATCTCCAGTACCTTCGGCCTGAATCAGTCCTTCTCGGACATTCTCACCGGCATTATCCTGTTTTTCATCATCGGCAGCGAGTTTTTCATCACCTATCAGGTCAGCTTGCGCAAGGGCGGAAAGAAGGAGGCATAAACCATGGATCTTATTTCATTCCTTCCCCGGGCAGTCATGCAGGGTATTCCCCTGCTCTATGGCAGCACCGGCGAGATCCTGACGGAGAAATCCGGCAACCTGAACTTAGGTATCCCCGGCATCATGTATGTGGGCGGCATCTGCGGCGTCATCGGTGCGTTCTTCTACGAGCAGTCCACCCCTGCGGCCTCTATGAACGGCCTTCTGGCCGTTGGAATCCCTATGCTGTGCTCCCTGCTGGGCTCTCTGCTGATGGGTCTGCTGTACTGCCTGCTGACGGTGACCCTCCGGGCCAACCAGAACGTGACCGGCCTTGCCATGACCACCTTCGGCGTGGGCATCGGCAACTTCTTCGGCGGCTCTCTCATCAAGCTGACGGGCAGCGAGGTCCCCTCCATCGCCCTTTCCGCCACCAGCGCCTATTTCAGCAAATCCCTCCCCTTCGCCGCCAAATGCGGCTGGTTTGGTCAGATATTCCTGTCCTATGGATTCCTGGCGTATCTGGCCATTCTGCTGGCGCTGCTGGTCTCCTACTTCCTCAAGCACACCCGTCCCGGACTGCATCTCCGGGCCGTGGGCGAGAGCGCGTCCACAGCGGACGCCGCCGGCATCAACGTCACCAAGTACAAGTATCTGGCTACCTGCATCGGCAGTATGATCGCGGGGCTCGGCGGATTGTACTATGTGATGGACTACGCCTCCGGTGTCTGGTCCAACAACGCCTTCGGCGACCGCGGCTGGCTGGCCATCGCACTGGTGATCTTCACCATCTGGCGGCCCAACGTCAGCGTGCTGGCTTCCATCCTGTTCGGCGGGTTTTACATCCTGTATCTCTACATTCCCACCGGCACCAATCTGGCCATCAAGGAGCTTTACAAGATGCTCCCCTATGTGGTAACGCTGGCGGTGCTCATCATCGTTTCCCTGCGGAAAAAGCGGGAGGATCAGCCCCCCGCCTCTCTGGGTCTCAGCTTCTTCCGGGAAGAGCGCTGACCAAACCTACACCGGCTCTCCGTTTTCGGAGGGCCGGTTTTTTCGTTGGCAGCCGAACAGATAAACCAAGCCCGGCCTCCGGAATATTCCGAAAGCCGGGTTTTTGGGATCTTTGGCTATTATTTGACAACCACATTTTCGTGACCCAGCGTCTCCTGAGCTTCCTGCACCAGCGCCGGATGCAGCAGCGCTTGGGTAGCATAGACCTTTCGGGTGTCTGCCATGACCATTTTCACCACGCTTTTGCCGGGGAACATCTGGAACACCAGCTTCATGTGGCGGATGGCAGGATCGTCGATGCTGGGGAATTTCAGGAACAGGGTCTCCCCCGCTGCCGTTTCCTGCTTGGGCTGGGGTTCCGGAATGCCGCCCTCCACCGTGGACAGGGGGTAAATGGAGTCGCACATGATCTGGGGGGCCTTTTCGTCCCGGACGGACAGCCGCCCCTTTACCACCACTGCCTGATTTTCCTTCATGTAAGCACCGCAGGTCTCCAGCACCCGGTTGAAGCACAGCAGTTCCATGGAGGCGGTGTCGTCCTCCACCATGACATAGGCCATGAGGCTGTTGTTCTTGGTGGTTTTCGTCTTGCTGGAGGTGATGACGCCGGCAATGGTGATCCGCTGACCATCGGTGAAGCGCTCCGGACCGTTTTCCCGGGAAAAGTCCTCGATAATTGAAACGATGGTGGGAGCGTGGAGCTTCCGCACAGCGTCCCGGTAGTGATCCATAGGGTGACCGGAGAGGTACAGGCCGGTGGTGGCCTTCTCCATGGTCATCAATTTCTCCGGTGTATACTCCGGAATATCAGGCAAGGGAATTTCCTTTACGGAGTTTGATTTTTCATCATTGTCGGCGGCCATGGAGAAGAAGTCCATCTGTCCCTCCACGTTTTCCCGCTGCTGGGCTGCCACGGAGTCCATCACCGACTCATAAACCTTGATAAGCTGGGAACGTCTGGCGCCCATGGAGTCAAAGGCACCGGAACGGATCAGATTTTCCACCGCCCGCTTGTTCATTTCGCTGCCGTTCATGCGGCTGCAAAAATCGTACAGGGATGTAAAGTCGCCACCGGTCTCCCGCTCCCGCATCACTGCCTGAATGAAGCCCCGGCCGATGTTCTTGATGGCCACCAATCCGAACCGGATGCCCCCCTCCTCTACCGTGAATCGGTCTGCGGAGCGGTTGATATCCGGCGGCAACAGGGCGATGCCGCACTCCCGGCACTCCCCGATGTAGCCGGAGACCTTGTCGGAGTTATCCAGCACGCTGGTCAGCAGCGCTGCCATATACTCCCGTGGGAAATGGCATTTGAAGTACGCTGTCTGATAGGCCACCATCGCATAGGAAACGGCGTGGGCCTTATTGAATGCATAATTGGCGAAGGCGAAGATCTCATCGTAGATCTTTTCGGCTGCGGCGGGATCGATGCCGTTGGCCACGCAGCCCTTGATGTTGCGGGCGGGATCGCCGTGGAGGAACGCCTCACGCTCCTTGGCCACGTCCTTGGCCTTCTTCTTGCTCATGGCACGGCGGAGCATATCCGCCTGTCCCAGGGTGTACCCGGCAAGCTGCTGGAAGATCTGGATGACCTGCTCCTGATAGACGATACAGCCATAGGTGATGGACAAGATCGGCTCCAGCTCCGGGATGATGTAGCTGACCTTGCTGGGGTCATGCTTGCAGGCGATGAACTTGGGGATAGAATCCATGGGGCCGGGACGGTACAGGGCGATGATGGCTGTGATATCCTCAATGCTCTGGGGCTTCAGACCTACGCAGACGCCGGTCATGCCGGTGGATTCCATCTGGAACACACCGTTGGTTTTGCCGTCAGAGAGCATTTTGTAGGTCTCCGGGTCCCCCTCCGGGATGTCATCCAAGGTGAAGTTCGGCTGCCGGGTCTGCACCATTTTCACGGCATCGTCCAGCACCGTCAGGTTCCGCAGGCCCAGGAAGTCCATTTTCAGCAGGCCCAGCTCTTCCAGTGTGGTCATGATATACTGGCAGACCACGGATTCGTCATTTTTCGCCAGGGGCACATATTCGTACACCGGCTTCCGGGTGATGACCACGCCGGCGGCGTGGGTGGAGGCGTGGCGGGGCATTCCCTCCAGCGCCCTGGCGGTGTCGATGAGCTTTTTTACCTGCTCGTCGGCCTCATAGAGGTCGCTGAGCTGCTTGCTGAGCCGCAGCGCGTCATTCAGGGTGATGTGCAGGGTGTTGGGCACCAGCTTGGCGATGACGTCCACATCGGCGTAGGGCATATTCAGCACCCGGCCCACGTCCCGGATCACGCCCCGGGCGGCCATGGTGCCGAAGGTGACGATCTGAGCCACATGGTCATCGCCGTACTTGCGGCGGACGTAGTCCACCACCTCGCCCCGGCGGGTATCGCCGAAGTCCATATCGATATCCGGCATACTCACCCGCTCCGGGTTCAGGAACCGCTCAAAGTACAAACTGTACTTCATGGGGTCAATATCGGTGATGCTGAGGCAGTAGCTGACCATGGACCCCGCCGCGCTTCCGCGGCCCGGTCCCACCGGGATACCCACGCTTTTGGCGTAGCGCACGAAGTCGGATACGATGAGAAAATAGTCGGTAAAGCCCATTTTCTCGATCATGTCCTGCTCGTATTTCAGCTGGCCCCGGTATTTGTCATCATCGCCGTACCGGGCCTTGTAGCCCTCGTCGCACAGCTTTTTCAGATAGGAAAAGCTGTCATACCCCTCCGGCAGCTTGAATTCCGGCAGGTGGTACTTGCCGAAGGTAAATTCAAGGTTACACATCTCCGTGATTTTCTGGGTGTTTTCCAGTGCGCCCTCGTAGCCATCGAACAGCTCCGCCATTTCCTCCTCGCTGCGGAGGTAGAAGTTCTGAGGCTCGTAGCGCATCCGGTTTTCATCGTCCACCGTTTTGCCGGTCTGGATGCACAGCAGGATGTCATGGGCCTCGGCGTCCTCCTTCCGAAGATAGTGGGCGTCATTGGTGCAGACCATGGGGATGCCGGTCTCCTGATGGATCTTCAGGATAGACTGGTTCACGATCTTCTGATCCCGGATGCCGTGATCCTGCAATTCTAAATAAAACCGGTCCGGGCCGAACAGCTCCGCCATTTCCAGCGCGTAGGCCTTGGCGTTGTCATACTCCCCGTTCCGCAGGCGGCGGGGGATCTCCCCTGCCAGACACGCCGATAGGGCGATCAGGCCCTTGGAGTGCTTCCGCAGCAGCTCCTGGTCAATGCGGGGCTTTACGTAAAAGCCCTCCGTCCACGCCAGGGACACCATGTAGGAGAGGTTGCGGTAGCCCTCCTCGTTTTCGCACAGCAGCACCAGATGGCGGCTCTCGCTGTCGAATTCGTGGACCTTATCGAACCGGGTGCGGCCCTGAGGGGCCACATAGACCTCGCAGCCGATGATGGGCTTCACGCCCTCCGCCTTGCAAGCCCGATAGAAGTCGATGACGCCGTACATAACGCCGTGGTCCGTGATGGCGCAGGCGGTCTGGCCCATGGACTTCACCACCCCCGGCAGCTCCTTGATCTTGCAGAAGCCGTCCAGCAGGCTGAACTCCGTATGCACATGCAGATGGGTGAAGGCCATAGGCCACCTCCTGTTTTCTTTCTCAAACAATCGCTAAAGTTGTTGTAATTTCAATCTATGTAAAGTTGATTCACTATACATGTTTTGCGCGGATCTAATCGCAGTCATCCAGCGTTTTTCCGCAGTCCGGGCAGAAATGGGGCAGACTGGACGGCATCCGGCCGCCAGCCATCAGGGAGGCCCCGCAGTAGGGACAGCGTAGCTTCGAAAAGGCGGTCAGAAGGCTTCCGGCCATGATCAGGATTCCAACACCTGCCGCGATCCAAAGGAATACCGACACATCGTTTCCCCGCCACTGATAGGGTTCGTCGATCAGATATGCCGCAGTCAGCATGGTCAGCGCGCCGGAAAAGAAAAGCCGTCTGCATATCTTCAACAGCTTGTGAGGACCAACAGGCTTTTTCTCCTTCATAGAGTCAGCGTCCTTTCTGAAAAGCGCTTTCCTTTTCGTGGATCACCGCTCCGCCAGCATCTGCTCCACAATCTCGACCGCCGTGGCAATCATAATGTCACAGTGGCCGGTAAGCCCCAGCGCCTTGGCGGCGGGGGTGGTATCATCCGGGGTGAACTTCTTTTGTAGCAGCTCTGCGCACCGCAGTGCGTCAAACCGCTCCGCAAACCGCTTCTGCAACTCTTTGGCCTGCGCCATTGCCTTCTTTTTGGAGCCGACGACGTCCGCCGGATCCGCAGGCGTCAGCAAATCCAGCACCATGACGGCCCCGGTGACGGCGCCGCACAGCTCCCCTGTTCCGGCCCCGGCACCAAAGCCGCCTCCCAGCGTCAGACACTGGGCTTCCGAAAGCCCGATGCAGTCTTGAAACACCGCCAGAACGCTCTGGCAGCAGTTAAAGCCCTTTTTGTGATACGCAGCAGCCTGTTCACACCGATTCATTTCAAATTCCTCTTTTCTTTTTATTAGTGAAGATCTCTTGCCAGCTCCAGCAGCTTCCGCAGCCGGTGATTCAGACAGGATTTGCTCACCGGCGGGTCGAATTCCGCCGCCAGCTCTGACAGGCTCAGTTCCGGATATTCCAGCCGCAGCGCCGCCGTTTCCTGAAGCTTGTCCGGCAGCTGCTCCAGCAGCTCCGCCGCTTGCAGGCGGCGGATGGCCTCCATCTGCTCTTGGGCCGCCTCCACGGATTTATCCAGGTTGGCGCTGTCGCAGTTCAAGCGGCGGTTCACGCTATTCCGCAGGTCCTTTTCCAGCTTGGCGGACATCACGTTCATGGCCGCCACGGGTGCACCGATCAGCGTCAGAAAGTCCTCAATCTGGTCGCTCTGCTTGAAATAGGTAATGAGGCTGCCGCCCCGGCTGAGACTTTTGGGCGGATAGCCGCACTCCTGAAGCAGTGAGCCCAGTTCCCGGCTCACCTGCAAATGGGAGGTAGTCAGTTCCAGATGGTAGCGCTTTTGGGGGTCCGTGATGCTGCCCCCGGCAAAAAAGGCTCCCCGCAGGAACGCCGCCCGGTCGCAGGTCTCCTCCACCATACCGAAATTGATGTGGAGCACCAGATTTTGCTGGGGATCAAACCCCAGCAGATTGATGATATGGTCCAGCTTTTTTTGATCCGTGATCTGGAAGATCCGCTTGCCCTCCTCCTGCTC
>PPYF01066203.1_pt1 | contig 12613 bp, 9 predicted proteins | sample 1559871 | NCBI WGS metagenome assembly PPYF01 (sample SAMN08240021, study PRJNA423297) | Human gut metagenome, whole genome shotgun sequencing project. | reverse complement strand
GATACTTGGTTTACCCATCTATCGGGCTCAAGGACCACTCCTGCATTTGTTTCATCCCAGAATGCAGAACTCTTGGTTTAGTAATCAGAGGTTGGAGTATGCAAACAGGATGGAATTTATCAGAGTGGCAGGAATGACCAGAAGCCAATTGCTGCAATATATATCCGGCTGGAAATAAAACCAAAAGACCTTGCCGGCCCCCCCCCATCAACAGGACGTTTCAACGGCTAATGAAAGGAAAAACACTCCGTGGGGGAGAGAGGCAGAAACATTTAAACTGTAATAGTGTGTTTTTTCGATTATATTGCTTATATTTGTTTCGATATCATAACCTTTAAATACGAACAAACATGACCGATCTTACTATCCTTATTGCTGTTATAGCATTGGCATTATGGCCGTTAACCTTTTTACTTCTTCGTATCCGCCACGAACGGAAAAAGCGCAGAGATCATCTTGACCGCATGACGAAAGAAGATTTGGAAGAAATCGGGACAGAAGAGCTGGTCATTGCTGTGCTGAAGAAGATAGGTTGCCAACCTGAGACAAATGAAGAGGGGCATATCGTGTTTAAGTATCAGGGAGATGATTTTTATATTGCTGTAGAGGATGAGGCCCGCTTTATCATGATTTGGAATCCGTGGTGGGCATCTATCAGCATTGAGAATCCGGCCTTACCTTATCTGAAAGAAATAGTAAATTTGGTGAATGTGGAATCGTTGGTCACTACTATCTATACAGCCGATGAAGACGAGAAGAATGTGGGGCTTCATTCGAAATGCCACACGTTGTTTACTCCGAAAGAGGGACCGTTGGATGAATATTTGAAAGCGATGCTTGATCATTTCTTTATTACTCATGACAGTATCAAAGAGAATCTGCAACAGTTGAGTAATGCTGCATCGGAAAGCGATAAGCAGGAGCGTGTAAAGGTTAAAGGTTTTGCCGCTTATAAAGATAACTCCACTCCGCTTCCGGTAGATGATAAGCAATAAGTATTATAGAATTGGCAAAACTTTATAGGTATGAATTTAGGTGGTATCCTGAAAGCTTTGCTATATCAATGGGTACATTGACAGGAAAGTTATAATGTTTTCTCCTTTCACACAAAGCAGATGTTTCTTTCACGGTATATAGTTTTAAATCAGTACTTTATGATAGGAATTGTGTGAAAGCAAGATAATTGATTCTTGTTTCCTGTTGAGTAAAAATGAATAACGCTTTTATTGTTGGCTGAAAAGATGGAAGTCTTTAAAAGACCAAGGCCTTTTAAAAAAACACTTAGGTCTTTTTCAAAAACACTTTAGTCTTTTCGGAAAACACTTTAGTCTTTTTGGTGTGCATCGGAATCTTTTAAGAAAATCTATATCTAATGAGCCGAATTTTATTTAACTTTGCTTCATTGAATATCGCCTTAACCTTTAATTGAAACTATTCTGTGATGAATCAATTTATAGATTTTGATGAAAAATTATATGCCGGACTCCGTCAGGGAGACGAGGCCGCCTTTACCGTTGTCTTTGAACGGTACAATCGGCTGTTGTATGCATTAGCTTATCGGTATTTAAAATCCGGAGAAGAAGCAGAAGATGCAGTCCAGTATACTTTTATGAAAGTGTGGGGACAGCGCGATTCTTTTGATTTTCGGTCCGGCATTAGGAGTCTGTTGTTCACCATTCTTAAAAACTATATATTGAATGAATTGCGGCATAGGCAGATTGTGTTTGAAAAGCATTATGAGATAGCCCAGCAAGGTGAAGAGGTGGATGAGGGTTTCTTAAAGGAATTTGAGAGCAAAGAGTTGAAGGAGCATTTGTGGTCGGCTATAAGCGAACTTCCTCCTCAAAAAAGAAAAATATGTCAATTGAAGATTGGAAAAGGACTTTCTAATCAAGAGATAGCGGACATGATGCAGATAACTGTCCCTACCGTAAAATCACATTACACACAAGCGATTAAATTATTGCGGAGCGCTATCGAGCCGTTGATAATGTTGCTTCATGCAGTGTGGTTTTATTTTTTTTATTAGAAACGGACTCATACCTTTATTCGGGTGAAGTGTCTTATTAATTAGCGAAAAACAGGCAAAAGATGAAAATAGATGATGCTATAATAGATAAAGTACTGAATAATAAAGCATCCGCAGAAGATGCAAAAGCTGTTTCGGAGTGGCTTGCTACCGCAGAAGGGCATGATTATTTGTCGAAGCGGATAGACAGAGAAGTGTCTTCTTTGACGGAGAATGAAGTAGAGGATTGGGTACCTCATGTCATACCGGAAGAAAAGATGCAGCAGCGCTTCTTACAGCAAATAACTCTCCGTCGTCGGGTTAATTCCTATCGTCGTTGGTGGGCGGCAGCAGTGCTGATTCCTTTTATCTTTCTTTGTGGCTCTGTCTGGTTTCTGGCAGACAAGGTTGGTCTTTTTTCTGAAACTGAATATGCGGAACTGGTCGTTCCCTGTGGTGAACAGATGCGTGTTGTGCTGCAAGACGGAACGATTGTTCAATTGAATTCGGATACCCGGTTGAAGTATCCAAAAAAGTTTGGTATATTCAACCGTACGGTGGAATTGTGGGGAGAAGGATATTTTGAAGTGGCAAAGGAGAAGAATCGTCCGTTTGTAGTCGATTTAGGGGACATAAATGTAAAAGTGACCGGCACAAAATTTAATGTCAAGGCTTATACGGCAGAATCGAATCTGTGGGTGACACTGGATGAAGGCGGCGTGTTGCTGAAAGATGTGAGAGGCAAAGAATATCCATTGCTTCCGGGGGAAAGTGCCGAGTATAATCGCCGGTCGGGTGCTTGCCGGATTTCTCGTCCTGAGAATATGGAACAGATATCCTCATGGCGTTCCAAAGGTTTGAATTTCTATTTGACTCCTTTGAAAGAGATAGTCAAGGTATTGGAACGGCAATACGATGTGCATTTTATTATACCGGATTCAGCATTGCTGGATAACAGGTTTACTTTATCCACTAACAAGGTTAATGTGATTGATGTCTTAAATGATTTGGAAGCGGTATCACATATCTCTTTTGATGAAACAGAAGAAGGCGTGTTTAGGATAACCGAAAAAGAATAAATTCGTTATTATAAAATTGGTCGGTGATATTTTTGTTCTTATAGATTAAGGTAAGACAGAGGTATCACCGATTGTTGTTTTTACTATGAACGGGGCTTTCTGCGATTTTAAAGAAAAAAAGAAGAATTTGACTCATACCTGTTTTCTAATGATGTGTTAGCCTATACAGAAAGGCCTTTTATTAACGATGAAATAATAAATTTAATACTGTGTATGAAATGAACTCAAAAAACAAAACGAAAAAGTTACTGCTGTTGGGTATTCTCTTGTTTGGCTTTACTGCCTCAGGATGGTCACAAAAAGTTTCTTTAAATTTTAAAGATGAGAAAATAGAAAAAGTCCTGTCTTCTATAAAGAGTCAGACAGGGATGGCACTGGTATTTAGTGACCAGGTAGTGGATGTAAACCGATTGGTTTCTATCCAGGTAAAGGATTGTAATTTAGAGGAAGCCTTGGGTAAGTTATTGACCGGTACAAAAGTGGCTTATGAAATAAAGAACAATAAAATTTATCTGATAGAGAAAAAACAAATAGCTACTCCTTCAAAGAAGAAAAAAGTGACAGGTGTCGTAACGGATGCTGTCGGAGAACCTATCATCGGAGCAAATGTGGTTGAAAAGAATGTCAGGACGAATGGTGCAATTACAGATATTGACGGGCAGTTTAGCCTTGAAATAGATGCTAATGGAGAATTGCTTGTTACATACATTGGCTATTTGGCACAGAATGTTTCTACTAAGGGGAAAGAATCCCTTAAAATAGTTCTGAAAGAAGATACACAGGCATTGGAAGAAGTTATTGTGGTGGGATATGGTACACAGAAGAAGGTGAATTTGACAGGTTCGGTAGCTGTAGTAACAGCCGAAGAATTGCAAGAACGTCCTGTTGTTAACTTGTCACAAGCTTTGCAAGGGGTGGTTCCGGGATTGCAAATATCGCAAACCAGTGGTAGTCTTGAGGAATCACCTACTATCAATGTACGTGGTATAGCAACTATCGGTGAGGGCTCAAGTGGAGGTCCGCTGGTGCTTATCGATGGTGTGGAAGGCGACCTTAATATGGTGAATCCACAGGATGTAGCCAATATATCTGTACTGAAAGATGCGGCAGCCTCATCTATTTACGGGTCACGTGCACCTTTTGGTGTTATTTTGGTTACTACCAAAAACGGAGGAAGTGATGGAAAGGTATCTATTAATTACAACAATAGTTTCCGTTTCGCAACTCCTATCAATATGAATAATATGATGAATTCTGTGGACTTTGCCAGTTGGATGAATGACCATTTTGCCAATGCCGGTTCATCTATATTCTTCAATCAGAAGCGTATGGAGGAGATTGTGGCTTATCATAATGCACGTCCTTATAAAAGAGGGCAACGCATCACAGAAGACGGTACTATCCTGAATAACATTACTCCGCGCAGCAACGGCACTTGGAATGATGGCTATCGTTATGGTATAGATGATGTGGATTGGATAGATGCTATTTTCAATGACCACACGTTTTCACAAGAGCATAGCTTCAGCGTAAATGGTGGAAATAAGAAATTCAATTATTATGCTTCCTTCAACTATCTCAACCAAGGAGGTATGGTCAAGTTGGGAGATGATGGGATGAGCCGTTATTTAGGCATGGTGAAAATTAATTCGGAAATAAATGACTGGTTACGATTCAATTACTCGATGCGATTTACTCGTAAAGATTATCATCGTCCATCTGCTCTTTCTGGCAATATATATGAAGTAATGACCACGCAGGGATGGCCCACGTTGCCGCTTTATGACCCCAATGGCTACTATTACAGTGCACCTTCACCGGCATTAGGATTAGCCGAAGGTGGTTCGGACCGTACACAGAATGATGATACATTTCATCAGATTGGCTTTAAAATCGAACCTATCAAAAACTGGGTGACGCACATTGATTTTAATTATCGAATCAATAATTATAATCGTCATTGGGAAACCCAACGACTTTATAATCACGATAAAGATGGTAATCCGGTGATTTACAATAAGAATTCACATGTTTATGAGCAGAATTCGCAAGAAAATTATTGGAATCTCAATGTTTACTCTGAATATATGCATACGTTCAATAAGAAACATAATATGCATGTACTTGTCGGGTTTCAGGCAGAAGAGTTGGACGTGAAGAAATTCAGTGTACAACGTGATGGCGTGATGTTTCCTACTAAGCCGTTCCTTGATCTGACTTCGGGACTTGACTTTGACGGGAGCAAGACAGATCCTAGCATATATGGTAATCAAAATGATTGGGCTACAGCTGGTTTTTTTGGACGTGTTAACTATGATTTTGATGGCCGTTATCTTGCTGAGGTCAATGTCCGTGCCGATGGGACTTCGCGTTTTCGCAGTGACAATCGTTGGCGCGTGTTTCCTTCTGTGTCTTTAGGCTGGAATATTGCACGGGAAAAATTCTTTGAGCCATTGACCGGCGTAGTCAACTCATTGAAATTACGCGGGTCATTCGGTACACTAGGAAATCAGAATACGACTAATTGGTATCAGACTTACCAGATTCTTTCATTGGGTGCCTCCAACGGAACATGGCCCATGGGTGGTAGTCGCCCTAATACGGCAGTTGCCCCAGAATTGGTGTCCCCGGACTTAGGATGGGAAACTATCCAGACCTATAATATAGGTTTGGATTGGGGATTGCTCAATAATCGCTTGACGGGTTCATTTGAATACTATATTCGTGATACCAAGGATATGGTTGGACTGGCTCCTGAACTTCCTAATATTTTGGGAACTAAAGTTCCGGTAAGCAATAATACCGACCTCCGTACTCAAGGATGGGAGTTGACTATCGGTTGGCGAGATGCATTGCAAAACGGTCTGAACTATGCGGTGAATTTTAACCTTTCGGATGCACGCACTAAGATTACCCGTTACCCCAATAATCCCACTAATAGTGTGAACAGCTATATAGCCGGTCAATATATAGGTGAAATCTGGGGATATACTACCAAAGGATTGGCTCGCACAGATCAAGAAATGCAAGATCATCTTGCTACCTTGCCCAATGGCGGACAAAGTTCTCTTGGATCAGACTGGCGTGCAGGGGATATCATGTATGCTGATATTAATAATGACGGTAAAATCTCTACAGAAAATGAAACTTTAGGTAATTCGGGCGACTTGTCTGTAATAGGTAATAGTACACCGCGTTTTCTTTTTGGACTTGATTTGAATGCAAGTTGGAAAGGATTTGATTTTCGCGTTTTTTTTCAAGGAGTTATGAAACGTGATATGTGGCAAGGCGGGGCTTATATGTTTGGTTCCAGTTATTCGGAATGGAGTTCGGCAGGTATTGTAGCAGTGGATGATTATTTCCGTGATGAAAATAGCTGGTCTGTGCAGAATGGTTATCGTGAAACAAATATGAATGCATTTTTGCCACGTCCACTTTATGATGACAAGAACCGCCAATGCCAAACTCGCTATTTGCAGAATGCGGCCTATATGCGTTTGAAGAACCTCACTGTGGGTTATACATTCCCTGTTGGATATACACGCAAGTTGGGTATACAGAACCTTCGCGTATTCTTTTCCGGTGAAAACCTTTGGACTCTATCAGGAGTTTCCGACCAGTTTGACCCAGAAACGCTTACCGGTGGAGATTACGGCGGCATAGGTTATCCTTTATCTGCCACCCTCTCGTGCGGCATAAGTATTACACTTTAATAATATAAATTACTATGAAACTGAATAAATTGATATATTTGTGCGGAGCATTTGCAGCTACCGTATCACTCGTATCCTGCGAAGATTTTTTGGATAGAGAACCTATTTCCGATGTAACTCCCGAAGAATATTACCAGACTGAAGAACAGATACAGGCAGCGGTCAACAAACTTTATGAAATATTACCCGGACATAGTGGTAGCTATGGTGTTTTCGGTCAAGATGTAGATACGGATAATCAAACTTATACAATTCCTGGAACACGTTTTTCACGTGATTTATGGAAAGTTAGTATGACTGGCGGTTCTTGGGCTTGGGAAGATATACGTAATATTAACTATACATTAAGTACTGTATTGGAAAATCAGGAGAAAGGATTGGTGAAAGGAAATGAAACTAAGATAAAACATTACATTGGTGAACTTCATTTTTTACGTGCATTTAGCTACTTTAAAATGTTGCGTGCTTTTGGTGATTTACCTATTATTAAAGAACCATTACCCGTGGATGAAGGTATATTGATCGATGCCAATAAACGTAGTCCTCGCAATGAGGTAGCGCGTTTTATTTTAAATGATCTTGATAAGGCATTAGAGAACATGACTGACGGACTTTTCGCTTATCGTAATCGGTTATCGCTTGATGCGGTGACATTGTTTAAGTCACGCGTAGCATTATTTGAAGCTTCTTGGTTGAAAAATTTCAAAGGTACGGCATTTGTTCCTAATGGTGAAGGTTGGCCGGGCAAACAAAAAGAATATAATACCGATTATGAATATCCGTTGGGAAGCATTGATGATGAGATTATGTATTTCTATGATATCGCCGCTAAATGTTCTGAGGAGGTAGCAGAAAAGTATAAAGATAAGCTTACGGTTAATACAGGTGTTGTGCCACAGTCGGAAAGTGATGTCAATCCTTATTTTTATATGTTTGGTGCAGTGGATATGAGCTCTTATCCTGATATTTTGCTATGGCGTCAATATGGTTTGGATCTTAAACTTACACATTATGTAGAAGTAAGTATTCAGCAAAGTAATGGTGATATAGGTCTTACTCGCAATTTTGTAGAGAGTTTTATTATGGCAGATGGAAAACCTATTTATGCTTCGCATGACGGCTTCAAGTATGATGACACGACTATTGGGAATGTCCGTACTAATACTGATCCTCGATTGCATATTTTTCTGAAAGAACCGAATCAAAAGAATGCATTTAAAAATATGGATGGTTCTGAAACTCATATGGTAGAAATAGAACCTTATCCTAATATATTGACTTCTTCTAAGACTTATCCAACGGGATATGCCCTTCGTAAGGGGGGGACATTTGACCGTAAATTGTGTGAAAACGGTTTGAGTTATAACGGATGTATTGTATTCCGCGCTACCGAGGCACTGCTTAATTATATGGAAGCGCAATATGAACTTACCGGCAATCTTTATTCCGGTCATATTTTGGAGTATTGGAAAGCTGTGCGTAAAGCTGCCGGTTTTCATGGAAATGCCATTAACCCGGAAGTAACTATTAATGCTACTGTTATGACTAATGAGAAGGGTGATTGGGGAAGTTATACAGCTGGTGCACAACTGACAGATCCGATACTTTATAATATTCGGCGTGAACGTCGTTGTGAATTTATAGGTGAAGATATGCGTCACATGGATTTGGCACGCTGGCGTTCTTATGATCAACTGATAAGTGAGCCTGTACATATTGAAGGTATTCATTTTTGGGGTACTCCGATGCAGGAATGGTATGAGGCAGATGACTTGAAATATGATGGCACTGCTGATGCTACTATTTCAAGTCCTGAACGTAGTGAGTATATTCGTCCTCATGAAAAGAATCTTACTTCGGGTAATCCATACAAAGATGGTTTGACTTGGCGTATGGGGCATTATCTGGAACCGCTTCCTATTCGTCAATTCCTTCTTACGGCTGATGATCATGCAACAATAAAGCTTTCTCCTCTTTATCAGAATCCTTATTGGCCTATGCAGGCTGATATGCCAGCTGAAAAATAGTAGTTTATGGAGTTTTATCCGGGAAAATGCCTTGAAAGGCAGTTTCCCGGATAAAAATTCCCTTTAAATACCATTATATAAATATTATGAACAAAAAGAATATTGTATTTTTTGCATTAAGTTTATTATTTGCTTTACCGCTTGGCGCACACAGTATAAAAATAAATACTGATTGGGAATTCCAACGTTTGAAGAAGGAACAGAAACAGATTGAAATAAAGAATCAAGGTTCTGATTGGAGTTCGCAATTCAATATCCAGCATGTGGAGGCACAAAATCAGGCTTTGGCAGTACATCCGGATACATTGAAGCAGGAATTTAATCAACTTTCGATGGGAAATTGGGAGAAGATTAATTTGCCTCATACTCCTTTTGTGGAACCGCTTGTTGTGCTTCATCAGTGGCAAGGGATATGCTATTATCGTAAGATACTAAATGTCAGCAAAAAAGAGATAGATAAGCAACTTTGGTTGGAGTTTGAAGGAGCAATGCATTTGGCTGATGTATGGGTGAATGGACAACACTTGATTCAGCATTCCGGTGGTTATACTCCATTTGTGGTGGATGTTACAGGGATGCTTCATGCCGACCGTGGCAACGAAATATTAGTACGTTTGGACAATCGTAATAATCCGCTTATACCTCCCGGAAAGCCTTTGGAAACCCTTGACTTTTGTTACTATGGGGGATTGTATCGCGATGTGAATCTCATTGTAAAGCATCCTGTACATATTACTCATCCCATTATGGCAAATGAAGTAGCCGGTGGAGGAATATTTGTCACTTATCCTTACGTGTCGAAACAGGAAGCTGAGATAAAAGTGAAAACACAGGTAAGTAATAAGGTTGGGACGCAAAGACATCTGACTATACGACATACTCTTTATGAGTGGAGTAAGAAGAAAGGACGCGGCAAGAAAGTGGCTTTGGTAGAAAGTCCGCTTGTTTTAGCTGCCGGCACTACACAGCACCATACGCAACAGTTTACCGTGAATAATCCTAAATTATGGTATCCGGATTCGCCGGCTCTTTATGTATTGCGCACTGAGGTGATGGATGGTAGGAAAGTTACTGACTGTGAGGATACACGTATCGGTATACGGCGTATTGAAATGACGCGCGAAAAGGGCTTTGTTATTAATGACAAACCTTTGAAACTGGAAGGAAGTAATCGGCATCAGGAGTATCCTTATGTAGGGAATGCTATTTCCGATCAGGCGCAATACCGAGATATGTATCAGATACGTGATAATGGTTTTAATACGGTACGTTTGGGACATTATCCGCAAGATCCATCTGTGCTGGAGGCTTGTGATGAGTTGGGGTTATTAGTTATTGAACCGATTCCTGGATGGCAGTTCTTCAATAAAGCACAGGGGTTCGTTGATCATACCTACAAAGATATTCGTGATTTGATACGTCGTGACCGTAATCATCCTTCTGTTATTATGTGGGAAACTACTCTTAATGAATCATGGCCTCCCAAAAGTTGGAAAGATCAAGCGGTGCGGATTGCTCATGAGGAGTTTCCCGGTGATCAATGTTACACATCGGGCGATACCTATGGATATGATGGTTTCGATGTATGTTATAATGATTGGAGGGAAGGATATAACCGTCCCAATACAACTTCAAAACCGGGATTTATCCGTGAATATTATGATTATGAATTTGGTGGTCATTATAGCACCACTCGCGTGACTCGTGGAGATGGTGACTATGCATTGATGCAGAATGCCTGGAATGCCCAGTGGAGTCATAACCGTTATCGTGCTTATTATCCTTGGACTATTGGCGGGGCAGTGTGGAGTATGTATGATTATAATCGGGGATGTTGTGATAATATTTGTTACAGTGGTTTGGCCGATTTGTTCCGCTTACCCAAATTCGGTTTACTTTATTTCCGTACGCAGATGAAAGAAGGTACTTTTACACCTGCCGGGCCTATGACGTACGAAGTATTTATTAATAGCCATTGGTTGGAAGGTTCTTCAGATACACTGCAAGTATATGGCAATGTGGATGAGGTGAAATTGCAGCTTAACGGACGGGTGATAGCACGTCAATACCCTGATGACAAACCATCAACTTCGGAATATGTATCTCGTCCTGATGGCGGAAATGCCGAGAATATCGACTTCCCTCCTTTTACATTTTTCAATGTCAACTGGGAGCGAGGTGAATTGAAAGCGATAGGATATAAGGATGGAAAAGCTGTGGCCGAACATGTTGTTCGTACACCGGGTGCGGTTGAGGCAATGGATATTACTTATTTTGAAAGTGGCGTGTCTGCTTCGTGCCGTGATTTGCTGATTGTTTATGTCAACTTGAAGGATTTGCAAGGTACCGGTTGTTTTGGAGAGAATAATCGTGAAGTGAAATTGGAAGTATTACAAGGTGGCGAGTTGCGTGGTCCGGCTACAATAAAAGCTGAAGCCGGCGTTGCTTCGTTTCTTGTGGCGACTACCGATTCTCCGATGCTTGTGTTAAAAGCAGTTTCAGGAAATTTGGAAACTATGCGTAAGTTGAAACTGAAAAAGTGATAAAAAAGTAGAGTGAAGAATTAGCATCGAAAAGAGATTTGGTAAATAATTGTTTAATATCAAAAGCAATTGGTTCGGTTTGCAATAGATAGATTTCAATACTTATTTTCATGATGAAGAGATGTGTTAAGGTCTTGTGTAATACAAATAACTTTCAACACATCTCTTCTTCGGTGTTTCACTTCTTTATTGTGCTGTATCCGCTTCTTTTTCGAGTATATAAATTACCTCTCCATCCTTTTTGACAATCACTTTGCTTCCATTTGGATTAAGATTGAAAGGGGTGGTTTTGTCCGTTTTGTTGTCCACCACCATTAGGACATTCCCTTCTGCAAACCGATTGATTTCTAGTTTTAAACTGGCATCGGGCATGGTGCGGTTCATCAGTAGGCTGTCGTTTACATATATCGCGATACTGTCACCGGCAAAGTCTTTACTTACTTCGATGTTATACACACCTTCGTAAGTGACTACCTTATTCGCATCCCGCTTGAAACGGAAAGACATATAAAGGAAGATAATGACTACAGCCAAGACTCCGAAGGCAAGTATGCCGTTGCCTATCATGAATTGTTTGTTGGTATTTAAACTGTTTTTACCCATAGTGTTATAAGTTTCTGCAAAACTACAATTTTTTATTAGAATATTTTGTGGCACTGATAGATAATTTGTATCTTTGCACCGAAGTGGATGAATGGTGGGGCTTGATTAAGCCCTTTTTTTGTTCTTAATAACTAATAAATGATAGATAAGAATGTAGTAACCCGGATTGTTGACGAATGGTTGGAAGGTAAAGATTACTTTTTGGTAGATGTCACAGTGACTCCGGATGACAAAATTGTAGTAGAAATTGACCATGCCGAAGGGGTGTGGATTGATGATTGTGTGGAACTCAGCCGCTACATTGAGTCTAAACTAGACCGTGAGGAGGAAGACTATGAGCTGGAAGTAGGCTCTGCCGGTATCGGACAACCTTTTAAGGTGTTGCAACAATATCTGATACACATTGGTAAAGAAGTTGAAGTGCTGACTAAGACCGGCAAGAAGTTGGAAGGTGTGTTGAAGGAGGCTGGAGAAGACAACTTTACCGTAACCATTGAGAGAAAAGTGAAACCGGAAGGAGCAAAGCGTCCCAAATTGGTGGAGGAAGACGTCACTTTTGCGTATGATGAGATAAAATACACTAAATACTTAATTAGTTTTAAATAATTATGGCCAAAAAAGAAGAAACAATCAGCTTGAT
>PPYF01671519.1_pt1 | contig 12614 bp, 11 predicted proteins | sample 1559871 | NCBI WGS metagenome assembly PPYF01 (sample SAMN08240021, study PRJNA423297) | Human gut metagenome, whole genome shotgun sequencing project. | reverse complement strand
CTCGTTGAAACTTGTCGTTTCAACGAGCTTTTGTTGGTTGCGGAGACAGGACTTGAACCTGCGACATCCGGGTTATGAGTTCTATATTTTGCGTTTTGCATCATTTATTATCGTTATGTTTCTCTCGATAATTCGCGCGTTATGTCTCATTATCGTTGTGCATCGTATTGTGTTGTTGTTGCACTTTTCATAAAGTTGTTGAACTATTGTTGAACTACTTCTGATTATACACATCTTCCAGAATGTCTGCGCCGCGCTTTTTAGCTGCTTCGATTATATGCGCGTATATGTTTTCTGTTGTACTTACCTGTGCGTGTCCCAGCGTTTTGGATATTGTCACCGGGTCAACATTCCGCCCAAATAGTGCAGATGCCAAGCTGTGCCGAAATGCGTGTGAGTGCAAATGCGGTAAACCGTTTTTCTTTTCTACGCGCTCCAACCATGAAGCAACCGTTCCCGGATTCAGCGGCTCGCCTTTTTCGGTTGAGAACACATATCCATTATCTGCTCTATATCCATTAAGGCGCTTAATCTCTTCTGTTTGCCATTGCTTATAAGTTACCAGCATATCAATAACGCTTTGTGGCAAATACAATAAACGAATCGAAGATTCGTTTTTCAGTGTATCGATATAAACGCCATCCTTATTATTATATAGGACATTTCTCCTCAAACAAACCTGTCTATTTTCAAAATCAATGTCCGTCCAATGTAATCCTAAAATCTCACCACGCCGCGCACCTGTGTAAATGAGCATATACCCAAATACGCGCCAGCGTAGTTGTTCTTTGTCAAAAGCCTTTTTTATTTCTTCAATCTGTTCCGGCTGGTAAAAGTCTACTTCTTTTTTGTGGATTTTCGGTAAAATAGCTTTACTGGCTGCATTGTAGGGGACAAGCATTTCCTTTTCTGCCTGTGCAAGAATTGAAGAAATAAGACCGTGATATTCATTGATTGTTTTTGCCGACAAATTCTTATTTTTTTCAATGATCTTGAAAAGTTGTTCGACTTTATATCCTAAAACCACTGCTACGGCTTCGGCCTTATCTGCTTTAACTTCATTACCACGCAACATTAGTGACACCGTTGACGATGATATATTTGCACATTTTGCAATCAATTCACGCGAAATCTTTTTTCCCTCGGCCACAGCATCAATAATTTGTTGGTGTGCGGACAGCCCTAACCGTTTTTCATCAACAACTTTAGTCAGTGTTGGTTTAGGTTTTGCCGTTCTGTCTACATTGCCCAGTTCTTGTAGTTTACCATAAAAATTTGTGAGGTGCTGCGGGCGCAAGTCTTTTAATTTTATCGCACCAATTTCCGGGTAAATTCTACGGGTTAAATCCCTATATCGAGCGAGTGTACTCTTCTTGAGAACGCCCGCTTTTTCTTTTTCTCGGAGAACATACTCCGCATAGTCACGGAAAGACTGCCTACTATCAGTGGCCTTTCCCTCTTTGCAGTCACGCTCATAGATTGCTGCGAAAGCCTTTGCTTTTCTTTCCGCAGTTAACTCCGACCAAGTCGGCTCAACTGCAAATGTTGTAACGTATGGCTTTAGTTGTTTTCCGTTTTCATCTCGCCCACGAAACACACGAATGCTAAATGAGATGAGTTTTCCAGACTTACTCCGCCTAGCTTGAATATTCGCCATCTCGTGTATCCCCCTGTTCGTCTATTGATTTTTTAAGCAGATGGAAATCTTTTCGTAGTTGGCTGCCATTTCTCTGTTCAGGCTATTTTGTATTTCATCTGCAAATTCTTTCTCGGACATTTTTTCCCCGACAGCTTTCACAATCTCTATCATAGTATTAGTTATAGAAAAAAGTGCTAGAGCATCTTCATTTGCTACTTTACGAGGGAATGTATCCAAATGCTTCCCCCAAAATATATTGTAAGCCAAGGACTTCCTTTCATTTGGTTCATCTTTGAGTTTTGGCGTTATATGTTCTTTCATATACGCGGTCATGTAATTTCTGATGAGGGGGCGCTCTTTATTTTTTATATATGATATAAAATGTTGTAACAGTTCCCTAAACAAGTCATGACATACAATTTCTTCAAACACATCTCTTTCGCACTTGCTCATGCGGCTTATGGTTATCAATGCTCCATCTGCCAAACCTGTAAATTTGCTTGCTGCTTGCATATCTTTTTGATATTGTTTACAGTTTGAAACGCCAAGTAAATAGTCAATAGAGACGTCAAAATGCTTTGCGATATTTACGAGAGGTACTAATTTAGGCTCGGCATCACAACTAAGGTACTTCGATATAGAACTTTCTGCAATTTGTGTTTCCGCTGCAAGTTGTTTTTGGCTTATGCCCTTTTCTTCAATTAGATTTCGCAATCTTCCTGCAAAAATTTCTTTGCTATCGCTCATACTTTTTCTTCACGCTCCTTGTCGGAATTTCCAGTTAGAAATTTTTTACCAACGCATTTCAAAGTTCGTAACATCGGAAAACCCCCTTTTATCGTGATTTTTCTTGTAGTATAATATAGTCACAGAGGATTCCTAAAAGAAATCTTCTCGTCTTACATTTCCTATTATAAATATTCCTTGTGGATATGTCAACAGAGAGGTTCACTATGAACTCATCACCTCGCATGATGTCGATACGCAGCGTTGCGGCCACTGGCCTTTTGCCAGAACACGCTCTCCGGGTTATGGAGAAGCAAGGCAGACTTCCGGCGCTGTACATCGGCAAAAAATGCCTAATCAATTATGATGCGCTTGTTGCACAACTTAATGAACTAGGCAATTCCAACTCCGGTATCAGTGGCACGGCATAAGCCGTCCACTTTTACATACATCTTTCAATTCTTTTCATTAAAAAGGAGATACCTCTATGAAACTCACTAATTCTTCCGTCAAACTCGTTTCCGTTTCCCCCGCAACGCTCGGTGAGCGCCTGCGTCTGTGCGGTGTCCGTCCGTACTATGAGTACAACAATGGCAATCGCACCGACACCATCTTGGGCTACACCTACACCGTCACCTGCTCTGGTTTCTTTGGCGAACGCTTGGATGTTAAAATTCCCGGAAAGCAGTTGCTCGGCGAAGAGGCCTACGACCATCTTGCCAAGTTCAGCAACTTGAAGCTGGGAATCTACCCCTCTTATATCAAGGGACAGCCCGGCATTGATGCCATCAATCTCAAGGCATCTGCAGATGGTGTGACCGTCATCAACGGTTAAGCTCCAAGCGGCGGCAGGAGGGGGATGCCCCAAAGCATCTCACGCCAGCCGCCGCTACTTTTTTCCCTTTGGGTCGCCCCGCCACGCGGGGCGATCATGAATTGTTTGTTATGTGGTAGGCTTGCTTACCACCATAACACAAACTATATAACACCCTCAAAAGCCTACCGTTATAGTATCTGAGCCAATCAGGGGGCTTGTCCTGATTGGCTCCTTGACAGGTCTGTATGTGGTAGATATGTGGTAATCAAAAGGAAGTGATAAAAACAAATGGGTCTGCGTGTTTGCGAAATCGTACAGCAAATTGAGTATCTTCCGGGTTATCCCGACAAGTGGAAAGAGAAGCTCGAAGAGAATCTTAACAGCAACGATAAAATCGAACATTGGGTATACATTATCCACGACAAAGACACAGATGAAGATGGCAACCTCAAAAAGCCTCATATACATCTGATTCTAAAATTGAACGATTCCTATGAGCCTTCAACGATTGGCGGCTATGTCGGTGTCAGTAAAAACTACGTCAACAAAATTCATCAAAAACGTCCCGCTGGTAAACGCATGGTTTCGGATATTGGCGGTGCAATCTCCTATCTAACGCACCGCAACGCGCCAGAAAAGCACCAATACGATGATAAAGAAGTCGTCGCACAGCCGGGATTCAACTGGAAAGAAATTCGTGCCGAAAGCGAAGCGTGGCACGCACAAAACAAGTCGTTCCGAAACGTCCTTAAAAAAATCGAAGAGGGCGAAATTCGCCCCTACAACCTCATGGAATACATTTCAATGGGGATGTATATGGACCACAAGACCGATTTTGAAAAGGCATTTGAATATCGACAAACGAAAATCAAATCCTGCGCTGACCGTGAAATTGAGGTTATTTATATTTACGGTGAACCGGGAGCAGGAAAAACAACACTTGCAAAGCAAATCTGCGAAAAGCGCGGTCTTAGCTACTGCTTATCCGGCAGCAGCCGTGACCCGGTACAGGACTACGGCGGGCAAGACGCTCTCATCTTGGATGACCTGCGCCCCGAATCCTTTTCGCTCAGCGACCTTTTGAAAATGCTAGACAATAACTCAGCTTCTTCTGTAAGCGCCCGCTACCGTGACCGCTGGCTGGAAGTCAAGCTGATAATCATTACAACGGTTCTAACTATCGAAGATTTTCACACCGCATATGAAAATCCAAGTGAACCCATCGAACAGTTAATGCGCAGATGTAAAGAAATGATTATGCTCACAAAGACACATAAAAGTCTTTACATTTACAATGACAACAAACAATCCTATCAACTTATTGGCGAGGGGAAGAACAATATTCCTGCACAATTTGCAACTGAAAACAGTTTGCAAAAGGAATCCCTTAAAAAACTTTGTTCTGATTTTGATGTTTCCTATGTCGAAAGTTACGATTCTGTTCAGCAATCTTTCATAGATGTAACCAACAGAATCGACACAAAACTATTTACAGGCTAAATAACAGCCGGAAAGGTATTGCCATGACTAATCCAAGCAATAATGACCTCAACGCTCGTACCAATCTCCGCAACTTCCTTTACACCGTGAAAAACGGTTTCTACAATGCGGCCACCAATCCCCGCAAGCGCAGCCTGCTTATCACACTGCTTCTGCTGGATGCCCTGCTCTGTGCCGCAATCTACTGGCCGCACAATATTCCTGCTGTACTTAACAACATCATGGTCATTTTCGGTATCATGACTTTCATCTGCTTTGTTCCTCTGTGTGCGGCGCTTGTCGGCTATGTACCGGGTGCGCTGGAAATGCAGCGCAATTTTTCCCGCGTAGGTTTTGTCAACCATGCGGGCGAAGCGCCATACCTTATTAGAATGGAATTTCTCGACCACAATGTAGTGGCATACACCTACTCTTGTACCGGCTTTCCCCTCAAGAAATGGATTGACGCGCAACTTGTAATCGAAACCGCCCTCAATATGTTAATCGAATCAATCCATGAGGGGCGTGACCGTAGGACAATCACGCTGCATTGTGTTCAGCCGGGTCATGTTTTCGATTTACTCCGCTGGAATGACACCTATGTATTGCGCCACAATGACAACCTACTGATTGTTGGTCGTGGTCTGACTGGGGATATAATTATTGACCTCAACAAGACACCCCACATTCTAATCGGTGGAAACACTGGAAGTGGCAAAACCGTACTTCTCCGTTGTATCCTGTGGCAGTGTATTCAACAGTCCGATATTGTGTATATTGCAGATTTTAAAGGCGGCGTTGATTTTGGCAAGTTGTGGCATCGTTTTTCCCACATCATCACAACCGAAAAAGACTTGCTGGAACTTCTCAACCGTCTAGTTGAGGAATTGGAAGAGCGTAAAAAGCTGTTTGTAGAAGCCGATGCGGCAAACATTACTGACTATTTTCAGAAAACGAAGCACTTTTTGAACCGCATCATCTTCTCCTGCGATGAAGTCGCCGAACTGCTGGATAAGACCGGAGCAGATAAAGAGCGTAAAGAACTTCTCTCTCAAATTGAAGCCCGTCTTTCGACCCTTGCTCGGCAGGGCCGCGCCTTTGGAATCCACTTGATTCTTGCCACGCAGCGCCCGGATGCTAACATCCTGCCCGGACAGATTAAAAATAATCTTAATGTCCGTATCTGTGGACGTGCAGATGCTACGCTCTCAACCATCATCATCGGAGATGGCCGCGCAGCGGAACAAATTCCATCGGATGCACAGGGACGTTTCATCACCGCAGATGGTACAGTTTTTCAAGCGTACTATTTTGACGATTCACTGGTTTGAAAAGTTAACATCAAAAGTGAGGGCGCGATCATGCACCCTCACTTTTGATATGTTTATCTTTTTAATTTAGGCTGTATTGTGATTTGGTCGTCATTGTGGTATCCTAATATTGTATTTAGCTATATTATAGCGCATTAGTAATTATACGCAGGAGTACAGCCTTAATGAACGATAACAAAATGACCCCTGTCCTAAAGTGGGCTGGCGGTAAAACCCAGTTGCTCAATCCTATTACTGAACGGATGCCAAGCACATACAACCGATATTTTGAACCTTTTATCGGTGGTGCTGCTGTACTTTTGTCTATTGCCCCCTCACACGCGTTCGTCAACGACATAAATCAACAGCTTGTAAATTTGTATTGTCAACTCAAAGATAATTCTTCTGACATTATTGAAATTGTTGACGAGTTGGATTCTCGCCCCTGTGACAAAGAGTTTTACTATTCTATCCGGGAGCATTACAATCAAAAGATTTCTGAAAACAGTTTAGATGCTGAATGTGCTGCGTTGATGATTTGGGTTAACAAGCATTGTTTCAATGGTCTTTATCGGGTTAACGGCAAGGGCCTTTTTAATGTTCCTTATAATAATAAAGTTGGCGGCAAATCCATTGATGAAAGCAACATTCGCTCAATCGCAGCTTACTTGCAAAAGTCGGATGTTACTATTTCTTGTTTAGATTTCGAGGATTTTTGCAAAGATGTTCAAGAAAACGACTTCGTTTATTTTGACAGCCCTTATATTCCCGAAAGTGATACTGCTAATTTTACGGATTATACAAAGGATGGATTTACTCTCACCGACCACGAACGTTTAGCAGAATTGTTTAAGCGTCTTGACAAAGTCGGGGCTAAAATATTGTTGTCAAATAACGATGTTCCTCTTGTCCGCAGCTTGTACAGTGGCTACAACATACAATCTCTCGACGTAAAACGTTTGATTAACCGAAACGCAGCTAAACGAACCGGAAAAGAAGTTTTGATAACCAATTACTGATATGCGTGATTACTTTCAAAATTTAATACCTTACTATTTAGACGATACCTCTACGCTCTATTTATCTGATACCTTTACGGCATTAGAGCAAATGGAGCCAGAATGTGTCGATATGATTTTTGCCGACCCTCCTTACTTTCTGTCAAACGATGGAATTTCTTGCAGTGGTGGAAAAGCCGTCTCCGTTAATAAGGGTGATTGGGATAAGGCAAATAGCTTTGAAGATAAGCACGAATTTAATCGAAGATGGATAAGACTATGTAAGCGCGTCTTAAAGCCTAATGGCACAATTTGGATTAGCGGCACTCTCCATAACATTTACTCTGTTGGAACAGCTCTTGAGCAAGAGGGATACAAAATCATCAATAATATAACGTGGCAGAAAAACAATCCTCCGCCTAATTTGGCTTGTAGATGCTTTACGCATAGCACCGAAACTGTTTTGTGGGCGCAAAAGGACGATAAACATTCAAAGCATTTTTTCAATTATAAATTGATGAAAGAATTGAATGACGGGAAACAAATGAAAGATGTGTGGAGTGGCCCACTTACAAAGCCAAGTGAAAAGAAGTATGGAAAGCACCCCACACAAAAGCCTATTTACTTACTAGAACGAATTATTTTAGCTTCTTCTGTGGCAGGGGATGTCGTGCTAGACCCATTTTGTGGTTCTTCCACAACTGGCGTTGCGTGCAAGAAAAATGACCGATACTATATCGGTATAGACAATAATCAAGCATATTTGGAATTGTCAAAAGAAAGGTTGGTACATACATGAATCGAACATTTGACACATGGCTATGCACATTCAGAAAATCCATAAACGGTTATGGCTATTACACAGATTTTGAAAAGGTATACGAAAACGCAGCCAAATTGAAAGTTGAAATAAGTATTCTCAATTCTCTTGTTGGCTCTCAAAACATCGAATCCGAATTTGAATCCATTTTGCAGCGGTATCCTGAATGTCTAAAAGCAATTCCCATCCTACTGGCTGTTCGTGAAAACGAGATTTATTGTCAAGATGAAAATGGTGCAATAAATTATCGTTTTGACCATGCTGTACAAAGCGTCGATCAGTACAAGTATTTTATGCGCGAGACCGGCCTGTTTGATATGCTTAAAAAGCATCTAATCAGTAATCTTTATGATTATGTTACGGGTGTTGAAGTTGGTTTAGGTTCTAATGGTCGCAAAAATCGCGGCGGGCATCAAATGGAGCAGCTTGTTGAAAGTCATCTCAAAAAGATGGGCTTGCAGAAAAACAAGGACTATTTCTCCGAAATGTACTTAACCGACATTGAGAAAAAGTGGAATGTTAATCTCTCTGCCATTTCCGCAGATGGAACATCTACAAAGCGCTGGGATTTTGTTGTAAAGACTTCTTCCAACATTTACGTGATAGAAACAAACTTCTACACAAGCAGCGGTTCAAAGCTAAACGAAACTGCCCGAAGCTATAAAATGATTGCCGAAGAAGCGCGCACTATCCCTAATTTCAAATTTGTCTGGGTTACGGATGGCGGCGGGTGGACTAGCGCAAAACGTAATCTGCGGGAAACCTTTGACGTGCTTGACACTATGTATAATATCACCGACATGGAAAGTGGTGCTTTTGTTGAGCTATTTAAATAACCGTTTTAGACTTTGATATTTTTCTGGAAAATAAATATCAAAGTTTCAACGCGTCACCGTTCAAAAAGAGTGCTTCTTTTTAATGTCGTCGTGAAACACGACAACATTAGACTGCCATTATATATCTTGAAAAGTTAACATCAAAAAAGTCCGGGGGCTGTATTGCTCCCGGATTTTCCTTTTATTTGGACTGCATCGGTTCGTTACAGTCCATACACATGATATGCACCGCTTTGGTGGCTCTTACGCTGTTTCCACAGCAGGGGCAAACATATTTGATGCTGTGGCTGTTCGGGGGGTTGCTGTTGCCGCCTGTGGCGTTTCCTGCCCCTTTGCCGCGCGGTGTGTAGCTGCTCTCGATACGGTTCATATTGATGTCATCCCAGCCTTGCTCAATGACAAATTCGCAAAGGGCTTCTGTCGGCTCGGTGATACTCCAACCGATGCGCGGGTCGTAACCGATTTTCAGGTCGCGGGCTTCGGCGGCCGCTTTGAATTTTTTGTTGTGGTATGCGCCGCCCCTGCTACAATCCTGTATACCGTTTTGCAGATTGTAGATGTGTACACACTCATGGAGTTCCGATGCTACAACCTCGAAAATACTCCTGTCAAGCGTTCCTGCCCCTATGTTCAGTTCTCGGCGGGTAGTGTCTCCACGTTGCCACGCCTTGGCAACAGTGACGTGTGCGTATGCCTTGGGTGTACTTTGTATTGTGATGACAGGTTCTTCCAGTTCGTTATTGAAATATTTTGCATTTAGCGCCCGGAAAATCTTCTCCAAGTAGCCTGCTGTCCTCGATGTCTTGACTGTGTCTTTCATTGCTTTCGTCCTCGCTTTCGTTTTCCCAATCTCGGCCTACGTTATCCCATCGGGATAAGTAGTTGCGGGTTGTTCCGCGATTAGCGGACAAAAGCGGGATAGGGGACTGTCAAGGGGAACGTGGAATACCGCAGCCCAATTTATAAAGCGAGGATATGCCGCGAAAGCCCCTTGATAGGCCACTACTCCCGATTTTATAATTTTGCGGGGAACAACAGCACCGGGGCTTTGCCTTTAGCAGCACTTTCCGGGGCGCTGCAATGCGCGTGTTGAACTTTTGTTGAACTTTCGATGACGACGGCGTTCAGCAGAAAGTAAAAAGAGCGTTAGAACTTCACGTTCTAACGCTCTTTTTAAGTGGTTGCGGAGACAGGACTTGAACCTGCGACCTCCGGGTTATGAGCCCGACGAGCTACCATCTGCTCTACTCCGCGATATATGACACACACGCTGTTTCGCGGTGCTTGATTATAATACCACAGCACGGCGTGTGTGTCAATAGCTTTTACTAAAAAAGTTTATGCAATTTTTCCCGGGAGTTCACCCGGCTGTCTGCATTTGTATCAGACAATGCCCTGGCTCATCATGGCGGAGGCGATCTTCTCGAAACCGGCGATGTTGGCACCGGCGACCAGGTTGCCCTTCATGCCGTACTTTTCGGCGGTGGCGGCAGCGGTCTTGTAGATGTTGACCATGATGTTGTGCAGGCGCTCATCCACTTCCTCGAAAGTCCAGGACAGGCGCAGGCTGTTCTGGCTCATTTCCAGGCCGGAGGTAGCAACGCCGCCGGCGTTGGATGCCTTAGCGGGGGCAAACAGGATGCCGTTCTGCTGCAGGTAAGCGATGGCATCCGGGGTGGAAGGCATGTTGGCACCCTCGGCTACGCAGTAGCAGCCATTGGCAACCAGAGCCTTGGCACCGTCCAGGCGCAGCTCGTTCTGGGTGGCGCAGGGCAGGGCGATGTCGCAGGGGACGGTCCAGATGCCCTGGCTGCCCTCGACGTACTTAGCGGTGGGGACATAGTCCAGGTAGGTCTTGATGCGGGCGCGCTTGACCTCTTTGATCTCCTTGATGACCTTATAGTCAATGCCGTTCTCGTCCACGATGTAGCCGTTGGAGTCGGACATGGCGATGACCTTGCCGCCCAGCTGGGTGGCCTTCTGGTTGGCGTAGGTGGCCACGTTGCCGGAGCCGGAGATCACAACGCGCTGGCCCTCGAAGCTCTTGCCGGCGTCGGCCAGCATCTCCTTGGTGAAGTAGCACAGGCCGTAGCCGGTGGCCTCGGTACGGGCAAGAGAACCGCCGAAGGGGATGCCTTTACCGGTCAGCACGCCGGTGTACTCGTTCTTCAGGCGCTTGTACTGGCCAAACAGGTAGCCGACCTCACGGCCGCCAACGCCAATATCACCGGCGGGCACGTCGGTGTCGGGGCCGATGTGGCGGTACAGCTCGGTCATAAAGCTCTGGCAGAAACGCATGACCTCGGCATCAGACTTGCCGTGGGGGTCAAAGTCAGCGCCGCCCTTGCCGCCGCCCATGGGCAGGCCGGTCAGGCTGTTCTTGAAGCACTGCTCAAAGCCCAGGAACTTCAGGATAGACAGGTTGACAGAGGGGTGGAAACGCAGGCCGCCTTTGTAGGGGCCGATGGCAGAGTTGAACTGCACACGGTAGCCGCGGTTGACCTGGACCTTGCCAGCGTCATCGACCCAGGGCACACGGAACATGATGATGCGCTCGGGCTCGACCAGGCGCTCGATCAGGCCGGCCTTCTCGTACTCGGGGTGGGCAGCCACAACGGGCTCCAGGCTCTCGAGGACTTCCTCAACAGCCTGCAGAAACTCCTTCTGCTCGGGGTTGCGCTTTGCAAGGCCCTCATATACACCCTGCAGGTAAGCATTCTGAATTGCCATAAAACGACACTCCTTTATATAATTTCAAACACCGCCTTCATGTTACCACCACAAAAGAAATTTTTCAAGAGTTTTTTGTTTACTTTTCAAAATTTTGTTTGCGGCAGGCGTGCCGGTGTTCTTGTCTTGTGGACAAATCGGCGTTTTTGCGCATAATTATACAACCGTTCATTCTGTCGCATACATCGTGACCCACGCGGCGGGCTGCCTGTCGGCCAAAAAGTCTGCCGGGTCCCAGAGGGCGTAGAGGCTGTACTGCGGGTCATAGCCGTCACGGGGGTTGGCGGTTGTCAGCCATTGGCCCGACGCGGTGCAGGCCAGCAGCAGCGCGGGGCGGCGCACGCCCTCCACCGTGACCGCAGGGGCCGGGAGGACGTCGCCGGTCTCCATGTCCAGCAGACAGTCCGCGTAGGCGTCCCCGACGTTCAGCACGCGGAGATACCGCTGCGGCACGCCCGCAAACGCCGGGCTGAAGGGTTCGCACACGTCGATGCCGTAGGTGTCAAACGGGATGGTCTCGAGCAGCGTTTTCTCGGTGCCGTCGGCGGTGTCAAAGTACAGCAGGGCGGCCTGTTGGCCGGGGGTGTCGGCATTGCGGAAATTGCCGGTGTAGTAGATCCTGCCGTCGTAATAGTTGTGGAAATAGCCGTCCGCGTAGGGGCGCGTGCAGATTTTCTCCCGTGCGCCGGTGGCGGGGTCGAGCCAGGCGTAGACGTAGACGGCGTGCGCCAAAATGGCTTTTTCCTGCTCGGTGCTGCCGAAATTGGGGAACGGCTCGTTCGCCTCGATGCGGATCGTCAGGAAGCGGCTGCCCTCGCAGGCGATGATCTTCTCGTCGGCCAGCATCGGGATGGTCTGCACCGTGTCATTTTGCCAGTCCCAGCGGTAGAGGGTGCCGGGCTGATGACTGGCGGCGAGGGGGCAGCCGTACAGGGCGTACTCGTCGCACCATTGCAGCTGCATGTGGTGGGGCAGGGCATCGGGCACCGCGGCCACGGGCGTTTTGCCGGCGGCGGGGTCGATGCGGTAAATCTGCGTTGGGGCGACGTTTGTCAGCTCACCGGGGTAGGTGTAGACCGTGCCGTCCACGGCCATGACGCCGACGCAGAAGTCGCTGGCCAGGTAGGCCGGGCAGGCGTCGGAGTCGTGGGTGCAGCCGGGAATATCGCAGTAGACGGACTGGGTCAGGGCCGCGTAGTCGGTTTTGAGGACGAGGGCCTCGGGGGTCATATTGCTGGCGTCCCGGAGCTCATAGAGCG
>PPYF01547174.1_pt1 | contig 12616 bp, 9 predicted proteins | sample 1559871 | NCBI WGS metagenome assembly PPYF01 (sample SAMN08240021, study PRJNA423297) | Human gut metagenome, whole genome shotgun sequencing project. | reverse complement strand
ACGTTCTTCTTTGCTCATCCGTGAGAAAAGAGTGCGTGAGGCAGAACCTTCGCCGCCATGCCACATGATAGCTTCTGTTAGATTGCGGGCGCGTCCGTCGTGCAGGAAATAAGTATGTCCGTTAACTGTCTCCTGCAGTCCGATTCCCCATAAAGGAGTAGTTCTCCACTCGTATCCGGTAGCCAGGCCACTGGTATAATCGTCATTCAGTTCTGTTCCCATGTCGTGCAATAAGAAATCGGAATAGGGATGAATCGTTTGGCTACCCAACCAGGGTAACTGGGTGTTGTTCAGAAGTTTGGAACCTCTTGGACGGGTGTGTAATGTAGTGACATGACATAAATGGCATTTTGCCTGGTGGAAGAGTTTCTCTCCTTTTTGTACAGTTTCATCTGTTACATTGCGCCGTGCGGGTACGCCCAAAGCCTGCATATAAAGATCTACATTTTCCATGTCTTCAGTGGATATCTGAATCCCGTAGTTGGAAAATCCCATCATCTGACTTTGACCTTCACAGACTTCGTGAGGATAACGGTCGTTGGTTACCCCCAAATCCGATGAGAATCCGAGTTCTACGGTGAGGTCGGCATGTTGTGCTTTATTACCCGATAATCCGATCTGTTTTACACCCTTTTCAGTGATATAATTCAGGCGTCCACTGATACCGTATTCGGGATAATTACTTTTGGCTGCCACTTTTTGCAACTCGTCGAGATCGAGCGCCATCATTTGGCCTAACCCTACATGACGTAAGGGCTGGCGTACACTGATACGCAAATCCTCCGGGCGAATGCTGTCGGCATACCATTGATAGATCTCGTAATGCGGAGTCATCAGTTCGTACTCTTCGCCATCCGGAAAACGGAATTTTTGTGTTGTAGTGGTTATTTTTACTTTTCCTTCCGCTTTTACACCATAGATGGATTGATCGTGCAATACACGTCCGTACTCCGGGAAGTATCCTCCGGTTTTGCGGCTGATATACACTAACATGGACGAAAATCCGTTGCCCGAACCGCCGTCGGCAAGGGCCGGTTTGGTACGACCGGTACTTTTATGGCAACTTCCGCAGGAATATCCAGCATATACTGGTCCCAATCCTCCGCCTGTGTTGCTTCCTGTTCCGCGTGAACCGTCATACAGGCCGTCTCCTCTGTTAAAGCGTGTCAGAAGTTCTCCGGTAACCCAGTCTGCATTCGTGTCGTATGCATCTGGTGATGAAGAGAATATGGTAGAATATCCGGCAGACAGTTCGGCAGGGAGTGCCGGTTCACCGTTAGGTTTCAGTATAAGCTTATCATCAAGTTGATTGTCACAACTCTGTAGTGTATAACTTATCAACGTACCAAAGAGGATACAAGCTCCGGTAAGGTTCCTGCATCCCCATATGGTGCTGATAGCTCTATTCTTTAGGGGAATGAATAAGCTAATTTTCATATTGTATGTATTTCGTTCATTTCATTAATTGGATGCCAGTTTACCTCTTACGAGTCCCAGACCAGTGTTTAGATAAGCGCATGCATTTTGTGCTTTTTTGATTTCTACACTTGCGCCCAGATTGTTACGGAAGGGTTTGGGAATATCATTGATAGCATCCATTGTATCTTCTATCTGCTGACGAATTAATTGGTCAAGTGTCGGATTTATGATTTTGACGAGTGCTGAAAGGCTTTCTGCTTCGTTGTATTCACCATTGCGTCCGCCTAAGTAACAGTTTTTGATGCTGACGATGTTGTCTACATAATCTGTCAGTGAGTTCCAGCTGTACCATGATTCCACAGCAAGTACGCCACCTTCTTTATCACCGCTATTCCATGCGTTTACAGGATCGGCGATCTTGGCGGTACCTACTTCATTGGCGATTGCAGCCATTCCGTTGTTGTCATTCAACATCGTTTCGATAGCTACATAAATACTGCTGATACCGTATGTGCCGTTATGTTCTTTCAAGGCAGCTCCGTATGCCGTAGGAAGATCTTCATCTCCGGGAAGTCCGGTTGTCCAGCCTTTGTGCATATTGGTGACGTCAGAGAGCATACGGGTTACTACTTTCTGTAGATAAATTTTCATGTTGTTGGTGTAGTCGGCGATATCGCGTGCATCACCTTCATTGAAAAGCAGATATTCGGCAGTATGGAAACCACGTAAATTTTGTGGAGGATTTACAGCACTTTCATCTTCATTTACATCTCCTTCGATGGCGTCCCAGTTACCTGTTTCCAGAATTTGGTCTATACCTTCTTTGTCGAGAGGCCAGCTATCCAAGCTTGGGTCATAGCTTTTTTTGTCGGCAGCTCCAAACAGAAATGCTTCGCTTTCTTCCCAAGGCTTACGGGCATCTCTCCAGGCATCACAAGCATTTTCAAGGTCGGTTTTAGTTCCACTTGCAATGAATTTGTCGACTGCATTTTTTAAGAGAGTCATTTTGTTTACTAATTCGGCATAAGTCGGTATTGCGACATTATCGACAAAATTGGCTATCGCTGCATCCATTTGTTCAGTGGTAGGTTTTTGTCCACTATCTGCCGGAAGATTGGCAAACGGATTGGTGGTGATGTCTTCTTTCTTAGAATCTTCATTACAGGATGTTAATCCTAAAGTGAATCCTATCAACAGGATTGGAAATAAACTTCTCTTTTTCATTTTATTTTAAATTTTGTGATTTGATATTATACTCTTATTTCTTGATGAACCAGCCGATGTAAGCAATGCCTACTGATACTGTATTTTCATTATTATATTTCCCCCATGCGATCCGGCGATTGGAATAATCGGCTTTTATAACAAGATTAGGGAGTGCATAATAGTTTAGTCCTGCAGTAATAACCGAAGATTGGAAACGCTTGTCGGCCAATTGGCTGCTTGATTCTACTTTTTCCATCGGATTATAGTATTCATAGCGCATGAAAGGATAGATTCGGGGTGCTTTGGGGCCCCAGAAAGCGCCTATATTGTATCCGGCTTCGGCTGCATAGCTGACTGCGTTTTTAGCAACTGTTGTATTGGGATAACCGGAAGCACCGGAGGAACTATTGTTGATTGTGCTAAGTGCCGCACTTGCTCCCAATTGCCCGTATACGGCATTGGCACGTACGATGAGATTGTTTTTCGGACTTTTGTATTGCATGTCGGCGGTAAATATGGTTACCGGAAAATCATATTCATTGTTACGATCCGGTTTTGTTCCGTTTTTCGCTGTTTTATTATAATAGGCCGAAACGCCTACACGTAAGCCTTTTACTCCATTGTAATTAATACGTCCTACGAAAGCCGGACTCGTGAAATTACTGATTTCAAAAGCTCCTTGTTTTCCATTGGAGATCCAGTCTTCACTTCGAAATCCTTGTGGATCGAGACCGTTTACTACTTGAAACTCATAGTCGAATTTTCCCACTTCTCCGAAAATAGCCACACCGGTTTCATGCCAGGTTGACGGTAAGATGGTTGTTTCGCCTTCCGGACGGTATACTCCAAAGAAATTGATAGGTTCGTGATGTGTATTTGTTAGTCCTACCGGTAAAATCATATGTCCGAAACGAACATTGATATATTTGTTGATGAGACGTGTAATGTGGAACTGTTCGAGAGCTACCTCTCCGCCTTTTTCAATTTCGGTTTCGTATTCTCCGTTTTCTTCGAACCATTCAATTTCACGGGCTACTCCTGTACCTCCATATTCGAATTCAATTTCTGAACCGAGTATCCATTTGGGAGAAAACTTGTAGTCAAAGGCCAATACAAAACGAGGAATGGAGATTTCACCTCTGTTTCTTTTCGGAGAACCGCTGGAATGTTTAAAACGGTTAAAATCATAATCTTTATAGCTTGCCGCCATTTCACCGTATCCGCCAAAACGGAATTTGTCGTATTCTTCTGTATAAGAGCTCTTTTCTTCTTGTACTGAGCTTTTTTCCTGTGCGGTGACTTTACCGAATGATAACAGGAAGCAGAGAATAAATAAGCTTGTTAATTTTCTCATGTTTTATATAATTTTTTATGGCTGCAAAGATAGAAGCGAATGGAAAGGCGGACAATACCTATAAATAATGAATATTGACGCGAGTCTCAGTATTAATAGGTAATTATAAAACTGAATATATATGAAAAAAAAGAAGCCGTTCCCCCTAATGAAACGGCTTCTACGCTAAAAAAGACATACAACAAAGCTAACACATACAAAACTACGCTAAACAGCAATCTTAATACTTTCTTTTTTCCCACAATATCGCTTACATTGCTGGCAGATATCGTATCCTAACATAGCTCCCAAAATGAAATCCTCTTCAGGTGTCAGTTGGTTCAGCGGACGAGTGATAATGTGGCGTATGGCCTCCATACACTCCGGTTTGCCGAAGAACAAATTGATTTTGTTCGTTCCTACTTTTTGTATCGTATAGCTGATATTCTGATTTTCCAGACGGCGTATGGCAAATTCTGTATATTCACGGTTCATTGTGTAGAGCACCATGTTGCGAACTCCTTTTTTAAACTCGTAAATATGATTTAGGAAAATCCGTACTTCGCCGGGAATGATTCTTTCGGTAGCCATAATGCAAGATTGTGATAAAATATTAGAGTTTATTGGGCCTGCATGATTTTTTGGAAAATCAGGCTGGCTTTAGTTCCATCATACCAGTCGTCCTGCAATTCACCGGCGCCCCAAGTTGAAGTGCCCAGCACCAGCACATCGTATTCTTTAACCAATGCATCGGTCAATGTCGAAGCATCGTGGATATCTCCTTGAGGAACATTCAGCTTTTCTGCAATTTTGCGAGCTACATCCTCTGTGGTTCCTGTTGTTGAACCGTAAAAAACACCAATCTTACTCATTTTCAATTTCTTTTTTTTATGATAATGCAAAGATAAGGGCGAAGGATGAAATGTGAAATCCCCATTTATAATGGAATAACACGTACGTTATCATTATAAATGGGGATATGATGAGACTGTGTCGGCATGATGAAAAACCGACACCTTATTTATATATGCAATTAATGGTGGAACAGGCGGATACCCGTAAATGCCATGGCAATATTATATTTATCACATGTTTCGATGACATGGTCGTCGCGTACGGAACCACCCGGTTGTGCTATGTAGTTTACTCCGCTCTTATGTGCACGTTCGATATTATCGCCAAAGGGGAAGAACGCATCCGAACCTAAAGCTACACCGGTCAGTGTATCCAGCCATTCACGTTTTTCTTCACGGGTCAGCACTTCTGGCTTTTCTGTGAAGAACTGTTCCCATGTGCCGTCTGTCAATACGTCCATGTAGTCATCGGAGATATAAATATCGATCGTATTATCGCGGTCGGCGCGGCGGATCTTCTCTTTCCAAGGGAGATTCATCACTTTGGGATGTTGGCGCAGATACCAGATGTCGGCTTTATTGCCGGCAAGGCGGGTACAATGAATGCGTGATTGCTGTCCGGCACCGATACCTATTGCCTGTCCGTCTTTTGCATAACATACCGAATTGGATTGTGTATACTTTAGCGTGATAAGGGCAATAAGTAGATCGCGTTTGGCTTCAGCAGGAATTTCCTGATTCCGGGTAGGCATCTCTTGCAGCAGAGTTTCGTCGATTTTGAGTTCGTTACGTCCCTGTTCGAAAGTAATACCGAAAACGTCTTTATGCTCGATGGGAGCGGGGCGATATGCAAGATCTATTTTGATGATATTGTAAGTCCCTTTCCGTTTATTGCGTAAAATTTCCAATGCTTCGGGCGTATAATCGGGAGCAATGACTCCATCGGATACTTCCCGGTTGATAAGGCGGGCTGTTTCTACATCGCAGGTATCGGATAAAGCGATGAAATCACCATAAGACGACATACGGTCCGCACCACGGGCACGGGCATAGGCTGTAGCCAAAGGTGAAAGCGGAAGATCGTCTACAAAATAAATCTTTTTAAGTGTTTCGCTCATCTCTATTGCTACGGCGGCGCCTGCAGGACTGACGTGCTTGAAAGATGCGGCTGCCGGAAGTCCGGTAGCTTCTTTCAGTTCTTGTACTAACTGCCAGCTATTGAATGCATCCAGCAGATTAATGTATCCGGGGCGTCCGTTTAATACTTCGATAGGCAGTTCGCCTTCTTTCATGAAGATACGGGCCGGTTTTTGATTGGGATTACAGCCGTATTTCAATGCTAATTCGTTTGCCATGAGAATGAATTTGAATTATGATTTATAAATTATGATTTGTCAGTTGAACGCAAAATTACTAAAAAATGGTGATTGGCGGACTATACTTATCAGTAAATAATAATTCATAAATCAGAATTCGTAATTCATAAATCTCCAAAATACCTATAAATGGGGATTGCGCGCGCGCGAAATTATCCGTTTCTTTGCACTCGTAATATATAATAGGTATAATATGGATAGATTACAAAAATACAAGCCCTCTGATAAAATGATTGATCTTATCAGTGATAATTACTCTTTATTGCAGGTTATGAGTCGTTTTGGGCTTTCGTTGGGGTTCGGTGATAAAACCGTGAAGGAGGTTTGTGAAATGAACGGGGTGGATTGCCGTACTTTTCTTGTCGTGGTGAATTTTATGGCCGAAGGCTTTTCACGCATGGATGGAGAAACGGATGAGTTATCTATCCCGGCATTGGTAGACTATTTGCGCCAAGCCCACATCTATTTCCTTGATTTTTGTCTGCCTGCCATTCGGCGTAAGCTGCTGGAAGCCATCGATTGTTCGGAAAATGATGTCTCTTTTCTTATATTGAAATTTTTCGACGAATATATGCGTGAAGTACGCAAACATATGGAATACGAAGAAAAAACCGTATTTAAGTATGTAGATGCTTTGCTTCAGAACAATGCGCCGAAAAATTATCAGATCAGCACTTTCTCGAAACATCACGATCAGGTGGGAGAGAAGTTGACGGAGTTGAAGAACATCATTATTAAATATTGTCCGGCCAAAGCGAATACAAATTTGCTTAATGCTGCCTTGTTTGATATCTATGCTTGTGAGGAGGGACTCGAATCGCATTGCAAGGTAGAGGATTATATATTTGTTCCTGCTATTCTGAATTTGGAAAGGAGGATGATGGATCATGAAAAATAATGAGACAATCCGGGTAGCTGTTGCCGAGAATTCTGTGATTATCCGTAGCGGGCTTACTTTAGCGTTGAAACGTTTGCCCAATTTGAAAATTCAGCCGGTAGAGCTTTTGTCCGTCGAAGCCCTGCATGATTGTTTGCGTACGCAATATCCCGATATATTGGTAGTGAATCCCACATTCGGTGATTATTTTGATGTAGCTCGTTTCCGTGAAGAAACAACTGGAAAAGGTATCCGGGTTGTGGCATTGGTAAGCTCGTTTATCGATGCCACGCTATTGAGTAAATACGATGATTCCATCTCTATTTTTGATGATTTGGAAACGCTCTCCAATAAGATTATCCGTTTGCAGAATATTGCACCCGATGATGAAGGAGACGGACAGGAAACTCTTAGCCAGCGGGAGAAAGAAATCGTAATTTGCGTAGTGAAGGGAATGACAAATAAGGAGATAGCAGAGAAATTGTTTTTATCTATACATACGGTCATTACTCATCGTAGGAATATCAGCAAGAAATTGCAAATACACAGTGCTGCCGGCTTAACGATCTATGCTATTGTGAATAAGCTGGTTGAGTTGAGCGATGTGAAAGATTTATAACCATAAAATTGTGTTATAAAATATAAAACCGTTTGCGGACACGGAAAAAAGCTGTATCTTTGCAGTGCAATTGGGAAATTGCTATTAGTTTAAAAGGTAAAAAAGAAAATTTAAGGTATTAAATAAGAACTTCAATAGGTAAATAGAGGTAAAGGATTTGAAAAGGATAACAATAATAGGTAGTTGAAGTTTTTTAGGTAAAGAAAAGATTAGTATTCAGGAAAAAAGAGGTAACAAAAAAAAGAAAAGCCTATTGGCTTTTCTTATGGGAGGCGAGGGATTCTTAAAAAAGAATTTGCTCGTTTTTTTATTTTTTAATTATTTCGGTTCATCCGATAGTGTTTCGGTCATTTTCTTATGAATTCAGTGGGAAAATCGCACATCTGATTTTAACATTGTTAATCCGGTTTCCGGCATATTGTTTCTCCTTTCACAGAAGATTAATTTCTTGTTTATAAAGAAGCGTATTCTTAATGGTAAAAGATAGTATTTAACACAGTCTTAAATACGTATTCTTGCAGGTAAAGAATATCAGTTCATTTGTTAGATAAATGAATGATTAATTCTTTGATATACAGTGATTAATGTCGTTTGCAATCATCTTTCCGCATCAAAGGTTCCTCATCGGTTCAAAAAACGGTCTCTGCTTATATTTATCAAATTAGCAACTTGAGATGGGAGAATTTCAATTCTCCCATCTCCCTTTATTTCTCTCCCTTTATTCTATTTTTTGTATATCAGTTTGTTACCCCCTCCTTTGCCAAAGAGACTGTCGCCCAATGTAGTGATTTGGTCTCCTGTGGCCACTACGTAGCGAAGATTGTCACACCCCATAAATGCACCGAACTCGATAGCTGTCACACTGGGAGGTAATTCTACAGTACCGCATAATCTGCCGCAGTTACTGAATACGCGCTGTCCGATTACTTTCAGTCCGTGAGGTAACTTTATCCGTAGCAGATATTTTTTTTGGGAGAAGGTGAAGTCGGGTATGGATACGGCATTGGTCTTTGATATATCTACGGCAACCAGATTGGGCATATAGTCTCTTATCAATTTAAAGTCGTTATTGTCCAGCTTCCCTTCTACTGTGAGGAAGTTTATGTCTCTGGGTTGCAATCCTGCTCTTTGGATTTCACTTTCTAATGTGCCCATTGCTCCTACTTGCAGGGTGACCTCCTGTGGCTCTCCTTCAATAAAGGCGAATGATTTCCAATTGTTTTTCAAACGATATTCATCGCTACTACCTAAGGGTACGAAAATGGCAGTAATACTGTCTGCTAATCCTTCCGGCAACAAGTTGGGCGGTGTTTTCTTTTTAATCTGGCAGATGGCAAGATTGTCACAACCTTTGAAAGCGGCGTCTTCTATGTTTTTAGTCTTTTCCGAAAGAATGACTTTCCTCAATGAGAGCTTTCCTTTGGCTTGTCCGTTTTCTACCCGGCAAAAAGCATAAGCAGGGATAAAGTTGGGCATATATACATAGATTTTATCGGGGTATGTTCCGCCCTTACCGGTATACATTTTGATTTCCGCATTAGAGATATCCAGTACTTCTAAGTTTTGAAACTCGTCGCGGAGGTGTTTGAAGTCTTCTGCATTGATTTTTCCTGTCAGGGTGAGGTGAGTAATGCTATTGGCCTCGTCTTCTGTCATTAGAGAAATCAATGTTCCTGCTTTGGGAACAAAATATTGTTTACTAACTGGTTGTGCCGCTACGTTCAGCGCTGTTGTAGCTAATAATATACCTATAAATAAATGTTTTATTTTCATGATTGAAGTTTTATTCAGACAAATATACAGAAAAAAGAGAGATTGAACCGGCCTTTTTGATTTTTATAGTTATTTTTGCTTTCGGATTAACAATTTATAAAATGGAACAAGAAGATATTCAGAAAAAAGAATCTAAAGGGGCTCACGTGCTTGTAAGCTTATCTGTCTATGTGGTGGCATTTTTATTTCTTTCCGTGGTTTTTTCGATGTTGGGGTATATCGTCATCGGACTTCCCGGAACGAGTTCGCTTACTCTTTCCCAGTATGCGATTATTCAGTCGGCCACATTATTGGCGGCGGTTCTTCCAGCATATTTTATTCTTAAGTATTTTGATCATCGGCCGTTATCGGACTTGGGGCTCAGCATCAAAGGGCGTGGAAGAGATATCCTGTATGGATTATTGGCTGCTGTGGTTTTATATGGTGTCGGTTTTGGGCTTTCGTTGTTATCGGGAGAGGTGAAAGTGACGGGAGTACAGTTGAGTGTGGTTGATTTGGCCGGTAGCTTTGGTGTTTTTATTCTGGTTGCTTTAACGGAAGAGATAATGGTACGTGGATATATTTTGGGACGTTTATTACGGACACGGCTTAATAAATTTCTTTCTTTGGGAATTTCTTCTGTCTTGTTCTCTTTGATGCATTTCTTCAATCCGAATGTTGCCTTTTTGCCTTTATTGAATTTGGTGTTGGCGGGATGCCTGTTAGGAGTTACTTTTCTTTATACACGTAATTTATGGTTTCCCATTTCATTGCATCTGTTTTGGAATTGGCTGCAGGGGCCGGTTTTGGGGTATAAAGTAAGCGGTACTATACTATGTTCTTCTTTGTTGCAGTTGCAATTTCCGGATAATAACATTTTGAATGGGGGGGATTTTGGATTCGAAGGTTCTATTATCTGTACGGTATTAATGATTCTGATGACGGGATGCATCATTTGGTATTTTGAAAGAAAAAAACAGATGTCTTTTTAGTTTTTAGACAAAAGAACAGAAGAACATATTTGATTTCATTTTTTTTGTTCTCCTGTTCTTCTGTCTAAAAAGATATAGGACGTTACCTGATGTATGGAGAAATCGTGTTTAGTTTTGTTCTACACCGATCATGGTCAATTGTATCCGTTTTCGGGCATAATCTACACTTAGGATTTTTACCATTACATGCTGGTGAATGGACACCACTTCCGTCGGGTCAGAGATGAAACGTTCGGCAAGCTGTGAGAGATGCACCAATCCGTTCTCTTTAATACCTATGTCTACAAAGGCACCGAAGTTAGTAATGTTGCCTACGATACCAGGAAGTATCATCCCCTCGCGCAGGTCATCGATTGTACGCACGTTTTTATCAAATTCAAAAGCTTTGATTGTCTGACGCGGGTCACGTCCCGGCTTCTCAAGTTCCTGCATGATGTCTTGCAAGGTCGGCATACCTACTGTGGAAGTCACGTATGCCGATATATTAATTTTTGTACGTAATTCTTTATTACCGATCAATTCTGCAACACTGCATTTCAAATCTTTTGCCATCTGCTCTACGATGCAATAGCTTTCGGGATGTACGGCAGTATTGTCCAACGGATTCACGGCTTGTGGAATGCGGAGGAATCCGGCACATTGTTCGAAAGCCTTTGCGCCCATACGCGGGACTTTCATCAACTCCTTGCGTGAACCGAAAGCACCGTTTTCCGCACGATAGTTTACGATATTCTGTGCCAACTGCGGACCGAGCCCCGAAATATACGTCAACAAGTGGCTGCTGGCTGTATTCAGATTTACACCTACCAGGTTTACGCAATTTTCCACTGTCTGGTCGAGTGCTTTCTTAAGTTTACTCTGGTCCACATCGTGTTGGTATTGTCCTACACCGATTGATTTCGGATCGATTTTTACCAATTCGGCAAGTGGGTCCATAAGGCGGCGTCCGATGGATACGGCACCGCGTACGGTTACATCATATTCCGGAAATTCATCACGTGCTATTTTGGAGGCAGAATAGATCGATGCCCCTTGTTCGCTGACAACGAATACCTGTAAAGGACGGTCGAACTGCTGGGTGGTAACGAAATATTCCGTTTCCCGGCTGGCCGTACCATTACCGATGGCAATTGCTTCTATCTGATAAGCTTCCACCATCTTGCGGAGTTTGGCGGCTGCTTCTTTTTTCTTTTCTACCGGTGGATGCGGATAAATGTTTTCGTTGTGTAGCAGATTGCCTTGTGCGTCCAGGCAAACGATCTTGCAACCTGTACGAAAACCGGGGTCTATGGCCAATACCCGTTTTTGTCCCAATGGAGGGGCGAGCAGCAGTTGGCGCAGATTTTCTACAAACACGCGAATGGCTTCTTCATCGGCTTTTTCTTTCGTGATGGCGGCAAATTCTGTTTCAATGGATGGTTTGAGTAAACGCTTATATGCATCCTGTACGGCTTCTGCTACTTGGCGGCCGCATTCGTTGTTGCTGCGAACAAACTGGCGTTCGAGCCTTTCGATACATTCCTCGTCATCCGGACTGATGGATACTTTCAACATCCCTTCGGACTCTGCACGACGAATGGCCAGCAGGCGGTGGGAAGTGCAACGTTTCAGAGGTTCGGAGAACTCAAAATAATCGCGGTATTTAGCTGCCTCTTCTTCTTTGCCCTTCACTACTTTGGCGCTGATTACGGCTTGCCGGCTGAACTGATTGCGTATGGTGTTACGGGCCCGTTCGTCTTCATTCACCTGTTCGGCTATAATATCACGTGCACCCTTCAAGGCATCTTCTATCGTTTTCACGTCTCCTTTCACGAAGGAGCCGGCTTTGGCTTCGAGGTTGTTTTCACGTTGCAGCATCAGTGTTACGGCAAGTGGTTCGAGGCCTTTTTGCCGGGCAGCTTCCGCTCTGGTTTTTCGTTTGGGTTTGTACGGCAGGTAAATGTCCTCCAGTTCGGTGGTATCCCAAGTATCGTCGATACGTTTTTGCAGTTCGGCGGTTAGTTTGCCCTGTTCGCTGATCGTGCTGAGGATGGTTTCTTTACGTTTGGCCGTTTCGCAAAGTTTATCGTATTGGTTTTTAATATTTTCTATCTGTACTTCGTCCAGGCCTCCCGTCACCTCTTTACGGTAACGGCTGATAAAAGGGATGGTAGCGCCGTCTTTTAGTAAATTCAGAGTGTTGTTGATC
>PPYF01526076.1_pt1 | contig 12618 bp, 10 predicted proteins | sample 1559871 | NCBI WGS metagenome assembly PPYF01 (sample SAMN08240021, study PRJNA423297) | Human gut metagenome, whole genome shotgun sequencing project. | reverse complement strand
GAAGTAACGGTAAAAGACTTACGAAAACAAGCGGGGATGAGCCGTAAGGATTTCTGCAATAGTTTTGAAATTCCGTATCGCACCTTACAGTCCTGGGAACTTGGAGAGAGAGAAATGTCAGATTTTTCAAAACGATTACTGGCATATGTCATAAAAACAAGTGAACTGGTGGAGAATTATAAACGAGATTTAGAGAAGCAAGTGGAAGGAGAGCAGGATGGAGAAAAAAAAGAATAATACAGAATTAGATTTGGACGAGGATGGAATTCCAAAATTGGAATATATTCAAGTAGGCGAATTCCTACTGCCGAATCTGTCACTGGAAAAGGTGGATGGATATATAGGAAGATGGGGAATCATGAGAAAAGAGTACCTACAAAAACACAAACCAGCTGTCTATTCTTCGATGCTTTTGATGGATGAATTAAATCAACATTTGATTGATATTCAGAAGACAGCAGATGAAAGAATGGATGTGTTGGAAAAACAATTGCTGGAACGTGATCCGGCACCGGATAAAGCCAAAGATGGTATGGCATGGACAAGACATATGAATCAGATCAGACATCAGGCAGAGGAATATGTAAAAAATGAGATCATTTTCAATTAAAAAAGGGAAATCTATTTTTCAATGATTGTCCCCTTAAGAAATGAAATTAAAGTAGCTGCCGCCCTACCATATCCGGTCACATATGCTCCGGGTGAGACGTGCTAGGTACTTCCTACATAAAGTAAACAATTAAAGTGGTAAAAACTTATGTTTTTTAGAAAAAGAAGGGATGAAGCATGAAACAAATATTCATAAAATTAATATTTTTGTATAAGTACATCATGGACAAAGAGGTGCAATATATTCTCTTAGTATTTATTGGATTATGGTTTGTTTGTTGCTTCTTAAGATTCACATCCTCCATAATTTTTTCAAAAATCATTCCAGTAATTTTTGCTCTCTGCATGATTGTGTTTAGTGTAATTGCGTTAATTTCATTTCAATGGCTCTACTGGATGATGTGGCTGATCATGTCATGGGGAATTCTTATAACAGAAGATATTTACATGCATCGGGCTAAAAAAGATGATCTTAAAAGACTTACTCAAAGTGAATTTATGTACCGATGTAAATGTGAGACTTTAGAAAAAAATATCGAAGATTTGAGAATTTGTAATAACTTGTTGGAGAAAAATTTGAAAATCAGGGAAAATGACTATAAAGAATTAGAATCATCTGCTGCGTATTGGAAGATGAAAGTAGGACAACTTAAATTTGAGCAGAAAATTGCTGAGGATGATATCAAAGATTTACTACAACGTCTTGATGCTACGGAAGTGCCTGGATTAAAAAAGCAAATTCAGGAATTAGAGGAAGAAAGAGAACATTATCGTGTCTTGTATGAACGAAAGGAATGGGAGTTGAAACAAGCGAGAAATGCAAAGCAAGGCTTTGATATATATAAAAATTGCGATTCATTGGACAGCTTGTCTAAACGAAAAAAGTTGTTGCTTAATATTTTCCATCCAGACAGTGAAGGTGGAGATAATGAGAGTACACGGTTCATATTAGAGCAGTACAATATGAGAAAAATCAATTATCAGTAAACAATGTACCGAAATTCGGTACAACATGAAAAGGAGAGAAAAGGTATGAAGAACTATCTAAAGAGAGGGCTTACAGTTTTGACTTGTGCGGCAATGTGTATCCAGTCACCACTCATAACAATGGCGGAAGAAATACAAAGAACAAATGGAGAAGCTTCAGCATATCAGGCAGATAATTATGGAGTTGCTACGCAAGCACAGAAAGAACCGCAGTGGATAAAAGACAGTGCCGGATGGTGGTATCAAAATGCAGATGGTTCTTATCCAAGAAACCAGTGGAAGATGATCAACGGAAGTTGGTATCACTTTGACTGGAACGGCTATATGCAGACCGGTTGGCAGAAAATTGGTGGAAGCTGGTATTATCTGAAATCCAGTGGAGCAATGGCGATTGGTTGGGAAAAAGTCGGAGGTAGCTGGTATCACCTCAATTCCAGTGGTGCTATGCAGACCGGTTGGCAGAAAATTGGTAGAGACTGGTATTATCTGAATGCCGGAGGAGACATGAGAACCGGATGGCTGCAAAGCGGTAATGTTTGGTATTATTTGAAGTCCAGTGGAGCAATGGCAACAAATGAATGGGTAGACGGCGGAGTCTATTATGTTGATGCAAATGGAGTCTACATTTCAGGAAAAACACAGACAACTGAAGGATGGAAGAAAAATAGAACTGGTTGGTGGTATCAGAACGTAGACGGAAGCTATCCAAGAAACCAGTGGAAGATGATCAACGGAAATTGGTATCACTTTGACTGGAACGGCTATATGCAGACCGACTGGCAGGTAGTATGGGGAAGCTGGTATTATCTGAATGCCGGAGGAGATATGAGAACCGGATGGCTGCAAAGCGGTAATGTTTGGTATTATCTGAAATCCAGTGGAGCAATGGCGATTGGTTGGGAAAAGATTGGTAGTGACTGGTATTACCTCAACTCCAGTGGTGCGATGCAGACCGGATGGTTACAGCTTGGAAATACCTGGTACTATCTGAAATCCAGTGGAGCAATGGCATTAGATGAATGGGTAGATGGCGGAAAATACTATGTGGATGCAAATGGAGTCTATATTCCAGAGAAAAAGCAGGAATCCACAGAAACACCGGAAACAAAACCAGAGACAAAACCAGAAACAAATAATAAGGAAGATTTAGACAAACCGGAACCTAAGCCGGAAACAAAGCCGGAACCTAAACCAGAGACAAAGCCGGAAACAAAGCCAGAGACAAAACCGGGAACAAATAATAAGGAAGACTCTGACAAACCGGAATCAAAACCAGAGCATGAGCATAAATATGACATTGAGTTGAGCCATATTGTGCATCATGAGGCAACCGGTCATGAAGAACAGTATGTTGTCAAGGAAGCCTGGGACGAAGAGGTAACAATAGAAGAGGAATATGCATGGGATTGCTGCAATGTGTGTGGAGCTGATATTACAAATAATGTAATTGAACATGAAAAAGCACATGCATTAGCGTATGAGGGTGGTGGACATCATATAGAGTATGGTACACGTCCAGTCACAACAACGGTACATCATGAGGAAGTCTATGGAACACGCTGGGTACAGGACAGTGCGGCATACGATGAAACGGTTGTTGATGGATATGTTTGTTCCTGCGGAGCAAGAAAATAAAAATGTACCGAAATTCGGTACACAAGGAAAGAATCACAAAAAAGCGTGGTTCTTTTTTTGTACCCCAATTTAAGAGAAAGAGAGAAAAAAGTAAATGAAAAGATGTTCCAGAGGACCGCCGCATCCAAGTTACAGATCAGACGAATCATCGGAAGGAGGAAAAAATGAAACGGAAAATAGGAAAGAGAGCTCGACTGTTAGCATTTCTACTGGCTGCGATCGTAATGCTGACGTCATTTTCTTTTAGTTCGGTTTATGCCGAAGAGAATCAGGCTTCAGACATGGTTCAAAAAGAGACAAATATAGATTCGCCCGGTGAAGACACAACAGAGGAGGACAAAGAACCGGAGAAAGATGTTGAGAAGGATTTAGAGACAGAACGTCAAATGAAGCAGCTCTTAAAAGAAATTGGAGTTGGGTTTGCGGAATCAGATGCTCAAGCCAATACATCGAGTATGCCAAGAAGAGCGAAAGCTACAAGAGCTGCCGGTGATGTAATTAATACAGGTAGAATAAAAAGCAATAGCATTGGTCGAATCGATGTGATCGACTATAATGACCCTTCTTGGCCACAATTATTGACATGGAGAGAAGGACTGCTAGGAAACACAGATACAAAGGAACCACTTTTTTGTGCGGATCCTATGGATCATTTCAAAGCAGGAAAAAAAACAGGTGTGGATGCATCTACCATCTATAATAAAGAAACGATTCAGACAGTAGTAGCAATGATGTATTACTATGATCACTACATGTGCAAATCAATTAATAGTGATTACGAGTATCTTATGAAACAATGTGCAGTCTGGTGGGTACTTAATGCAGTGCATGGATGGTTTGCAGATGGAGTAAATATTGAAACAGGAAATGGTGTGAAATGTGCGTGTGGTAGCTGGATATCCGGTCATAAGAGTGAATATTATAAAAAAGGTTTAGTGTGGGCTTGGGAAAATTATAAGTATTTTTTGGATGCGAAAGGTGTAATCTATCAGGGAAACGGACAGCCATTATCTTCCTGGTCGGGAACATACACTCCTAAGACCTACACGAGTCTAACTGTACAAAAGGTATGGGATGATCAGAATAATAAATATAATTTGCGTCCATCCAGTGTGAAAATCAATTTGTACCGTTGGAGTAATAAAGATTCAGCAAGGGTTCTTGTTGATAGCGCTTACGCTACTCCAAGTAACAATGATTGGAATTGGAAAGTGACATGGAATGATCTACTTCGTACGGATGGGGATATTACCTATGAATACACAGCAGAAGAAGCGGAAGTGTCAAATTATTCGGGAGAAATGGAGTGGGATGGTTCGTATGAGAAAGGATGGACAGGCACTCTGACCAACAAATTAAAGACCTATACAAGTCTTTCTGTCAAAAAGCTGTGGGATGATCAGGAAAATCAATTTGAACTTCAGCCATCCAGTATAAAAGTAAATTTGTACTGGTGGAGTAATAAGGATTCTACAAGGCATTATTATAAGACAGCAACTCTATCAGCAGAAAATAACTGGTTTGTCACATGGGACAATTTGGAATATGTGGATGGTGACACTACGTATGGATACGATGTAGAAGAGGAAGAAGTGTCAGAGTATACCGGAAAGATGCAGTGGACCGGCTCTTATAAGGATGGATGGGTAGGTTCTCTTACCAATTCCCTGAAAACGGGAAATGCAAAAGTTTTAAAGACATCTACCTCACCAGAGCTGACAGACGGAAATGAGTGTTATAGCTTAAAAGATGCAGTCTATGGAATTTATACCACTGCGGATTGTAAGGAGTCCTCTCTCGTTGCTTTAATGACAACCAAGGAGAATGGTGAATCAGATGCAGTTACAGTTCCAATCGGTACATACCATGTGAAGGAGGTAACAGCTCCAAAGGGATATGCACTGGATAAAAAAATCCATACGGTAGAAATCAAGCTTGGAGAAACGTATCTTTTAAAAGTATCGGATAAACCAACGATGGACCCGGTTGGTGTATTACTTGGAAAGATTGACAAGGAAACGAACCAGAACAAACCGGAAGGCTCCCTACCGATGGAAGGAGCACTATTTGAGGTGAAATTCTATGCAGGAGTACAAATGGATTCTGATCCGGCTGCAGACGGAAAGAAAGCAGATAAAACATGGGTGTTCAGAACAGATGCAGATGGATTTGCATACTATGATTCCCAATATTTAGTTTCAGGGGATGAATTATATACTGGACCAACTGGAAGTAAGCAATTACCACTCGGTACTATTACAATCGAAGAAACCCAGGCTCCGGAAGGATATTTAATCAATCCAACTGTATATACGGTCAAAATCACAAGTGGAAATAATGGTTCCGAGTTTGTCTATACCTACAATGAACCAACAATCGCAGAGCAGTCTTTGGATTTGAACATTGTCAAAAAAGAAAAAGGAAAAGACTATGCGATTAAAGGTACTGTTTTTGAGCATACAAAACCAGACGGAAGCACAGAGACCGTGACTACAGATGCAAACGGAGTATGTAAGTTCAAGACATTAGGCTATGGACAGCACAAGGTACAAGAGGTATCTGCACCGGAGGAATATACCGTAAATAGTGGAGTTGTAACCTTTACCGTTGCTAAGGACAATAAAATCACCTTAGATTCTAATACAGCAAAGGATAATTCCATGCAGTTTGAGGTTGAAAAAGAAGGAACTGCACGATTATGTGTAGAAGATACCTTAGCTCCATATCAGCTGAAAATAACAAAAGTCAACGAGAAAGGAAAAACACTAGAAGGTGCAGAGTTTACGCTCTACGAAGATGCGGAAGGTACGAAAGTGGTATCCAAGATTGTTACAGATAATACTGGTGTTGTGACAACAAATCCGTTAGAAGTAGAGAAAAAGTATTACATCAAGGAAACAAAAGCACCGCAGGGATACCGAATCCCAAAAAATGCAAAGGGAAATGATTATGTCTATGAGATCTATACCAAGTTCAATGATAAGAGAGAGTATGAATACTATGTAAATGGTGAAGTTCATACAAAGGATTCCGGAGATTATGCAATCGAAGGAACTCCACATGAGAGAATTGTAAATCTAAAGATTGAAAACCGGATCGGATTACAAATGCCGGAGACAGGAAATCATGCAACACTGATCATTGTTTTACTTGGTGTTGCATGTATGACGATAGCGCTGATCAAACAGACAAAAAAAAGGAAAGAGGAGAAAAAAGATGAAAAAAATGACAAAATTTAATAAGAAGCGTGTCACATTGATGTTAACAGGAACACTTGCTTTAACGGGTGCCATCAGTTCATTGCCGATGCCAATGATCCAAAATGGAATGGCTACAGTTGTTTATGCTGCAGAAGGAACAGAATATAGTACAGTCAAGGGTGTTGCTACAATGGGAAGTGGACAGGCACATATCGATATTGGTGGAAATGATGGACAGACACTGGTGGGAAAACAGTTCAATGTCTACAAATTATTTAATGCCGAGAATGCAAAAGACGGAGAATCCATCAATTATACATTTAATCCAGCTTATGAGCAGGCGTTAAAAAATGTGGTAGCAAAGGCACTGACAAAAGCCGGAACAACCATTTCAGCTGCGGATGTAACAGAATACCAGGTGATCGACTACATCCAGTCTTTAAATAATTACCCAGTTGAAGGAGCTACTACAGAGCAGAAACTGGAAAGCCGTTACAGTGCATTTCGTTATTTCATTGAAGAGTTGAGAGATGAGATGACAAAATTAAATGAAGTACCAGAAGTAGTCAACGTAAAAAATGTGCGTTCAGACAATTCCATTCGTTTGGATGGACTGCAGTACGGTTACTATGTAATTGATGAAGTCTCTAATGTTGATGGAACGCATTCTGCAAGCTCTCTTTGCATGGTTAATACCGCTAATCCTGCAGCACAGGTTGTAATCAAATCCGATTATCCGAGTATCACAAAGAAGATCCAGGAAGATGATGCCGATGCAAATATCAAAGATGCAGACAGATGGAATGATATTGGAGATTATGAGATCGGGCAGACAGTTCCATACAAATACACATCAAATGTGCCGGATATTAATGGATATGATACTTATTACTATGCATGGCATGATGTGATGGATGATGCGCTGACATTCAATGCAAAGAGTGTAAAAATTGAAATTTCCGGAACAGTAGACGGAAAAGCCAAAACTTATACGTTGAATAATGATGAGTTTACTGTGACAGAGAAGCCGGACAATGGCGATACTTTTATGATCGCAGTCGCTGACCTCAAGGCAATTGTGGATCGTGAATTTGATGAAGTCGACAACCGGAAAGAGAATACCTACGGACAGACTGTAACACTTACATATAATGCAACACTGAATGATAAAGCTGCAGAAAAAACAGGACGTCCAGGATTTGAAAATGATGTCCGCCTTGAGTTCTCCAATGACGCTGATTCAACAGGAGAAGGAAAGACTGGATATACACCATGGGATACTGTTGTATGCTTCACCTACAGATTAAATCCAATCAAAACGAACGATCATGACAAGGTGCTGGATGGAGCAAAATTCCGTCTGTACTCAGATGCGGATTGCAAAAATGAAGTATATGTAAAAGAAGGACAGGATGGATATATTGTCATCAACCGTGATTCCATTGGTGGTACAGACCACACAGGTGGCACAAAGCCAGATACAGCGGTAGAAATGATATCCGATGCAAATGGTAAATTCAATATTTACGGACTTGACAGCGGAACATATTATCTGAAAGAGACAGATGCACCAGACGGATATCGTTTATTAAAGGATCCAATCAAACTGGATCTGAAAGCTACGTTTACAACAGAGCGTGACAGCTATGTAAAGGGCGATGGTGCAACAGATAAGACGCTTACAGCATTTGATGCAAAAGCCAATATCAAAACCTTCTACAATGGTATCAGTAAGTCAGAGGACAAAACACTGGAAACAAGCGTAGAAGATGGTTCTGCAAACATCACGATCGTGAACCAGGTTGGAAAGAAACTTCCAATCACAGGTACATCTTCTGTAGTGATTATGCTTGGAGCAGGTGTTGTTCTTATGAGTGTTGCCATTGCAAAAGGACGTAAGAAAGACGAAGAGATCTAAGCAAAAAGGAAGGAGATTGCATGAGAAAAAAATGGAGTACGGGAGTCATATTCATCATTGGATTTGCACTCTGCTGTCTTCCAATTATCTGGAATGTGATCGAGCAGCGGCATCAATCAGATGCCGTTGCTACTTACCAAAACGCAGTAAGCAAAAAAGAAGATACAAAGCTTAAGGAGATCATGGACAATGCAGCTGCATACAATGACATGCTTTACCAGACAGGCGGTGCAGTTGTAGATAATTCTGATACCGATATCTTAAGTGACGAAAGCTATGAAAAGCAGCTGAACATATCCGGGAATGGAACAATGGGAAGTCTGGATATCCCAAAGATTAATGTGGAACTGCCGATCTATCATGGAACGGATGATACCGCACTGTCAAACGGAATCGGACACCTGCAGGGAACGAGCCTTCCTGTGGGCGGAGCAAATACCCATTGTGTTCTGACCGGACACAGAGGACTTCCAAGCTCCAAACTCTTGATCCGCTTGGATGAGATGGTGGAAGGAGATCTGTTCTTCTTAAGGATTGGAAATGAAACACTTGCATATAAGGTGAATAAGATACAGATCGTAGAGCCGGAAGATGTCTCCGGTCTGCAGATCGAAGCAGGAGAGGATCTGGTGACACTGGTTACGTGTACACCATATGGAATCAACACCCATCGGTTACTGGTGACCGGAAAGCGTGTGGAATATAAGAAGGCACAGCATGATGCGATCAAACAGGAACTTCCATCTGCGAGAGAACTTATCTTTTTCCTCTTGCCATTTTTGTTTGCTGCGATAGCAATCGGATTGTATTTATGGAACAGAAGGGAGACATATGAAGATGGTAAGATATAAGCAGATACTGGCCGCAGCGTGTGTATTTGCAGCTCTTGGTGCATCAAATGTAGCTGCGGCAGAGACAACATTAAATGAGAATGATCTTGTGATCGATAAAACGGTCACGGTCATTGGAGATCAGGTGTTGCCGGACAGTGAGGAGCTTGCAAAGGTCGAAGAGGTAAGAACCGGAAGTATTGAGGTGGTGCTGACCGACGGAAAAGCAGGAACAGAAAAAAGTAACGTAAAGATTAGCTGTCAGAAAGTTGCAGATATTATGAATGGAGAATATGTACTGACAGATACTTATAAAAAGAGTGAAGTAGATTTAAATGCGATCGAGAATGCAAATGATCTACAAACTGCGGCAGAAAAATTGCTTGCAACTGCAGGAGAAAGTACAAGTGCAGCACAGACAGATGCAGAGGGATTCGTAACATTTAAAAACTTAGAAGTAGGTGTATATCTGATTTATGCACAGGATACAGAAACCTATGACACGGTGGAACCGTCCTTGATCGCAGTACCAACCTGGAATGATTCAGAAGGTGAGATGCAGTATGATGTTATGATTGCACCAAAACATACAGAAAAGCCGGAAAAAGAAGACAATGTTGCACCGCAGACAAGTCTTCAGGAGAACACTTGGAAGTATGTCACAGCGGCAGGAATCTGTGTGTGCGGAGCATTGCTTTGTACGATTTTGTATAAGAGGAAACATTAAATGAGAGACAGAGTATACAGATTTCTGATCGTGCTATTCCTTGGAATGGCAGTAGTATTTTGCTTTCTTGCCTATCACGAACATAAACCATTTCTGGATGCAAAGATCAGTCATGAAGCAATCAAAAAAACGGCTGTAGTCCCGGAAAGTAATGAGGATGCATCAGATCCTATGAAGAGGAGGATTGATTTTGAATTACTTAAGGAAGTCAATCCAGATATCATTGGATGGCTTTATATCCCACAGATCGGAGTGGATGAGCCTATCTTACATGGCAGAACAGATACAGAATACTTAAACAAAGGATTTGATGGAAAACGAAGTGTACTAGGTTCAGTATTTACCTTTGCTCATGTAAATGAAAACTTGTCAGATCCGCATATCTGTCTTTTCGGACATAACATGATGTCCGGACAGATCTTTGGAAAATTAGATGAACTTACAGTGGATGAAGACAAAGTACAAAGCATTTATATCTATACGCCAGAGCGAACCAAGGGACTTACAATCGTGTCTGTATATTCCTGTCACAAAAAAGATGCGGTATTCCAGGATGATTGGAAACCAGATCAAGAGGATGTACAGACCTTTACTTTAGCAACTTGTACCGGCTATTCAAGGACTCCGTATCGTTTGGCTGTTAATTGCAAAGTGACAAAAGAAAAACTCATCCTTTAAGGGAGGAAAACAGTGGGATGAAGAGAGTAATCATTACCATCCTGATCTTTTTATTTGGCATCGGCTGTGGCTTCGGTGCATTTTTTATGCTCAAAACGGGTGGAAACATGAAAAAAGAAGAACTAAAAAGTGTACAGCGGCTAGAAGTTCCTAAGACAGAAACAAAAGCAAGTAAAGAACAAAAGAAAAAGGAAGAGCCAAAGAATAGCGAACAAGTGAAAGAAAAGGATGATGTACCGAATTTCGGTACACAAGAGGAGAAAACAAAAGCAGTAGAAGAAATCTTAAGTGGTCCTGCACCAAAAACCGGAGAAGAAAGCAGAATTTTAGTGTTTTCTGTATTGATTGGGATGTCTGTAACTGTGATGGGTGGAACTATTTATAGAATTAAAATGAAGAAGGGAGCGAATGGAACATTATGATAAACGAAGCAAACCAAGATCCGTTGTACCGAGATTTGAATGAAATCTACCAAGAACGGGAGAAACTGTTTCAGCAAAGAGAAAGGGATTATCTGGAACAGAAAAAAACATTAAATAACTTACTCGAATCGATCAAGCAGGAAAAAGAGACGTTGAATCAAAAAGGGCAGGAACTAAAAAAACAACAAGAGGAACTGCATAAAGAGGAACAAAATCAGCAAACTTGGTATCAGCAGCTCTGTGAAGAAAAAAAACAGCTTGAACGAGACAAAGAAGAACTGAACAAAAAAGAAAAGGAGTTTGAGACGGCAAAGGATTCCATGGAAGTACGTTATCAGGTGCAGATTGAAAAAGCAAAAAACATGGAAATCCAGGCAAAACAGTCAAAGGAAACTTTTGAGCATAAGTTAGATATGCTAGGACTTGTTTTGGACGCAGATGGAAAGCCGGGAGGAGAAGCAACCAAGTTTTTTGAATCCTTACTTGGTGGAATGAATAAGGAGAATGAAGAAGAACTTCAGAGTCTTGAAGAAGAGAAAAAAGCCTACGAAAACGAGAGCAAATTTTTAAAAGAGGAACTCAAAGAGCTGGATAAAAAAAATAAACAGATTGAAGAGGAGAATAATCAGCTACAAAGTGAAAAGGAGCAGCTTTCTGAGGAAGTTAAGAGAATTGAAGCAGAAAAGAACCGTTTGTTAACACTGCTATCAAGTATCTCTCAAAGCGAAGAAGAGGAAGCTGTACCGAATTTTGGTACAAATGAGGAAGAAGAGGAAGACGTACCGAATTTCGGTACAAAAGAAAAACCTTATGTTCCAACCTTTGGAAGAAAACAGGAGTCTAATGAGTCAGAGCGAAAGAGTGCGGTATTTGAAGAGCTGACAGCATCCGTTTTAAACAGATATTTGGTAAAAAATGAACCAAAATATATTTCTTCTGAAATCAAACACTCCGAAGAGGGGGAACAGCTGCATGTTAATATCAATAACTTAGATTATGTGTTCCTGTTTTCAAGTCCGGCAGCGTTTGACATTTCAGCTCCAAAGAAGAAAAGCAGAGCATTAGATAAGCTGCTTGTTCGTTTAAATACACAGCATCCGGGAGTGAAGTTTTATTATGATGAACAGGAGCATCGGGTTTATGCATCCGGATATTTTAGCAATACCATGGCGCCAGATTCTTTAATGGAAAAAGTTCATGAAGTAAGTGACTGTTTCCGTCAGAAGTAGAGGTGAGTAACGATGACAGCTTTACAATACATGGGAACAGGCATTCTTTTTGCATTAGTTGCCGGAATTTGTTTTGTGGGTGCGATCGTTTATTTCCTTCTTACAAAGCAGAAACACTATCTGTATACCGAACGATTGGGAAGAATGAAATTCCCGGAGCAGTTCTACAAAGATATGAAAGAACAATATGAAAAGACGGAAAACATTTCACAGACGCTAGATCTTCTGTTGGAGCAATATCCGAAAGGAAAAGTAGCAAAACGTTTACGTGCATCTAAGGATTATTTAAAGAACAGTCATTATAAGGATTATGAAACCGCTTTGTATCGTTATCTGTCAGATAGTGATACAGCAAATGTGATCACAGAGATTCTGTTAAAGGA
>PPYF01507452.1_pt1 | contig 12618 bp, 7 predicted proteins | sample 1559871 | NCBI WGS metagenome assembly PPYF01 (sample SAMN08240021, study PRJNA423297) | Human gut metagenome, whole genome shotgun sequencing project. | reverse complement strand
CTGGCAAGCAGGCTCTGGTTTTCCTCCTGCTGCCGCCGAAGGCTTTCACGCTCGCGCAGCGCAAACAGCGCACTGTTGATGGCACGCATCAGCTCGGGCAGACGCGCACACCGTGCCGCAAAATGATAGGGAAAATCGCTCATTTCCGCTCGCCCGCGCTGCAGCATCGGCTGGGTCACATCATTGAGCGCCGCCAGCGTGCTCACATAGTCCCGCTGCCAGCACTGCGTACACAGCATGCAGTTTTTGCAGACATGATCGCTCGCGTAGTCGAATACCGCCCGAATATTCCGGTCTCCGGCGGCTTTGCCCTCGCTGACGCCATGCAGCATAGCAAGATACAGTTCGTAGAACGCCTGCGCCGCCTCGGTCGCACAGGTGCCCGCGAGTCTGCGCACACGCTGACTGGCGGCTTCGCCCATCAGGGTATCCGGCAGCAGGCTGCGCCGGATGGCCTCCCACACGAAGGGCGGCAGCGCCGCGAACATGAGGACCGCGCAGAACAGCTCTGCGATCAGCGGAATGAACAGCGGATGCTCCACGCCGAGCATAGCCGCGCACAGTCCGCCGCCGAGCGCACAGACCGAAAACCAGCCGCGGCCGCTGTCATGAAACAGTCCGGCAACGAGCGCACACAGGCCATAGCAGCAGGTGAACAAGGCTCCGTAGCCGATGTTGAGATCCATTGCCGCGCCGAACGCGACACCGGCTGCCGCGCCCGCCGCCGGTCCGCCGAGATACGCCGCCGCCAGCACGAGCAGCAGCGCGCCCGCTCTCGCGGGAGCGAACACGCCGAACAGATTGATACCCGAAAGCGATAAAAGCACGGTTGCGGTCAGCACCAAAAGCGTTACCGGTCTGCGCCAGTCGTTTTCGTCGCGCGGCGGTGCGAAGGCCGCGCCGTACATCCAGCACACGCCAAACGTGATGCCCTGCACGAGCAGGAATGTCAGCACCGCCGGTGCGGTCAACTCTGCGCCGAGCGGCAGAAATACGAATGTACACGCCGCGCTTGCAAACGTTGCTACACCGGGTGCAAACCACCGCTCGGACATCACGCGCAGACCGGCGCACACGCTCATCACGCACAGCACCAGCAGCGCTGCCGCGGCGTAAATGCCGCCGTGGAATCCGTCGCCGCGCAGCATGACGCCGCACACCAGACCGCCGAGCGCGGACAGACCCGCTCCTCGAGCCATCAAGGCCGCCGTCATCGCCAGTCCGAACGGCATGTACCCGCCAAGGATGGTTCCCTGTGCCAGCACCGCACACAGCACGAATCGCTGTGCGCCTGTGATGAGCGTCCGCAAATGCTCCTGTTTCCATAATCCGGCAGCCCATGCTGCTGCATGCCCGATCCGCACCGGTATCGACGCGGACCGTCTTGCCCTTTGTTTATCCATTTCGTTACGCCTCCCTTGCTGTTTTCCCAGTATATCCCAATGCAGACGTGCCGCTTGGCGGGAAATAACAGCGGGAATTGCGTTTTTAAAAAAGTTAAGCGCATATTCCAACTTTCGAGCGCGTAAAAGTGGCGGTTTCGCCACAGAAACAAAAAGATAGACAGCGGCGCTTATAAAGTGTTGGAATGTGCGCTGTCATTAGTGCGGCGGGCCAAAAGGGTAGACACCAAGGTTTGCCCGTAGGCCACTAAACCTTGTTCCCGCGCCGTGCGCGGATTAAATGAGTACTACCCTCTTGGGACTCCCGTTTCCACCTTGGCATAACTCGGCGCAAATCGGAGACCGGCGACCGCTGCGAAAAGGGGTACGGCAGAGGATTTTTCTAAGAATAGCGCAATTCTCCATTTTCAATTCTCAATTTTGCACAAAAAAGAACCCGAAACTCTCGTTTCGGGTTCTTTGGGCCTTACTCCAACTCGAAGGCTCCGGTATAGAGCTGATAATATTTGCCGTGTTCCGCGATCAGCTGCTCATGGTTGCCGCGCTCGATGATATGACCGAGCTGCAGCACCATAATAACGTCTGCGTTTTGAATCGTGGACAGGCGGTGCGCGATAACGAACACCGTACGTCCGTACATGAGGCCGTCCATGCCGGCCTGCACGATGGACTCCGTGCGGGTATCAATCGAGCTGGTCGCCTCATCGAGGATCATAACCGGCGGATCGGCAACAGCCGCACGCGCGATGGAAAGTAGCTGGCACTGACCCTGCGACAGACTGCCGCCGTCACCGTTGATGACGGTATCGTAGCCGTCCGGCAGTCGGCGGATGAAGTCGTCCGCGTTAGCCAGCTGAGCGGCAGCCACGACTTCCTCGTCGGTCGCATCCAGGCGACCGTAGCGGATATTATCGCGGATAGTGCCGGTAAACAGGTTGGTATCCTGCAGAACGATGCCGAGCGAGCGACGAAGATCGGCTTTTTTGATCTTATTGATATTGATGCCGTCGTAGCGGATCTTGCCGTCCGCGAGGTCGTAGAAACGGTTGATCAGGTTGGTGATGGTCGTTTTGCCCGCGCCGGTTGCACCGACGAACGCGACCTTCTGACCGGGCTCGGCGTACAGCGTGATGTCGTGCAGAACGATCTTATCCGGGTTATAACCGAAATCCACATCGAAGAAGCGGACATCGCCGCGGACCTGCGTGTAGGTGGTGGTGCCGTCCTCGTGCGGGTGCTTCCACGCCCAGATGTTGGTCTTTTCCGGGGTTTCAACGAGTTCGCCGTTCTTGTCGTACTTGGCGTTAACGAGAGTAACGTAGCCGTTGTCTACCTCAGGCTCCTCGTCCATCAGCTCAAAGATACGCTCGGCACCGGCAAGTGCCATAACGATGGAGTTGAACTGCTGCGAAATCTGCGTTACCGGCTGGGTGAACGACTTGGTCAGCTGCAGGAAGGACGCGATAACGCCGATGGTGATGCTGTTTCCGACCACGCCGGACAGCGCCAGCGCACCGCCGACAACCGCCACCAGAACGTACAGCAGGTTGCCGATGTTCATCATGATCGGCATGAGGATGTTTGCGAAGGTATTCGCGCTCGCAGCATTCTCGCGCAGCTCATCGTTGAGCTCATCGAACTGCTCCTTGCACTTTTCCTCGTGGCAGAACACCTTGATAACCTTCTGGCCGTTGATCATTTCCTCAATGTAGCCGTTGACCCTGCCGAGCGACTTTTGCTGCTCGAGGAAGTACTTTGCGGACTGACTGCCCAGCTTCTTTACCACCTTGAGCATGACGCACACGCCGAGCAGTACGAACAGCGTCAGCCATACATTCGTCACCAGCATGCCGATGAACACCGAGATAATGGTCATCGCCGAGGAAAACATCTGCGGCACGGACTGGCTGAGCATCTGCTGCAGCGTATCGGTATCGTTGGTGAAATGGCTCATCAGATCGCCGTGGGTATGCGTATCGAAGTAGCGAATCGGCAGCTTCTGCATGTGCGCGAACATCTCGTCACGCACCTTTTTGAGCACGCCCTGCGAAATGCTGACCATCAGCCAGTTGTAGATGAACGTAGTCGCAATGCCGATGAGATAGATCACCGCCATGCTCATCAGCGCATGCAGCAGACCGGTAAACACCGGAGATGCCTGCAGCAGCAGCGGAGAAATATAGTCGTCGATCAGGCTTTTGAGGAACATGGAGCCTGCCACGTTTGCCACAGCCGACAGCAGAATGCAGATCAGTACGACCACAAACTGTACGCCGTAGCCCTTCTGAATATATTTCATAAGACGTCCGAGCGTCTTTTTCGGATTTTTGCTGCGCTTGCCGCCCATCATGCCTCTGCGGCCGCCGGATCCGCGCATCTGAGGTCCTGCCATTATTCCTCACCGCCCTTTCTGTTCTGCTGGTTGTAGATTTCCTGATAGATCGTGTTGGCAGCGAGCAGCTCATCATGCGTGCCGACAGCCTGCACGGTGCCGCCGTCGAGAATGACGATCTGATCCGCATCCTGCACAGAGGAAACACGCTGTGCAATGATAATCTTGGTCGTGTCCGGGATTTCCTCCGCGAATGCCTTGCGGATGAGCGCATCCGTCTTGGTATCTACCGCACTGGTCGAGTCATCAAGAATGAGGATCTTCGGCTTTTTCAGCAGCGCACGCGCAATGCACAGGCGCTGCTTCTGACCGCCGGAAACATTCGAGCCGCCCTGCTCAATGTGGGTGTCGTACTTATCCGGCATCTGCTGGATGAATTCATCCGCCTGTGCCAGACGGCATACGCGCTCGAGCTCCTCGTCCGAGGCATTTTCGTCACCCCAGCGAAGGTTTTCCTTGATTGTGCCGGAGAACAGCACGTTCTTCTGGAGCACCATGGCAACCTGATCGCGCAGCGCCTCGATATCGTAATCGCGGACATCCACGCCGCCGACCTTGACCGTGCCGTGCGTGGTATCGTACAGGCGCGGAATCAGCTGCACAAGCGTAGACTTCGCGGAACCGGTGCCGCCGAGAATGCCGACGGTCTGACCGGCCTTGATATGCAGGTTGACGTTTTTGAGCGCCAGCTTGCGCTCATCGCCCTTGTAGCTGAAGGAAACGTCATCGAACTCGATCGCGCCGTCCTTGACCTCGTGAATCGGGTTTGCGGGATTGTGCAGGTCGGGCTGCTCATCGAGGATTTCGGCAACACGCTCTGCGCTCGCCTTGGCCATGGTGATCATAACGAAAACCATCGCTACCATCATCAGGCTCATCAGGATCTGCATCGCGTAGGAGAACATGCTGGTCAGCTCGCCGGTGGTCATCGAGCCGCCGACGATCAGACGCGCGCCGAACCACGAAATCAGCAGCATGCACGCGTACATGCAGAACTGCATCAGCGGCATAACACCTGCCATGGTCTTCTGCGCCTTAGAGAACGTGCGGTACAGCATGCCGGAAACGCCCTCGAACTTTTCAGTCTCGTGGTCCTCACGCACATAGGTCTTAACAACGCGGATGCCGCGCACATTTTCCTGTACGACCGTGTTCATGCGGTCGTAGATCTTGAATGCGCGCTCAAAGACCGGACCGACAACCTTCATCAGGATGCCCATGCCGATTGCCAGAATCGGCAGCACCGCGAGGAATACGAGCGCCATCCTGCTGTTGATCTTCATCGCCATGAACAGCGCAAAGACCAGCATGACCGGGCAGCGCACCGCAATGCGCGTGCACATCTGAAAGGCGTTCTGTACGTTGGTAACATCGGTGGTCAGACGGGTGACGATCGAACCGGTGGAGAACTTATCAATGTTGGAAAACGAGAAATTCTGCACATTGTAGTACATATCGTGACGCAGATTGCGGGCAAAGCCGGTTGAGGCTCTCGCCGCAAAGGTGCCGGCCGCCGCGCCGAACACCAGCGCGAGCATGGCGCACAGCACAAGGATGATGCCGTATTTCCAAATGGCGGCCATATCCTGCCCGTCAATGCCCTTGTCGATCAGCAGCGCCATAACCAGCGGAATGATGACCTCCATCACGACCTCGAGCACAACGAAAAACGGCGTGAGCAGTGCGTCCTTTTTGAACTCACGCACACTTTTCAGCAGTCGTTTTATCATTATTTCTGTCCCTCCCTGCACATATTGCATTGGTACTGCTCCAGATTGGAGCGGATTTTTTCACAGACCGCAAACCAGCCCTTCAGCTCGTCCTCGGTGATGCCCTGCCGCAGAAGCTGCTCCATCTGCTTCATGCGCTCAGTAATGTATTCATCCATTGCACGCGCCTGCTCGGTCAGCACCAGACGTTTCAGGCGTCCGTCATGCTCCACCGGCTCACGGCGGATAACGCCGTGCTGCTCCATCAGCTGCAGTATGCCCGTTGCGGTCGAGCGGCGCATCTGGAACGCGTTTTCCAGATCCTTCTGGAATATATCGCCCTGCTTTTCGTGTATGATCAGGTGATGGACGATCATCGCCTGCATGCCGGTCACATTCGCTGCATTCGCAGTCTTTTCGGTCATACACGCCATCTGCCGCCGAAGCAGATTATGCAGCATGCCGATTTCTGCACCGATGCGGTCGTTCGAGTGACCGCAGCATTCATTATGGTCACAGCAATTCATTGTTAGCCTCCTTACTGTTAGCTTGCTAACATATTATACATCGCCACTCGGCAATGTCAACGGGTTTCACGAAATGTTCACATTTCGGGGAGTGGTCGCTTGCAAAGCGAACGGAACTTGCCTGCCCGGCGGGGGGCGCCGTACCCACGGCGGGGGCAAGAGGGTAGACACCAATGGTTTCTACCCTCTTAACTCCCACTTCCTTTTGTTTCTTAACCTGACGCATACCAGAGACCGGCGACCGCTTCGAAAAATATGAGAACGGCAGTCGGATTACTCTGCCGTAGGGGCGCACAGTGTGCGCCCATTTCTCGACATATTCGCAGTTCACAGATAACGTACTGCTACACATGCGGCCTGCTCTCCGCAGGCGCGACATACCTGTGTCGCGCAATTCGTTGGTCTGGTGGCTACAGACGGCACCTGCGAGTTTAATTTGATAATGAATGTTTACCGTAGGGTGCGCCGACCTCGGCGCACCGTGCTATCCGGCTGGCACTCAATAAAAATAAAAAAAATGGAGAAATGAAACCCGTCCGGTTCATTCTCCATTCCGACTCGCTAAGAGCCGCCCTATGGGCGGTTGCTCGCTGGACGCCCACTGCGGGGGGTCTCCATTTTCAATTTTCCATTATTTTGCCTGATATGCCGGTTTGAGAAACATTTCTTCAAGATACTGCTTGCCGGTTTCGGTTCGGAACACGCGGTCTTTCGCGGTTTTACACTGCTCTGCCGTCATATCGTCCTCGTAGGCGTTGACAAGGAAATCCGCTTCGAGCAGAATCCGGAAATCTTTTTCCTCTCCGGCGGTATAGGTATGGTGATGCGCGATGAGCCACTGCACGCGCTCGCTCTCCCGCTCATCTGCGCCGCACTGCTGCAGCATGGGAGCCGCGACCGCCGGACCTTCCATCTCCTGCCAGTGTCCGCCGCTCGAGCCGTGCTTCCGTTCGGCTTCGTGGATGCCGATATCGTGCAGAACGGCTGCAGCTTCGAGTACATTCTGCTTCTGCTCATCCAGACCTTCCCTGCGCCCGAGCAGGCGGCTGTACGCGTATACCTTTATAAAGTGCTGAATCCGTTTTGCGTCGCCTGCGTCATACGCGATGGCGAGCGCGGTCAGCTTTTCGATGTCGATCATGCGTGTCACTCCTTTGGCGCAAGCATAGCACCGCACGACCAGATTTGTCAAGGCAGGGTAATACCACATAATTGAACAAGAGCGATTTACGAGTAAATTTTGCGGTCTGACTAGGCGTGATTTTGCGGTAATACTTTGTGTATTACCGTGAAAGCACAACGACGTCAGAGCACAAAATTTCCGTAAAGCGCCGCAGTTTAATTGTGCGGTGTTACCCTAATCCTGTCCAGCCGTATTTCGCCATATCCACGCGGCCGTCCTCGGTGAACTCGATGCCGTCCGCTTCGAGCAGTGCGCGCTGGATATCCGCACCGCCGAACGCAAACGCCGGTGACGTTCGTCCGTCTTTCGTTACCACGCGGTAGCACGGAATCCCCTCCGGATCGGGATTGGCATGCAGCGCGTAGCCAACAACGCGCGCCCATCTCGGATTGCCCGCGAGCAGCGCGACCTGCCCGTAGCTGGCCACCGTTCCGCGCGGAATTTTCTTCACCACTGCATATATTCGCTCAAAGCTGTTTGCCATAGCTAATCCACCTTTCTTTTACCAGTCAATACCACATAATTAAACAAGAGTGATTTGCGAGTAAATTTTCTTTTTTTGACGAGGCATGGTTTTGCAGCAATACTTTCAGATTGCAAGAAAACACACCGAAGTCAAGAAAGTAAATTTTCGCAAAGCACCGCCGCTTTAATTATGCGGTACTGGCTTTATTATATCAAGTCAGATTGCCAATATCCATAGGTTTTTCGGCCTAAAAAACTGTATAATTTTATCGTGCTAAAGTATTGCATATGCAAAAAAATTGCTATATAATAGAACCGTCACCAAATATAAAAGCATTCCACTCGGATTACTTACGAAAGTTAAGCGAGTGGTATAGAATGTAAGGAGGACAATAAAAATGGCACTTACCAATTCTTATCTGCAGGGCGTGTACGAAACCGTACAGAAGCGCAACCCGAATGAGCCGGAGTTCCAGCAGGCAGTTTACGAGGTTCTCGAGAGCCTTCAGCCGGTTGTTGAAGCTCGTCCGGAGCTCGAGAAGAACGGCATCATGGAGCGCATCGTAGAGCCGGAGCGCATGTTCATGTTCCGTGTACCGTGGGTTGACGATCAGGGCAAGGTTCAGGTTAACCGCGGCTTCCGCGTACAGTTCAACTCCGCAATCGGCCCCTACAAGGGCGGTCTGCGTCTGCACCCCTCTGTTAACGCATCCGTTATCAAGTTCCTCGGCTTTGAGCAGTGCTTCAAGAACAGCCTGACCACTCTGCCGATGGGCGGCGGCAAGGGCGGCTCCGACTTCGACCCGAAGGGCAAGTCCGATGCTGAAATCATGCGTTTCTGCCAGTCCTTCATGACCGAGCTGTGCAAGCACATCGGTCAGTTCACCGACGTACCGGCCGGCGATATCGGTGTTGGCGGCCGTGAGATCGGCTTTATGTTCGGTCAGTACAAGCGTCTGCGCAACGAATACACCGGCGTTCTGACCGGTAAGGGCCTGTCCTACGGCGGCTCTCTGGCCCGCACCGAGGCTACCGGCTACGGCCTGTGCTACTACATGAAGGAAATGCTCGCATACAAGGGCACTTCGTTTGAGGGCAAGACTGTTGCAATCTCCGGTTCCGGCAACGTTGCAATCTACGCTTGCCAGAAGGCTACCCAGCTGGGCGCTAAGGTTGTTACCATGTCCGACTCCAACGGCTTCATCTACGATCCGAACGGCATCAACCTGGATGTTGTTAAGGACATCAAGGAAGTTAAGCGCGGCCGCATCAAGGAGTACGCTGAGCGCGTACCGGGCAGCGTTTACACCGAGGGTCAGCGTCCGTGGGGCGTAAAGTGCGACATCGCTCTGCCGTGCGCAACCCAGAACGAGCTGAACGAGGAGAACGCAAAGGCTCTGATCGCCAACGGCTGCAAGTTTGTAGCTGAGGGCGCTAACATGCCGTCCACCCCGGAGGCTGTTGCAGCATTCCAGGCAGCCGGCGTATTCTTCGGCCCGGCAAAGGCTGCTAACGCAGGCGGCGTAGCTACCTCCGGTCTGGAAATGAGCCAGAACTCCCTGCGTCTGAGCTGGACCTTCGAGGAGGTTGACCAGCGTCTGCACGACATCATGGTCAACATCTTCCACACCTGCATCACTGCAGCTGAGAAGTACGGCCACAAGGACAACCTTGTTATGGGCGCTAACATCGGCGGCTTCGAGAAGATCGCTGACGCTATGCTGGCTCAGGGCGTATGCTGATTTTCGATTGAAAGGGCACAGCCCTTTCAATCGAGGGACGCCCTTGACAGGCGCTGCCTGTAAGGGCTACCGCAATAAAAGAGCACCGGAATTTCGATTCCGGTGCTCTTTTATTGTTTGCTAAAAATGACCCGGCAAAGCTGGGCCATTTTTGTCGCGCTGAAAGCGCTCCATTTGATGCGCTCCGCGGCGTGATAGGTTATCTGGGTGCTGAAATCCCCGTCGGGGATTTTATGGGTTGGCGTGAACGCTGTCGCCCACGAAGGACTCACCGCCGACAGGCGGCTGTCCTGTGGGTGCGGTTTGCGGGGCATACTGCGTATTTTATGCCGCGAACTGCGTTCGCGGGTGCGGGACCCGGCGGCACAGCCGCCTGTGTCCCGTATTTCGCGCGTCAGCGCGCTTCAAATAGAATTTGCTATGCAAATTCATAAAAAACGGGAGCATGTATCTCGGTTTTTATACTTCTGGAGGGAGAAAGTTTCGACCATCAGGAGGAACTTTCGGACGACTTTGGAACGGCCCACGGTCCGTTCCCCCTTGTCGGCGAAACTGTAGTTTCGCGACAGGCATTTTATGCGTTTTCCGAGAAATCCGCCAGACGCAGATTCTCGTTATGGTCGGTTGCGTAGGTGATATTCCACGGCGAGGTAAACAGGAGCAGGCTATTGCCCTTGAGATCCTCGACGATCTTGGTATCGCTCGTGAGCTGGAGCTTCTTGATGTCGAAGTCATCCTCGTCATTCTCAACCCAGCGAACGTGCTCATACGGCAGGTTTTCGCGGATGATCTCAACGTTATACTCGTTCTTCAAACGGTACTCGAGCACCTCAAACTGCAGCACGCCGACAACGCCGACGATAACCGATTCCATACCGGCATTCGGCTCGCGGAAGATCTGGATAGCGCCCTCCTGTGCGATCTGCTCGACACCCTTGACGAACTGCTTGCGCTTGAGCGTGTCCTTCTGACGGACAACGGCAAACAGCTCGGGTGCGAACGTCGGGATGCCGGAGAACACGCACTTATGCTTGGGATCGCACACGGTATCACCGATGGAGAACACGCCCGGATCGAAAATACCGATAATATCGCCCGCATACGCCTCATCAACGATGGAGCGGTCCTGTGCCATCAGCTGCTGCGGTGCGGCAAGCACCATCTTCTTGCCGGACTGAACGTGCAGCACGTCCTGACCGCGCTCAAACTTGCCGGAGCAAATACGCATGAACGCAACACGGTCGCGGTGCGCCTTGTTCATGTTCGCCTGAATCTTGAACACAAACGCGGAGAAATGCGGGTCGAACGGGTCGATCACACCGATGTCAGCGGTACGCGCGGTCGGCGGCGGCGTCATCTGCAGGAACTTTTTCAGGAACGGCTCAACACCGAAGTTAGTCAGCGCGGAACCGAAGAATACCGGCGACAACTTGCCCTCGTGCACAGCCTTGAGATCAAACTCATCGCCTGCACCGGAGAGCAGCTCCACATCGTCAATCAGCGTCTGGTACTGATCCTCGGGCAGCAGACCCTCGAGGATCGGATCGTCGATAGACAGGCGCTGCGCCTTGACCTCGTGGCGGAAATCCGCGCCCTCAAACGCGATAACCTCATCGTCCATGCGGTCGTACACGCCCTTGAAGCGCTTGCCCGAGCCGATCGGCCAGTTTACCGCATAGGTGCCGATGCCCAGCTCGTTCTCGATGTCCTCGAGCAGCTCGTACGGGTCGCGTGCCTCACGGTCCATCTTGTTGATAAAGGTGAAGATGGGCACGCCGCGCATCGCGCAGACCTTGAACAGCTTGCGGGTCTGTGCCTCGACGCCCTTGGAGGCGTCAATGACCATCACCGCAGAGTCAGCCGCCATCAGCGTGCGGTAGGTGTCCTCGGAAAAGTCCTGATGACCCGGGGTATCCAGAATGTTGATGCACTTGCCCTCATAGCGGAACTGCAGCACCGAGGACGTTACCGAAATACCGCGCTGCTTCTCGATCTCCATCCAGTCGGAAACCGCATGACGGCTGTTTTTCTTGCCCTTGACCATGCCGGCCTCCTGAATGGCTCCGCCGTAGAGCAAAAACTTCTCCGTAATGGTGGTTTTACCGGCGTCAGGGTGCGAAATGATTGCAAATGTGCGCCGATTTTCAATTTCTTTTTTCAGGTCTGCCACAGACTTTTTCCTCCCGATCTATCAAAAATCTAATATTGTTGTAGAATGTACACAGAATGTTCACAATTCACCAGTATTATAAATGACGTGGAAAGCGTAAGATCCCCCCACATGTTCTTGCTTTCTACTCTCTATCCTACCTTTTATTGCGGGAGCAGCCGGACGAAAGTTCGGCTGTTCCTGTTTTTTTACCTTTTTCAAAGGTAAAATGAGAGTTTACGTTGTAAATTCTATTCAGCACCATCTATCCGGTGCACACGATCCGCGAAGCGGTACGCTATCACCGGGCACGCCTATGCGCTAACAAGTACAATCTTGTCATAAACAACGGTGCCGAGCACAGCAACCAACCAAATCATTGGGCGGCACTGCCATCCTCCAGAGGACCCTCTCTTGCCCTTTGGGCAATTCACCTTGTGCCGCCCTCTGCGTTGACTTTCTGTCCTGTGTAGCAGCAAGGTATCTGGCACTGCGTACAGGCAGAGACATGGGCGCACACTGTGCGCCCCTACGGTAGAAAAGATCCTCTGCCGTTCCCCTTTTCGAAGCAGTTGCTGGTCTCTGATTTGCGTCAGGCTATCTTAGGAAAGGGGTGAAAAACAGAGGGTGGAAACCTTGGTGTCTACCCTCTTGTGCGCCTGCCGCGAAGGTAAGAACCGCCGCATACTGCGGCACCAATTTCCGTCAAACACAAAAACCTTACAAGGATGCAAAGAAGCCATTACAGCTCCTTTCGTCCCTCCAGTGCACGGGTCAGCGTCACCTCATCAACAAACTCCAGATGCCCGCCAACCGGAATACCATACGCCAGCCGCGTAATCTTGATGCCGAACGGCTGCAGCAGCCGCGAAATGTACATCGCCGTGGCTTCGCCCTCGGTGTCCGGATTGGTGGCGAGGATAACCTCCTCGGTCTCCTCCTCCGCCACGCGCTTGACCAGCTCGCGGATACGGATGTCGTCCGGTCCGACGTGTCCCATCGGAGACAGCGTGCCGTGCAGCACATGATACAGACCCTTGTACTCCTT
>PPYF01305805.1_pt1 | contig 12618 bp, 10 predicted proteins | sample 1559871 | NCBI WGS metagenome assembly PPYF01 (sample SAMN08240021, study PRJNA423297) | Human gut metagenome, whole genome shotgun sequencing project. | reverse complement strand
AGATCGACGGCATCCGCTGCAACCGCCCGAACGGCGCGTTCTACGTGTTTGCCGACATCAGCAGCTTCGGCCTGAGCAGCGTCGAGTTCTGCAACCGCCTGCTCGACGAGCAGAAGGTCGTCTGCATTCCGGGCAGCGCCTTCGGCGAATGCGGCGAAGGCTTCATCCGTATCGCATATACCTGCTCGGATGATGAACTCCACGAAGCGCTGAAGCGTATATCGCGTTTTTGCAGCGAACTGCGTGCGGCATGACTCTTTGACTTCACTGCGGTCAATACAGATGTTAAATCGCCATGCATGGAGAGAGAACACATCTGCAACGCAGCAATGCGTGCATCGCCGCACGATCGCGCGGCGATGCACCGACTTTTCCAACTATTTTAACCATAGCTCATGACAAGAGAGGTCATAACCTGACATCATATCCCTATCGAACCTATGCGAAGATCGACCTGAACAAGCTGCAGCATATGTTTGCAGCACCTACAACCGCTTCGGGAAGGAGCATTGTTCCCAGCACCAGATCGACGAGTCTGTATTGGACAGGCTGATTATCGACGAACTGCGCAATACAAAAGCACTGTATCAGCAGAACTGGGATGCACTGGAGCAGATAATCGCACAGTGGACGCCAAAGGCAGAGCTGACCGGCGTACAGATTGCAAAGCTGGAAAAGAGCATTCTCCGGCTAGAGGACGAAATGGAGGCAATTCTGATGGAGCGGATTCGGGACAGATCCCACGCGGAGCGCTATGACCGCATGATCCAAAAACGCGAGGAAGAAATCGCTGCGGCAAAAAAGCAGATCGAAGAACTGCAAAACATCTCCGCCGTCCTGCGGGAGCGGCAAGCGAAGTTCAAACGGGATATCAGCATGATCGACGACATTCTCACTGAGGGTGCTATGACGGAAGCGCACCTGCGGATGCTGATTGAAAAAATCTATGTTCAGGAAACGGATGGAAAACTCAACCTCGACATTCAGCTCAAAGCACCGTTCCGCACACATCTGGATGTCTATGAAAATGGGACGCTCAAGGAGCGATACGGCGCACTGGACTTTGACTGGAATCGGCTGGCACGCCTGCTCTACGGCGACGGGCTTGCGGGGTAAACGGTTATGCCGGGCTGCTGGCCTGTCAGGAATGCGGGAACGTGTTCAGTCCCATGATCCGCTGCTGGAACGGCAGCCGCCGTGTGGAATACGTCTGCCGGGGTTACCACCGGAACGGGAAAGGCTATTGCCGCTCTCACCGCATTCACGAAGAAGTTCTGGATAAAGCCGTCTGGGATGATACAGAAAAGCTGCGGGAACAATACGCAGCCGAACTGAAAAAGGTCACACAGTTGCAAAAACAGTGGGCGTTGAGGAAACCAGTCCTCGATGCCCACTGTTTGACTTTGCAGAAAGAAATTTTGAGATTGGAGCAGGAGGTTGATGCGCTGGTGATGGAAAAGCTGAATGGCGACGGAGGCTCATCTGCTCACGAAATCGGTACTTGAACACCGTAAATCAATCGCCTCAAAAACAAAATCGTGGCCCAGCGTCAGCGGCTACGATTTTGAACGAAGAAAGACCTTTGCTGTCGAGGCGGGCGCGCCCTGCGCGGCTGCCTGACATCCAAAGGTCATTTCTGAGGGGTGCGCCCGACAGGACTTGAACCTGCACGCCCACGCAATGGAACCTAAAGGTGATGTTACCTTGGTGAAAGGTTGCAGGCAGCAGATAAATATCTCCAGCAAGGCAGCGTTGTTGCTTTTCAGTATCCGGAAGCACATTAAACAGTGCTTCCTAGATCAGGATATTTTTATTTACTTATAGGACGATAAAAAAGGCGGATGGTTAGAAAATACAGGAATATCGCTTAGAACGCGAGTTAATAAATGGAAATCTATATTTTGAGAATAATTTTATGCTATTATATACGAGATAATCCTATTGAAAAATAATAGCATGTTCTAATATGATAACAATGAAAATGCTCAATAAAACATAGATAGGAAAAGAAATGATTGTGTATTTTCACAAACAGCTATGCTGAACTGAAATGAACGGAGGAATTAAAATGAAAATGATTCTTTGTTTGCTGCTTGCGCTTCTGATGCTTTTCACAATATGCGCATGCGCGGCAAAAGAAACGGAAGCGAACACCGCAACAGAGGAATCGACAGTAAGCACGGAAGCGCCGGAAACTCAGGATGAATCCGGCACACAGGCGGCAGACCCGTTCGGGAAGTTTGAACCGTCCATTGAGATTACCAGCATGATGCTGGAAGACAATATCCGCAACGTGCCGGAAAACATGACAATGCAGAGCAATCCCTGGGTCGATCTGTTTAAGGAACACGGCATGAACGTGACGTATAAAATTTCGGGCTCTGCCGCTGATTTGGATACAAAGCTCAATATGGCGATTGCAACGGACGATCTGCCGGATATCATGCAGGTTACCGCAACGCAGTTCCAGGAGCTGAGCGAGGCAGGCTATCTTGCAGATCTGACCGAAGTGTATGAGACCTATGCGACACCGGAGACAAAGGCGATGTTTACGCAGGATGGCGGCATTATGATGCGCAACGGATATGTCGACGGCAAACTCGTTGGTCTGGTCATGCCGCAGGGATATCAGGATTTTATCCCCATTGTGTCGATCCGCAGCGACTGGCTGGAAGAATGCGGACTGGATGCGCCGCAGACAATGGACGAGCTCTGGGAGATCGCAAAGACGTTCCAGGAGAAGAAGATGGGCGGAACCTGCACGATCGGTATCGGTCTGACGAAGAATGTAACGGATCTGCTTACGCCGACGATCGGCCTGCTCAATGGATATCATGCCTATTATAACGTCTGGATGGAAAAGGACGGAGCGCTTGTAAATTCAACGGTACAGCCTGAGATGAAGGACGCGCTGGCTGCTCTGGCGGAAAAGTATGCACAGGGGCTGATTGATCCGGAATTCGGAACAAAAGACAATTCGCAGCTGATGGAAGATGTGATGGCAGGCAGATGCGGCATTGTGGTTTCGCATTACTGTGCGCCGTTTGACTTGCTGAACGCCGTAACAGAAGGTCAGCAGTGGGCATATTATTCTGTTCCGTCCGTAGATTCCGAGCCGGTCAAGGCACAGTTCAACCTTGCGTTCAACGGTGCGCTGTGTGTTTCTGCAAAGTGTGAGCATCCGGAAGCGATGATCGAGATGCTGAACCTTTTCACAAAGTACGTTGCAGAAAATCCGGAAACCTATAACGATAATGCTGTCCGCAATTTTGCGTATCCGACGATTACCGCAGCGATCAGCGGCAATAACGATATTCACAAAGAGTATCTGGAATTCCTTGAAACCGGAAAAACACCTGCCGCAACAACGCAGGGCTACGAGAGCACGGTAGAGGCAGCGGAAAAGTACCGGCTGAATCAGGATATGGACGGCTATACCATGTGGGGCGTTTTCGGGCCGGAAGGAACGGAGGTTCAGGTTTCAAAGGCGATCGAAACCAACGCTTACATGATCGATGTATATACCGGCGCGCCGACGGAGGCGATGACGCAGTATAACGCAACGCTGAAGACGATGACAGAGCAGATCATCACAGATATCATCCGAGGCGTCAAGCCGGTCGACGCATTCGACGCATTTGTTGAGGATTGGAATGCAAATGGCGGCGATCAGATTGCGGCCGAAGTAAACGAATGGTATCGGAACCAGAGCGTCAACTGAGCTTCAAAGTCAATGGATATCAGGATAGGGTGCTGCACAGCAGCACCCTATCGCATATGCAAAGAACAGAAGGGAGATCCGGCTATGAATAAACCTCAGGAACAGAGAAAAACAGGAAGCAGGAAACGATTACAGCGAAAGCAGGAACTCCCACTGCATATGATGCTGCTGCCCGGACTGCTGATTGTGCTAGTCTACAACTATGGCCCCATGTTTGGCCTGCTCATGGCCTTTGAAAACTATAAGCCGACAAAGGGCATTTTCGGTTCAGCGTGGGTAGGGCTGGAGAATTTCAGGCGGCTGTTCGCATATCCGGATATTGAAAACGTCTTTTATAACACCATTTACATTTCTGTATTCAAGCTGATTCTTGGTATTCTTGTTCCGGTTCTGTTTGCACTGCTGTTGAATGAGATCAAAAATCGGATTTTCTCCGGCTATGTGCAGACAGTTACCTGTTTGCCGTATTTCCTGTCATGGGTAATTCTTGGCGGTGTGCTTACCAATATTCTGTCCCCATCAAACGGTATGGTCAATACAGTCATAACGTTTTTTGGCGGAGAACCGCTGTATTTTCTGGGTGACAATAAGCTCTTTCCTTGGACGCTGATTTTGACTGACACATGGAAGAACTTCGGATATAGTTCGATTATCTATCTGGCTGCGATGAGCAGCATTGATCCTGCGCTGTATGAGGCCGCTGAGATGGATGGCGCAGGGAAGCTGAAACAGATCCTGCACGTAACACTTCCGGGAATCCTGCCAATGGTTTTTGTAATGGCTGTGCTGTCGTTGGGAAATGTTTTAAATGCAGGCTTCGATCAGGTTTTCAACCTCTACAGCCCACAGGTCTATGCGTCCGGCGATATTCTGGATGCCTTCATTTACCGGCTGGGTATTGAAGATGCGCAATACAGCATGTCCACAGCCGTCGGCCTTTTAAAGTCCGTAATTTCTTTGATTCTCATTTCCCTTGGTTATAAAATGGCAGAGAAGTACGGTGATTACAGAGTTTTTTAAGGAGGCACACATGAAACAAAAAAAGACGACGCGCGTGGATGCCTTCACATGGATCAATGTTTTCATTCTGACGTTTTTGTCCCTGATGTGTCTGCTGCCGATTATCAATGTACTTGCGATTTCCTTTTCTGCACGCGGCCCCGTAGAAGCCGGACGTGTTGTGTTTTGGCCGGTGGATTTTACAACGGTGGCCTACGAATATGTCCTGAAGGACAGCGGTTTTTTGGATGCGCTGATGGTCAGCATGTTGCGGGTGCTTGTAGGTCCTGCTCTGAATCTGCTCCTGTGTATTCTCTGCGCCTATCCCCTGTCAAAGACAGAAGCACACTTTCGGGCGAGAAAGCTGTATGTATGGATATTTCTCTTTGCTACGCTGTTTAACGGCGGTCTGATCCCAACATATATGGTAGTCAAACAGACAAAGCTGATCAATTCCTTCTGGTCGCTGATTATTCCGGGGGCAGTGCCAGTTACGTATGTGATCATGATGATGAATTTCTTCCGGAGCCTTCCAAAAGAGCTTGAAGAGGCAGCGCTGATCGATGGGGCAAATCAATGGCAGATTTGCTGGAAGGTGATCGTTCCGCTGTCGAAAGCTTCCATTGCAACGATCACGCTGTTCTGTATCGTCGGGCACTGGAACGCATGGTTTGACGGTATGCTGTATTTTAACACCAGCGTTGGGCAGCCGCTTGGAACGTTCCTGCACAATATGGTTGTAAATTCGGGCCTTGACGTTATGAAAAGTACGTCAGATGTTGAAACGCTTGCGCAGCTGATGAAAATATCCAGTCAGACGACAAAAGCGGCTCAGATCTTCCTTGCCATGCTGCCGATTCTGATCGTATATCCATATATGCGGCGGTATTTTTCCAAGGGTATTGTGATGGGGAGCGTAAAGGGCTGAGGCTGGAACAGCTGTTTGAAGGAGAATTTTATGGATGTGCCGCAGTACAAGTCAATCGAGTATCAATTCCGGGATCAGCGCCTTTATGAGGATTACTACGCACTGTTTTCAATCGGATGGGAGTACTGGGCTTCGCCAGACGTCTACTATCGGGATTGCAGGACTTCCGCGTATAAACAGTGCGTATTTCAGTATACCGTGTCCGGCGAGGGAACGCTGGTTTACAACCAGAAAGCCTATTCAATCAGGCCCGGACAGGCATTTCTGATCGAACGTCCCGGGCAGTACCAGTATTACCGTTCGCCGAATGCGAAGCATTGGGAACTGAAATTTATTACGCTCAATATCTCCTGCCTGAAGATCTGGAATGATCTAGCGGAGCGGTTCGGCCGTGTTTTTGATCTTCCTGCAGATTCAGCCGTTATGCGGTGCTGGGATGGGATCTATCATGCGGCGCTGGAAAATGAGATGGGCAGTTTTTATACCGCTTCCGGGCATGCGTATCAGTTCATGATGCAGCTTTATAATACGCTGACCGAGCAGGCCAATACGCAGAGCATGTCGGATGTTGTGCAAAGATGTATGGCGCTGATCCAGACAGAGTATAAAAACGAGCTGGATCTTGACTACCTGTCAAAAGCCTGCAATGTTTCTGTTCCGTATCTATCCAAACGCTTTCAGGAAGCGCTGCACGCTTCCCCGATACAATATCTGAACAGATATCGGATCGAAGTTGCAAGTTCGCTCCTGTTAAGGAGTCGGAAGCGGATCGAAGATATCGCACACGAGGTTGGATTTTCAGACGCAAACTATTTTGCGCGGGTTTTCAAAAAAGCGATGGGCTGCACGCCGAGGGAATATCGGTTGCAAGAAGTCCGGCGCGTTGTTGAGGATCACACGCTTCAGGTGCAGGTTTCCCCGGAAGGGATCATCGGCTGAGCGGTGGAGAGGAAAAGAATGAACAACTACCGAATATCGTCTGTACACGAGACAAATCTGACAAATCAAAATGGCGTTTATCAGGACAGCCTGCTCGCATACGCTGCAGATCGGAGCGGCCGGTTCTGGGCGATTCTCGGTCATACAAATCTGGGCGGCATCAGCGTCTGGAGCGGCAGGTCTCTTTTGAACTTAAAAAAAGAATATGACGCTGAATATCTTTTTTCACTGGGGGAGGCCGGGCAGGCGTTTTCCGGTATCCCGTATCCGGACGGACCGCTGTCCCGCGGACAGATCTGGCCGTGCGGGTTGTGGATCAATACGGACACAAACCGGTTTTACTGCCTGATCCACAATGAGACAGACTGGGGCGCGGGAAAGACCTCCTATACCGCAAACGCGCAGGCGGAGGGCGAACCCGATTTTCGGCATATCGGAATGATGACGTCCGATGACCGCGGAAAAACATGGCGTTTTTCCGGATGGATTCTGACTGCGCAGGAGCCCTGCTGGACAAGCAGATTTTCGCCTGGGATAGATCGGCCGGGACAGAGCGAACGTGAGATCTGCCTGGGCTGCGGAGATTTTTCCGTTTTCCCGAATCTTTATGACGGCTATCTGTATTTGTTCTATACAAAACATTTTATTCAGATCGACCAGCCGCAGGCCGTTAAAGATGAGGTTTATCTGGCCCGCTGCCGGCTGGACGAATTGGATGATGTGACGGTATGGAAAAAGTATACCGACAGCGGCTTTACAGCGCCGGGAAACTGCGGGCAGGATGTTTCTGTCCTGACCGGCGGCGCAATCCCTTCTGTCTGTAAAGATCCGAAGCATGACCGCTTTGTCATGTCGACCTACAACCGGGATGCGTGGAGGAACGGGCTTTGCACCTGCCAGCTCAGCTTCAGCGAAGATCTGCTGCATTGGACACAGCCGGAACATATCGCAATCAAGCGGGCGGATGTCTCCAATCCGTATCTGACGCTGTACCCGGAGGGGGCGTCGTTCCGGGTGTTTATGAGTGCGAACGGCACGGATATTCGCTGGTATACATTGACGATGGATGAGGCATAAAAGGAGAATCATATGAAAAAGAGATCAGTCCACTTCCGATGGTTGTTCGTTTCAGCCTGTGTGATTTTTTTGCTCACAATTATTGCAATGGCTGCGTCAAACCGACCTGTGGTCAACAATGAAATTCATTTTCGCATGGGTGCAGAACGGACTGCCGAACCTTTTAATTTCTTCCAGGATACATGCCATTGAGAAATACATATAACTCTAAAAATGAATTCTCGAGCGAAACAGGAACATGGAGATATTTGTTCGCAGAAAACAACACTTTTTCTGCGATGAGCTGGGATGAGAACACAAAAATGTGGAGCAAGACGGGGACATATTGTTCTGTTGGTGCTGCCCGCATGCACCCAGATGAAAACATAGACGCCGTAAGAACTTGGGTCAGTACAGAAACGGGATTCATTGTAATTTCCAATACTGTGAAAAAGCCGGACGTAACTGGCGGAGACGGGGTATTGTTGAAAATCATGAAAAACGGAACGCAAATCTGGCCAGAACGCGGTTGGTGTGTGTTGGACTATGATGATGCTCAAGGCAAAGAGTTTGAAGTGCCGATTGAAGTGGCTTCTGGTGATAATATTCATTTTATTGTGAATGCGAATCAATCAAGTAACTATGACACGACATTCTGGGTAAGTAACATAAAGTTTGCAAATAAGGAAAACTGAAATTATATTTTGTACATATGGATAAACTTTTTCAAAAAGCAGTACCAATATGGGCCACAGGCCGGGCATATGAAATGAATTGCGAGTTGGCCTTCCGCGCGGCCATAGCCGACGCAGATGCCATTTTATATCTTGCGGCATCCAGCGTTTATCGCGTCTGGGTAAACGGAAATTTTGTCTGCGCAGGGCCGGCGCGGGCAGCGCATGGCTTCTACCGTGTTGATGAAATTGATTTGACGCCGCAGCTATGCACCGGACAGAATACGGTTGTGATCGAGGTGACGGCCTTCAATGTCAATAGCTATGATACGCTGGATCAGCCGGGCTTCCTGACTGCGGAAATTCTGCAAAGCCATGAAGTGACTGCAGCAACAGGAGACGATTCCTTCGGCGTATATGATCTGCACCAGCGGATACAGCGCGTCCAGCGTTACAGCTTCCAGCGTGCTTTTGCCGAAGCATACCGGCTTCGCACCTGCAGGCAGGTTTTTTATCTCGGCGGAGACGGTGGTGAACAATTGGAAGCGGAGATGCAGGCAGAAAAACGGTATCTGCGCCGAGAAACACCCATGCCGCAATTTGAGCCGCTGCAGGTGCAGCGTATGATTCAGACAGGCAAGGTGTCTTTTGACATACCGTGTGAAACACTGTGGAAGGACCGCGCCTATACGCAGATCGGCCCTTTGCTCAAGGGATATCCGGCGGATGATCTGGAGGAGCATCTGTCTGACGAAGCGCAGACATTTGTTTGGGAACCGTCCTGTGGGACGGCAGAAGATGTGTCTCAGATTGCACTGGAAAACGGCTATGCGATCTGCCGGTTTCCTTACAACGCGACCGGATTTCTGTGCATGACGGTGGAATGCGTGCAGGCGTGTACGGTTTATCTGCTGTTTGACGAGATCCTGACCAATGGAGACGTTGACTTCCTTCGGCTTACAAACTGTAACTGCTTCAAATATGATCTGGATGCCGGGACGCATCGAATTATGACGTTCGCCCCGTATACCATGATGTACCTGAAAATTGCCGCGAAGGGCACCTGCCGGGTTTCAGAGGTGCGGATGCTCCAATACCAGCACCCGGCGCCAGAATTTCAGATCCGTCTTCCGGCGCAGAAGCAGCTTCGAGAAATTGCGGCCGCGGCGGTCCGCACATACCGGCAGAATGCACTGGATCTGTTTATGGACTGCCCTTCCCGCGAACGGGCAGGGTGGCTTTGTGACAGCTTCTTTACCGCAAGAACAGAGTATATGCTGACAGGGCAATGCGCAGTCGAAAAGGCGTTTTTGGAGAACTTCCTGCTGGCCGAGCAATTCGCGTGTCTCCCGGATGGCATGCTGCCGATGTGCTATCCTGCGGATCACTATGACGGGAACTTTATTCCGAACTGGGCCATGTGGTTTGTGCTGGAGCTGGACGAATACATCAGGCGCAGCGGCGACTGCACGTTTGCGGAGCGGGCAAAACCGCGTGTTTATGGGCTGATTCAATATTTTGCGTCGTTTGAAAATGAGTACGGGCTGCTGGAGAAGCTGGAAAAGTGGGTGTTTGTCGAATGGTCCCGCGCAAATGATCCAGACGTTGTGCAGGATATCAACTTCCCGACCAATATGCTGTATGCCAGAATGCTGCAGATCGCAGGAGCCCTGTACAGTGACCCTGTGCTTTTGGAAAAATCTCAGAAGCTGCATGAAACGATCCGGCAGCGCTCCTTTAACGGCTCGTTCTTTACCGACAATGAGCGGCGGACAGAGCAGGGCCTTGTGAACCCCGGCAATATAACCGAGGTTTGCCAGTATTACGCATTTTTCATGGGAACTGCCGACAAGCAGACATACCCGGAACTGTGGCAGATGCTTGTACGGGACTTCGGGCCGCACAGAGCGGCGGATTGCTATCCGGATGTGGCGGCAGCGAACGCATTTATCGGGGATTATCTGCGGCTGGAGCTTCTGTATCTGGATGGACAGACAGAAAAGCTGCTGCAGGATCTGAAAGAATATTTTACGCCGATGGCCGAGAGAACAGGGACATTGTGGGAGCATAATCAGCCGAGCGCCAGCTGCTGCCATGGGTTTGCGGCCCATGTTTTATACTGGCTGGCAAAGATCTACGGAACGGAGAAGACGCAATATGCAGGCGCTTGACTTGAGCAATATTACGCTGACAGGAGAACTGGCGTTCCGGTTGGGAAGAAACTATTCCCGGCTGGAAGATCCGATGTACCGTGCGTCAGAGATCTTTCAGGCAGATAAACAGGGATGGCCGGGTGACTGGGAAGGCCGAACTATTCTGGCTTTGTGCCTGCACGAGAGAATCTCAAAGCGAAAGGCAGCGTTTTTGGATGAGATTCTGGAAGCGTTGGATGCCCAATGGAACGAGCGCGGGTATTTAAAAGGAATCTGCGCGCCGGAGGCGATCAATGAACAGCAGCTTTCCGGCCATAACTGGCTGCTTCGGGGTCTGTTGGAGCTTTATATCAGCAGAAACGAGGAAAAATACGCGGAACGCGCAAGGCGGATCGTAGAAAATCTCTATCTGCCGCTGCTTGGGAAATTCCCGACTTATCCGACCGCGCGTGAAAAGCGCATGGCAAAGGCGGAAGCGGCGGGACAGCTCGGTGAGGAAATCGTGGACGGCTGGCTTTTGTCGACTGACATCGGCTGTGCATTCATTTCCATGGACGCGCTGGCGCAGTACTATACACTGTTCGCAGACGCATCTGTGCGCGCACTTCTGTCGGAAATGATTGCAACGTTCCGGCGGATCGATGTTGAAAAAAGCTCTCTTCAGACGCATGCGACGCTTTCTGCACTGCGCGGAATTCTGCGCCTGTGTGAGGCGAAACCGGATGAGGATCTGCTCACATTTGCAAAGGAATTATTTGCGCATTATGTACAGTATGGAATGACTGCAAATTACGCGAATTATAATTGGTTCGGGCGTCCGTACTGGACAGAACCCTGCGCGATCGTCGATTCCTATATGGCAGCCATGTCGCTGTTCCGGCTGACACGGCAGTCCGAATATGCGATTCTTGCGAATCGGATCTACTATAATGCGCTTCTCGCGTCCCAGCGTCCAAACGGCGGCTTTGGATGTGATCTTTGCAGCGGAACCGAGCAGAGCGGCGCGTTTGTACAGACTAATACGGATGTTTATGAAGCATGGTGGTGCTGCTCCATGCGCGGAGCAGAGGGCCTTTGCAGTGCAGCGGCAAACAGTATCCTGACGGAAGACAACCAGATCTGGTTCGTCCATTACCTTTCGGGGCATTACTGCACAAAGAATGCCGACATTGTGGTAAAGACGGCGTATCCGAATGAGAACAGGCTGTCTGTTTCTCTCTGTGGCGTAAAGCAGGCGCTGCAGCTGCAGCTGTATATACCGCAGGGAGCCAAGGACGTGACTGTTCGGCTCAACGGTCAACCGCAGCGTGTGCAGCTATCTGATTTTTTGCGTATTTCCGTCTGTGCCGATACTGTGTTAGAACTTTCCTTCCTTTTGCTGCCGGAAAATATGCCTGCAGGCGGCTTCTTCACAACAGAGCACGCACAAATTACAATGCAGGGAGATCAGATCCTTGGCAGAGATGAATACAGCCGTCAAATCTTTCTTGCAGACCGCATTTACACAGAACATGATCTGCAATGTAAGACGGAAATCTTGCATTTGCAGATGTAGTTGGACGAACAATCTATCTGAGATCAGCACTGATAAAAAGCAGGAGTCCCTCCGCATTTACGGACGGACCTCCTGCTTTTTCTATCACTCTGCGTTCAGTGTCTCAGCAATCTCCTGCGCGATGCGCTGCCGTTCCTCCTCACTCTCTGCCCGCGCATATCGTTTCAGCGCGGCATCCCGCAGATCCGCTGCCTGACGGGACCATACTTCAAACTCGCCCTTGGTCATCAGTCCGCTTCTGATACGGGCAAAATATTTTTTGTACGCCCGCTGGTGAACCTTCCAGACATCATTGTTTTCCACCTTGCTTCGGAAGCTGCTGCTCGCGCCGATCTCACGGCAGGTCTTGCCGTCCTGTCCCGGTGCAGCTCCGGTGCAATAGGCGTAGGTCGCCCCGGGTTTCTGCAAAAACCAGCGCCCACAGTTGGCGCAGCGCTTCGGCACAAATCCCTTTTGCAGCCCCTTCATGAACTCCACATAAACAAAATCCAGCAGCCGGTCAAAGTACATCTTCTCGACGATCTCGGCTTTTTCCTTCTCGCCGCGGATGCGGTACTGCGTCTTCACCGGCGGCGCGTCTGTCTCAGGGTTTT
>PPYF01196531.1_pt1 | contig 12618 bp, 12 predicted proteins | sample 1559871 | NCBI WGS metagenome assembly PPYF01 (sample SAMN08240021, study PRJNA423297) | Human gut metagenome, whole genome shotgun sequencing project. | reverse complement strand
CCGTGTTTTGCCTGCGCGTGCAGGATCATAAATGGCTTACCTGCGCCAGAAGTTGCTGGAGCGTTTGCGCACCATCGGTGTCGTTAACCACCATTTCAATCACCGTGGTGGTTGGCGTGCGCCAGGCGTCGGCAAATGCCGTTTCAAGTTCCTGCCAGTTTTGCGGACGATGATATTTCAGCTCGAACATCGCGGCGGCGTGCTCAAAATGGACGTTTTGCGGCATCAGATAGAAACGCTCACGCTCGCTTTGCGGCGTTGGCAACAGCGAGAAAATTTGCCCGCCGTTGTTGTTCACCACAATTAATACCAGCGGCGCAGAAACCTGACGCAATAACGCCAGCGCGTTGAGATCGTAAAGTGCGGAGAGATCGCCCACAATCGCCAGCGTCGGTTTGCCGCTTGCCCGCTGAACGCCGGCGGCGGTCGAAAGCAGCCCGTCGATACCGCTGGCCCCACGGTTGCTGTACACCGGGTAACCTGCCGGAAGTTGCGAAAGCGCATCAATCAGACGTACCACCAGGCTGTTACCAACAAACAATTGCCCCTGTTCAGGCAGATAGTCGCAGATGCGATGCGCCAGTTGCGCTTCGCCAAACGCATCACGGCGGGCAATAACCGCCTGCATTGCCTGTTCCGCCAGGCGCGGGATTTCAACGCACCAGGGCTGGCGTTTTTCTGCCGGATGCAGCTCCAGCCAGTCGGCAATATTGGCAATTAAGCGACGTCCGCGATGGTGTGCCGGATCAAGTCGCCCTTCAATGTCATCAACAATCCAGTACTCTTCTGGTTCACAGCTTGCCTGCCATTGCAGGAGCCGTTTCCCCGTCAGGCTGCTTCCCAGTTGCACCACAATTTGCGCCTGCTGCAGCTCGCTGGTCGCTTTGGCATTGCCTAACCAAAGATCGGCACACGGCAGCGGCTGCCCGGTTTGTGACAGCACATCGCCAATCAGCGGCCAGCCAAGAGTTTGCGCCCACAGGGCAACTTTTTTGCCCTCTTCCGCACTCATGCGCCCGGCAACCACCACGCCGCGCTTTTGTCGCCAGAAGAACCAGTCGCGCTGTTTTTCACTTTCCAGACGAGGCGCTTCACGCAGCCACGGTTTGTCGTCCTGCCACCAGTCACCCAGACGCTGTTGCCAGCTAAGCCCGGTATCGTCCATTTCGCCATACAGCGGTTCAGCAAACGGGCAGTTGATATGGACTCCCCCCGCATGAAGCGTACCGAGAGCGTGGTCGATGGTAGAAACCAGCCAACGTGCGGGGATATCCTGGGTCGGGCGCGGCAATGAAATACTGTGCGTGGGGTGAGAGGCGAACATTCCCGGCTGGCGAATTGCCTGATTCGCGCCGCAGTCAATTAGCTCCGGCGGGCGATCGGCGGTTAAGAGAATCAGTTTTTCTCCGGTTAACCCGGCTTCAATCAGTGCCGGATAGAGATTTGCCACCGCCGTGCCGGAGGTCACAATCACCGCCACCGGCTGCTTGCTGACTTTCGCCAGCCCCAGCGCCAGATGCCCCAACCCACGCTCATCGAAATGGGTGTGGTGAATGAATGCGGAATTCTCCGCCGCCGCTAACGTTAACGGTGTAGAACGCGAGCCTGGGGCGATACAGATGTGTCTGACGCCGTGACGCGTTAATGCTTCCAGAATGACCGCCGCCCAGCGTCGGTTAAATGCGCTTACTGACATGAGTTTGTCCGGTATCAATATTGCGGCTAAGTATAAGGAGCTACAAAAATAGATTATTGATATGAATCGGTAATGATGCGACTCATTACTATTCCATTTGTAATAAAGTACGCAGCCCTGCCGCTTTGTTGTCGATTTCCTGCCACTCTTGCTCGGGGTCGGAACCACGGACAATGCCCGCGCCAGCATATAATCGCACGACATTGCCGCTAATTTTTGCTGAGCGCAGGGAAACGCAGAATTCGCTTTGTTGTAATGAGAGATAGCCCGCAGAACCGGCGTACCATTCTCGGGTGAACGGTTCGTGACGGGCGATAAACTGTCGCGCCAGATCGCGCGGTAAGCCAGCAACTGCTGCCGTTGGCTGCAACTGATGTAAACAGATCACATCATCCGCTTTGTTGAGTGAAGTCCAGATACAGCGGCGAAGATGCTGCACTTTACGCAGACGCAGTACCTGCGGCGGTAAAACATCCAGCGTCTGGGTATCGGCCTGTAATCGTTGACAGATATCTTCCACCACCAGCATGTTCTCGCGCTGGTTTTTATCATCCGCCATCAGCCACTCTCCTAACTGCTGCGCCTGCTTATCATCAGGATTATTTGCTACTGTTCCCGCCAGCGCTTCAGTACGCAGCGCTTTGTCACGCCGCCGCCATAACCGTTCCGGTGAAGAGCCAAGAAAAGCATTTTCGCCATCAAAGGCCATGTAAAAATGGTAGCAATTCAGATTCAGTCGACGACTGGCAGCCATCATCGCCGCCGCGTTGACCGGACTTGCGAAATGCAGGTCAGTTGCCCGAGCGAGCACCACTTTGTCGAGCTCACCTTCGGCGATGGTTTTCGTTGCCAGTTCGATTAATTGCGTCCAGCCCATTTTGTCCGGCCAGTGTTGTTCTCGCGTGGTGGTTAAATGTAACCCAGGCAAGGGCTTGATACTCACCAGTGTGGCGATAAATTCTTTTGCCTGAATCGCATCGTGCTGAAGGGAGCTTTCGCTGAATAGCGTCAGCCGCAGCGTGGCTTTACCGCCACAGCGTCGCCATTCCAGGCGGGGTAAAAGTAAATTGCCCTGCGACGGGTCAAAAGCATTCAGCCCCCAAATGCGTAAGTCGGCGTGTTCCGGGTGCTGGCGAAGAAAACGTTGTGCCTGGTCCAACGACGTAAAACGGGTAATCGCGCCCAGGACGACAGCTTCTTCATCACCATTACGTTGTTGCCAGTAGAATTGCGGGTATGTTTGCTGACTGGCCAGCCAGCTCAAGGCATCAAAAGCGTCTTTGAGAGGGAAAGGAATATCGATAACCCGAATGCCGGGTGTCGCCGGAATCTCTTGCGACAAATGGCGCAGTAGATTTTCCAGCGCCGTAGTAAGTGATTGCACGCGGACCTCTCCCTGTTAAAAGCCTCACATTATACGGGGTACTACAAAAAAAATGCAGTACCCCGGTGTAGGGAGGTTTTAACGGCGTGCCAGCAACAGTCCTAGTACCAGCCCAACGGCCGCGCCCACACCAATTCCTTGCCAGGGTTTTTCGTGGACGTAGTCATCAGCACGATAAACTGCCTGCTTCGCCCGATAGTAATAACTGTCTGAAGCCTGGCTAACCCGTTTTTTCACATCATCCAGCGCTTTTTCTGCACGCGCTTTCAGCTCAACATATTTCTGATCGGCGGGATCGCCAGAGGAGCGGAGCACCTCTTCCAGTGTTTCACTAAGCAGCGTCAGGTCGTCATCGATACGTGTATCACCAAACTGATTAGACATTCTCGTTCTCCATTTGCGTAAAACCTGTCACTAACTATAGACAAGGGTTGTTGATTACGCCTGAATTACCTCGCGTGCCATCCCAATGTGTGGGATACCATCTTCTTCATAGACCTCCGTCACAGGGATAAAACCGAAACTCTGGTAGAAGTTTTGCAGATGCGCCTGCGCCCCGAGGTAAACAGGCTTATCAGGCCAGTGATGCGTACATGTTTCGAGTGTTTTACTCATCAGCTGCTGCCCCACTTTTTCGCCACGCAACGCTTCACTGACAATCACCCGACCTATAACGACCGGCTCAAGATCATCATCACTTTTCAGAATCCTCGCATACGCCACCAGTTCATCATTTTTCCAACCGAGAATATGGCGATTATCCCCCGTCAAATCATCACCATCGATATCCTGATAAGGGCAATTCTGCTCGACAACAAACACCGCGCAACGCAGTTGTAATAAGGCATAAAGCTGGGAAACCGATAATTCAGAGTGATGCAGATCTTGCCATTCAATCATAATGCTCTCCTTTTAGATGTATGCCTTATACTAGCCGGAATATTTTTTGAAACGTGATGAACTCATGGAATTAATTTTTTTAGGTACTTCAGCCGGTGTGCCAACCCGCACGCGCAATGTCACGGCAATATTGCTTAACCTGCAACATCCGACCCAGAGCGGACTTTGGTTGTTTGACTGCGGTGAAGGCACCCAGCATCAGCTACTGCATACCGCCTTTAACCCTGGAAAACTGGACAAGATTTTTATCAGTCACCTTCATGGCGATCATCTTTTTGGTTTACCCGGCTTGCTGTGCAGTCGTTCTATGTCAGGCATTATCCAACCCTTAACGATTTATGGTCCGCAAGGTATCCGTGAATTTGTGGAAACCGCGCTGCGGATTAGCGGCTCATGGACCGATTATCCGCTGGAAATTGTCGAAATTGGCGCTGGCGAAATTCTCGATGATGGCCTGCGCAAAGTAACCGCTTATCCGCTGGAACACCCACTGGAATGTTATGGCTATCGTATTGAAGAACATGATAAACCGGGTGCATTAAATGCCCAGGCATTAAAAGCTGCTGGCGTGCCGCCTGGCCCACTGTTTCAGGAATTAAAAGCGGGCAAAACAATCACGCTGGAAGATGGAAGGCAGATTAACGGCGCAGATTACTTAGCTGCTCCAGTGCCAGGTAAAGCGCTCGCTATTTTCGGCGATACCGGCCCCTGCGATGCCGCACTTGACCTGGCTAAAGGTGTCGATGTCATGGTGCACGAAGCGACGCTGGATATAACCATGGAAGCCAAAGCCAATAGTCGCGGCCATAGCTCTACACGCCAGGCTGCGACACTAGCCCGTGAGGCTGGAGTCGGCAAGCTAATCATTACCCACGTCAGCTCGCGCTATGATGACAAAGGTTGTCAGCACCTGTTACGTGAATGCAGGTCAATTTTCCCGGCGACTGAACTGGCGAATGATTTCACCGTGTTTAACGTTTAACTCTGCTTATTATTAAAAACAGGGCGAAACTTGCCCTGTTATCGCAACCCGCGCTACATATATCCACCCACACAGGCATATTGAGCGATTTTTGATATTTATTCATCTCCTTACGCACTATATTCAGAGCAATAAGTTGCCTCTTTTCATCTTGATTCAGCACAACCTTTGCAACTAAAAGGAGCCCATGATGGTTACAGTTGTCAGCAATTATTGTCAATTATCTCAAACGCAACTCAGTCAGACATTTGCAGAAAAATTTACTGTGACCGAGGAATTACTGCAGTCTTTAAAAAAAACAGCGTTATCCGGAGATGAAGAAAGCATTGAGTTACTGCATAATATTGCGTTAGGTTATGATAAATTTGGGAAAGAAGCTGAAGATATTCTTTACCATATTGTTAGAACCCCAACAAATGAGACCCTATCGATTATCCGACTTATCAAAAATGCTTGTTTAAAATTATATAATCTGGCACATATCGCAACCAACTCCCCCCTCAAATCACATGATTCAGATGATCTCCTGTTCAAAAAACTATTCTCCCCTTCGAAATTAATGACAATTATCGGTGATGAAATTCCTCTTATATCTGAAAAACAGTCGCTTTCAAAGGTGCTTTTAAATGATGAGAATAATGAACTGAGTGATGGTACAAACTTCTGGGATAAAAATCGTCAATTAACCACAGATGAAATAGCTTGCTATCTTCAGAAGATCGCCGCTAATGCAAAAAATACTCAAGTCAATTATCCTACTGGTCTCTACGTCCCCTACTCCACCAGAACTCACCTGGAAGACGCTCTCAATGAAAATATTAAGAGCGATCCATCATGGCCGAATGAAGTCCAGTTATTCCCCATAAATACTGGCGGACACTGGATATTAGTTTCGCTACAGAAAATAGTAAATAAAAAAAATAATAAACTACAAATAAAATGCGTCATATTCAACTCATTGCGTGCACTAGGCTATGATAAAGAAAATTCACTTAAGCGTGTCATTAATAGTTTTAATTCTGAACTCATGGGAGAAATGTCGAATAATAATATAAAAGTTCATTTAAATGAACCAGAGATAATATTTTTACATGCCGATCTTCAGCAATACTTAAGCCAAAGTTGCGGTGCATTTGTGTGCATGGCAGCCCAGGAAGTGATTGAACAAAGGGAAAGCAATTCTGACAGCGCCCCCTATACGTTATTAAAAAACTATGCTGACAGATTTAAAAAATATTCAGCAGAAGAGCAGTACGAAATTGATTTTCAACATCGACTGGCAAACAGAAATTGTTATTTAGATAAATATGGCGATGCAAATATCAATCATTATTATAGAAACTTAGAAATAAAACACTCACAACCCAAAAATAGAGCATCCGGCAAAAGAGTGAGTTAACATCATTGTTAATTAATTCGACCAGTCAGCAAATATGCTGACTGGTCGAACATAGTTTGCTAAACAGTCATCACTGACTGATGTCAGTCACACCATCCGCCAGTTCAATCAGGCGAATAAATTCCGCCCTGTAACCCTGTGGATCTTCCCCTTTTGCCTGCTGAGCCCACTGTTTGATCTGCTGCCAGGAGGTATTGTTCAGGTATTCAGAACCGCGTAACTTTTGCCCATATGCAGCTACTGCTGCGCGAAAACGCATATCTTCAGAGGGCGCGTTTATTGTTGGCCCCAGCGGGAATTCAACTAACTGACTTTCTTTTCCCTGCGGGTATTTCCAGCGAATTTTTAACCAGGCCAGTTCTTTCGTTTTGTCCGATTTCGCTAATTTGTTATCCGGGGCATAGCGTAACTTATCAATTGATGCTTTTTGCCCGTTCAGCGTTAATTCGAATAACAACGTTATATGTTTGCCTGCGCCTATATCCCCTGCATCAACGTTGTCGTTATTAAAATGTTCCACCCGAAGTTGGCGCTTTTCATAACCAATCTGACGGTATTCCGTTACCCACGCGGGGTTAAACTCAATTTGCGCTTTGACATCTTTTGCTACGGTAATCAACATCTGCCGCATTTCACTATTCAATACTTTCTGCGCTTCAGAGAGGGTATCAATGTAGCTGTAGTTGCCGTTACCAACATCGGCAATTCGCACCATCATTGCCTCGTTGTAATTGCTATTCCCCACGCCAAACGTCGACAGAGTAACACCAGACTCCCGCTGTTTTTTGACCATTGATTCAATCGATTTTGGATCGTCAATGCCAACGTTAAAGTCACCGTCAGTGGCTAATAAAATGCGATTGATGCCGCCCTTAATAAACCCCTTCGTCGCCTGCTGATAAGCCAGTTCCAGCCCGGCACCGCCATTGGTACTGCCTTCGGCATCCAGCGAATCAATTGCGGCATTAATTTCCGCCTTATGACTCCCGGAGATAGAAGGCAATGCAATACGGGAGTCGCCAGCGTAGGTCACGATGGCAATGTTATCCTGCTCACGAAGTTCTTTGACCAATAATTTCAACGAAGACTGGATAAGTGGCAAACGTTCATCAGAAATCATTGAACCAGAAGTGTCGATAAGAAAGACCAGATTAGAAGCTGGTAACTCTTCACTTTTGCGATCTTTCGCCAGGATATCAACTTTCAGCAATGTTCGCTGTTCATTCCATGGTGCAGGTGCCAATTCGTAGCGCATAGCGAAAGGTATTGGCTTAGAGGCCGGAATAGATTGTTTGTCTTTGATATCCCAATCAGACGGGAAATAATTGACTATCTCCTCCACCCGCACAGCGTCTGGCGGAGGTAACAGCCCTTGATTGAGGAAACGCCTTACATTCGCATAACTGCCAGTGTCAACGTCAAGACTAAACGTCGCCAACGGATTTTGCGCTACCTGCTTAACCGGATTATCATCGAACTGCTGGTAGCGAGCGGTTCCTGGATTTGCGATATGTGTAGCTTTTGCTTTAGCCGCTCTTGCAAATGTTGGCGCTTCCTGCAATCGCCCCTGTAAAGCCTGTTTGTCTGAATATTGTTGCACTTCTTGCTGGGCCAAGGCTTTCGCGGCGGCGGCGCTTTGCTCAGCCTCTTTTATTGCAGCTTGCTGCGCGGCAAGCACTTGCTGCTCTGTGGGAGTACTGGGTTGTTGTTGCTGACTTTCCTTATTCTCAGGTTGCGGCCCACATCCTGACAAAATCAAACTACTCATAAGCAACATGATTATATTTTTATTTCGCATATAAAATCCTTTTAAATAAACTCAGGCACCAGACATAAAATATACTCTTTGTATAATCCTGCTAATCTTAATAAAATACAATATCGAAACCCATAGCAAATAATGATTCAACAACGCAACCCATTAATAATTTGCATATGAAAAAAATAATCTTTGCTTTTATTATATTATTTGTGTTTTTACTCCCTATGATTATTTTTTACCAACCCTGGGTCAATGCATTACCGTCAACGCCCCGACACGCAAGTCCTGAGCAATTAGAAAAAACAGTTCGTTATCTTACACAAACTGTGCATCCACGTAGTGCCGACAATATTGATAATCTGAATAGGTCCGCAGAATATATAAAAGAGGTCTTTGTCAGTAGCGGTGCCAGAGTTACCTCGCAGGACGTCCCCATTACGGGTGGCCCCTACAAAAACATTGTTGCTGATTATGGTCCTGCCGATGGACCGCTGATTATTATTGGTGCGCATTATGACTCTGCCAGCAGTTATGAAAACGATCAATTGACCTATACGCCGGGCGCGGATGATAACGCCAGCGGTGTGGCAGGATTACTCGAACTGGCACGTTTGTTACATCAGCAAGTACCGAAAACAGGCGTGCAGCTGGTCGCCTATGCGTCGGAAGAACCGCCCTTCTTTCGTAGCGATGAAATGGGGAGCGCGGTGCATGCAGCTTCGCTTGAGCGTCCAGTGAAATTAATGATAGCACTGGAGATGATTGGCTATTACGACTCTGCGCCTGGAAGCCAGAATTACCCTTACCCGGCAATGTCCTGGCTTTATCCCGATCGGGGAGACTTTATTGCCGTGGTCGGCAGAATACAGGATATCAACGCCGTTCGTCAGGTAAAAGCGGCATTGTTGTCATCTCAGGATTTATCTGTTTATTCTATGAATACCCCAGGGTTTATTCCCGGTATTGATTTCTCTGACCACCTGAATTATTGGCAACACGATATTCCCGCCATAATGATTACTGACACCGCTTTTTATCGTAATAAACAATACCACTTGCCCGGTGATACCGCAGACAGATTGAATTATCAGAAAATGGCTCAGGTAGTGGATGGTGTTATAACTTTGTTATACAACAGTAAATAATAAAAATTTCTCGAGGCGGGTCCAGAAAAAGCGACATGCACATTTTATTTTCCCTCATCTGTTTTAAGATGCGAAACATGAAATTCAACGGAGGAAAAATAAATGGGAATGATTGGCTATTTTGCAGAAATTGACTCAGAAAAGATTAACCAACTGCTTGAGTCTACTGAAAAACCTTTGATGGATAATATACATGACACGCTTTCAGGATTACGCCGACTGGATATTGATAAACGCTGGGATTTTTTACACTTTGGGCTGACAGGCACCTCTGCTTTTGATCCCGCGAAGAATGATCCGCTGAGTCGTGCCGTGCTTGGTGAACACAGCCTCGAAGATGGCATAGATGGCTTCCTTGGATTGACCTGGAATGATATGGAAAAGCTGATTAGCGCGTATCGACGTATGCTGCGACAAGGGAATCATGCGCTGACGGTTATTGTTGGGTGATATAGCTTGATGCCTGGGGGAGAAAGACCCATTAGTTAAGATTTACGCCAGGATCATCTTGAAAAAATCTTTAACCATGGTCCGGTTTTTATCCCCTTGTATAAATATTACTAAATGCTTGCTTAGTCGCATTGTTAAATGCAATACCGTATATTCGGTATGTAACAGCGATATCCTCTGTGCTGGCAACGATCTGTCATGCTTGATGAAAACGGAATTGAACCTGTCATTACCAGGTAGATAAAAAGCCTGTTCAATTTTGGGATTATTTTTTATAACTCGTGTCTGTTATGGCGACACGGGAAAACATCAATATTGTCCTTCACAAATTGCAGTAATATAGAATCAACCTCTCTTGCAAGTTGGTCACAATGTATTATAAGCATTTTGAATATGTCATCCTCTGTAATCTCGTGAAAATTTTCGGCCTTGTCTTTTAGCTCATCATATCGGATTCTTGCAGTAACCATTTTTTGGGCGAGTTCTAATAACCCCAAAGCTTGCAATTGCTGGTGAGTATGATCACTTTCAAAAAATATCCCACACTCCATTCCTTCCCAACCAACATATTCATGCCATTCATAAACCAGCATAAATGTTTGTAAAACTGGCGGTAATAATTGGATATCTGCAAAACCAAACCAAAACTTACGCTTGAGATCCCACTCATATTCAATCGCCAATGCTATATTGTTTAAGGCATCTCCGGCATCCTTATTTTTACGCAAAATCAATTCCGTCAGTGTATAGCGTTGTTCATCAATACGCCGAAGAGCTTCTGCAATATCATAGTTTGTAGCCAACAAAACATTCTCTGCTTCCTGATGAGTGACGTCTGCTTTTGCCGTCAATATATTGATTTGGTCAATATGAAACAACTTGATGGCTTCATCAACATCACCGCCAGTCCTCTCTAACAAACGTCTGGCAACCTGGATACCGACAGGTACGTTCTTCCGAAGTTTACGAATTTCACTTAACCATTCCATGTCAAACCCCTTTAAATATTTATGATATTAAATATAACAACGTCTGGATAACGACCCGGCCTGACTGAATATCTCACGTTTTCCTGCTTAACATTCATGTTATGATGCTCTTGAAACTAATAATACGTATGGAATTGTCACTATTTATCTGCTAATGAATTCAAACAATGTCATTCGTTTGATGAATATATTATTTCAGGGAATAATTATGACACCTTTAGAACGCATTACCCAACTTGTTAATATCAATGGTGATGTTAATAATCCTGATACTCCTCGTCCATTGTTATCTCTTGAGGATTTTTTTATTGACAATAATATCCATGGTTCAATATGTTGCAATGTGATTCCAGAACAATCTCCGCAAGCTATCTATCACCATTTTCTGAAAATACGTGAGCGTAACAATGTTAGTGATGTTTTGGTAGAAATTACGATGTTCGATGACCCAGACTGGCCCTTTAGTGAAAGTATTTTAGTTATCACCACTGCTTCACCAGAAGAAGTTCAGAGCTGGTTTGTAGAAGAAATTGCCCCTGATGAGTGCTGGGAAGGATGGTCAGAAGATACGGAGCATGGATGGGTTGAAGTCCCTGTGGGTATGCATCCGGTTACTTGTTGGTGGGATTAAAACATTTATATAAACAGATAAGCAGATGTTTACATAAATTTTTATGTGAAGGAACATGATGAAACTTATTCCTCGCAGTAGTGATATTTCACCTGGCATTGATGGAATTTGCCCGGGGCCTTTTCCTCCGAACGGATTTACCGTACTTACAGATGCAGCATATGGTAACGGAGACTGTTTCGGTTTGTACTGGCCTATTGGTCAGGAGCATAAACTACCTATAGTGTGCGAAACGTACCATGACGAATGGCGAATCGTACCTGCCTTTTCCAGCATTAAGAAGTTCGAAGAATGGCTGGAAGTGAATGATGATGATCCCCATGAAAATGGCATCAGCATCGAAGATCAAGACTTTGCAGCAAATCTCTTCCGTGTTGCTCGGAAATGTCTTTCAACGGGAAGGCTTGATGACGCACTGCCACTGTTACAGCGAGCAACAGAACAATTGCCTGAAGTCAGCGAATATTGGTTAGCACTGGCAATCCAGTATCGCCGATGTAAAAAAACAGAAGCTGCAGCACAGGCTGCGCTTAATGCTTATCTTGGCAATTGGGCATTTGGTGTTCCTGACAATAAAGTCATTCATTTGCTGTCACAGGCCGCAGATGTCCCGAATTTCCAGGATGATCCTGTGATTCAGTGCATTAAAGAACAAGGATTAGATCTTAGCTTTGGAGGAACAAAGGAAAATAATAATTACCCCTTGATGCAGATGTGTGTTGATACTTATTTTGCGCAGAGAAAACCGCTTCAGGCATTAACCCTGTTACATAATTATGCCTGGATAATGTCCAGTGAAACGACTGCATTTCAGGAACGCTATGATTTTAATATCGATGAATGGCGGGCAAAATTCAGGCAGTTATGTTTAGAGTATTTTGGCGATAGTCGTACACAGTTCACTTAACGCTCTGCGTCTATCTACTATCCCTTCTTTTTCAGAAAAACCGCCGAGCATGTCGGCGGCTTTCTGACTTACAAAGTAACAGATTACATCAGCGGCATTGCCAAACGCACAATGCTAATCAGCGGTTGTGGCCATACACCCAGCACCAGTACCAACAGTGCAGAGATCAGCACAACGATACCGCCCGCGCTGTACTGCCAGTTTGATGGTGCATCGCGACCCGGTTGTTCCGGGGCGTGAAGATACAGGCTCACCGCCACGCGCAGGTAGTAGTAGAGGCCGATTGCCGAACCGACAACCACGGCACCCACCAGCCACCACAAGTGTGCCTGGACACCGACCGCCAGCACGTAGAACTTACCGATAAAGCCCA
>PPYF01220746.1_pt1 | contig 12620 bp, 13 predicted proteins | sample 1559871 | NCBI WGS metagenome assembly PPYF01 (sample SAMN08240021, study PRJNA423297) | Human gut metagenome, whole genome shotgun sequencing project. | reverse complement strand
TTATAATCCCTTAAATTAATTGTAACAACTCCAATAATCAGCTTACAAACCATACCTCGGTATGATTTGTAAGCCTTTCCTCATGCTATCCCACAACCTTCCAGTTACCGCCTGTCTTTTTCAGTACCAAATCAAACTGTGAAATCTGTGTTGCCTTTGTCCTCTGGTCGAGATACTTCACCGATACCGAAACTTTGACCTGTTTCCCATCTTTGATAAAGATAGGATTCACCAGCTCTGAAAACAGATAATCACAGTTTACAGGTTCAAGCACATTTCCAGATACATAGTAGGCAAGCTCTTTTTCCGTAGCGGTAGGGTACAGCTTAAAGAATGTTTCCAAGAACTCTGTCACTTCCTCCGTAGTGGCAGCGTCCACCGTTCCGTCAGATTCCTTTGTCTTTGGTTCATAGCTGGATTTTGTCGGTGTGCTGCTGATGGTCGGATTCTGTGTGATAACCATGTTCCCGTCACCATCTACATGAACCACTACCATGTAAGCGGAAGTGTAGCCGATTGACGTTTCACCCTCCGTTACCGTCTGATCTACCGAGTAGACAACGGTAAAGTCGTCTGTTCCAGCTTGTTCTATATCCCAAATCTTTACGTCCGTAACCGCCACACTTGTGGGTATATCCTGCCTTACCGTATCGACATTCAAATCCTGCAAGCTCTTAGTCAGATAGTTGTTGATTGCCACGGTTCTTTTATCAATGGATTCCTGCGTGTTGCTCCAAGAATAGTAGGACTTCGCAAATGCCTTGACAAAGTTCTCTATCCTGTTGGTATCGACAATACGCTGTTCAATGACTTCTTTTTCATGTACCGTGTGCATATCAATGGCGGTGAAATTCTTATACACCCCAAAGCTGACGCTTGCAATCAGCACCAGCCATAAGGCAATCACGGTTTTTTTGTGTGTGCCGACTTTCATCACAGGCACTTTTTTCTCTTTTTTCGGTTTTGATTCCTTGTCCTTTTTCTTAAATATCATAGTACCATTTCCTTTCTATTTTGATTTTACCCGACCAGCACCAATCAAGTGTTTCTGCCAGTAGGGGCTTGTTAAATCTGCATATCCGATAGGGTCTCCAGCGTGATACATTCTGTTGTTTCCTGCATAGATTCCCACATGGGTGACATACGTTCCAGAGTTATAAGTAGAGTGAAAGAATACCAAATCACCAGCTTTCGCCTGTGACAGCGGTATGTGCTGCGTAGCGTCATACTGTGCCTGTGCGGTACGAGGTAGACTGATACCAGCTTTCCCATAGCACCAAGACGTAAGACCAGAACAATCAAAGCTGGTGTTCGGATTGCTGCCGCCAAAGACATACTTCCAGCCTTGATACTTCAATGCTTCTTTGAAGATTGCCTGTGCGGTAGCGTCACCGAAACTGGGAACAGCTAAATACTGGTTCACCAGACGGACATAGAACATATTTCCATACTTATAACGCCAGCCGCCATTTTCCTTAATGGAAATCTCATTCTTATAGGTGACTTTGACACCGCCCGATTTGTCTTTAGCGAAACTGACAGCCAGTTTAAAAGTGTACTTTTTTCCATGCTTCGCCACATAGTCAATGAAGCCACCGCCATAGTTATAGGCTTGTACCACTGTATCAATGTCACAGCCTTTCGCTTCTGCGGATTTTAAAAGCTCCGAGAAGTATTTACACCCCTGTTTGATGGATTCCTCCGTCGAGAGGGAATTAGGCGGCAACCCCATTGATTCTGACGACTGCATAACGTCCGTAGCTGTACCGCCAGATTCCACCTGCATGATGGCAAGCAGATAGTTCACATAGTCCGAAATTCCATATTCTTTCGCATATTTTTCTACCGTCGGCTGATGTTTCAGCACTTCCTCTGACAGATTCAGTCCAGAAAAATCAAAGTGGGAAGTGCTGTTTTCTTCATCATCTGCGGTCACGATAAACAGGAACAAAAGCAGACAAATAATCACCGTGAAAATCCCACCGAACACAGCGAAGTGTCTTAGCTTCATTTCTTACCGCCTTTCCTGCTGGTCGTTTTCTTCATGGTTGACGGATTTGTGGTCTTTTTCTGTACGGACTTTGTCTGCTTCTGGTATTGCATGGTCTGACGGACAGATTGTTTTGTAGCTGCTGTTGAAGCCTGTTTCACGGTTGGAGAGGATTCTCTGACAACCTGCGTCCTCACATTATCCTGCTGTTTCGTAACAGGCTCTTTCTTTACAGAAGATTGTTCCCTTGTAACAGCAGGACGTTCCTTGACCGTTTGCTCCTGCTTAGAAGCTGCCACCTGTGGAGCTGCTTTTGCAGATACAAGCGTTGTCACTGGTCGCTCATGCACAGGGGCAGTTCCTTTTGTCACTAATCCTGTGCTTTCTTTCGCTTTATCCAGTTCCATACGTTTTTCCGCAACTGTCTGTCTGTGCTTATCTTGTTTCTCTGCACGACCCTGTTTTCTGGTCGCTTTTTCCTCCACAATGCCACGCTTGAAGTCTGATACATTTTCCTGTATCTGGTTTACACCGCTATGTACTGCATACTGTGCCTGTGTCGGCATATCCTTGACCTGTTGTCTAATGGATTTTGCCTTATCTTTCAAGCGGTCTTTACCATCAAGCACTGCACCGACTTTCGCACCAGCACGTTTCCCAAAAGTGGAAGTATCAGAAGCGGTGTCATGGTTTGGTCGTGTATGACTGTTTCCTTTTGCTGTATCAGCCTTGCGGCTATTTGAAGCGACCACCGCACCAGCTACACCGCCAGCAGCACCAGCCGCAACCGTCCTGCCGATTTTACGCTCCAAGCGTCTTGCACTTCTGCCTAAGAACATATAAGGTCGCCGCATGATACGTCTGCCGACCTGCTGTGTATCGGAAGATTGCAGACTGAACATTGCCATCAAGTCACCGAGCTTGAAGTAGATTCCTGCAAAAGTGACTATCTGTAAAAATGCCACCATGAAGAACGGGTAGCCAGAAGAAATTGAGTAAAACATAGTTGAGATACTAAATGCTGTGGTGATAATCAGCGTAATACCTGCCCTTAACATGATGGTATTGAACAGCTTCGTAAGTGCCTTTTTTGCCATGCCCTCATAGGTCGGTATCATGGATAAAATGAAGCTGACAGGCAGGAACATAGCGTAAATGATGAATAGCACCTGTGAGAAAATCATCATGCCAGTAAGCAGGAATACAAAGATAGAGATTCCGATATTGAAGATGAACAGAAATACCACTGTTCCTAATCGGCTCATGGTCTTTGTAACGCTTAGGTTTGCATTGTCCTTATCCTCGATTTCCTCAACCACTATATCTTCTCTGTCGTCCGTATCTGGGCTTGCTTCTAACAGGCTGTCCACACGGTCAGAGCCGAGCTTGTCAATATCGGATTCCCCATACTGCAAGAGCAGCCAAGGTTGTTTCACCTGTATGGAAAACAGGCTGTCCCTTATCAAATCCACACTGTCTTTCCCTTTGCTGTTGGAATCGGGCAGCACAATCTTTGTACCGAGCGATAATGCCGAGCTGCTTATATCAGCGGAAAAATCATTGATTTTACTGATATAGTTCGGAGCGTAAGCAATAAAGGACGCTGACAGGATAAAGACCACAAGGAAGTTGACGACTGCATGAACCGCTTTTGTGGTTTCCCGCTTGATAAGTCCTGTGTAGGCGATATAGATACCCATTACCAGAATGAGGATAAGCAGGAATCCCACATAGAATCCCTCACTGGAAAAACCACTTTGCGTGACACCAGCAAGCGTCTGAATGTTCTTTCCGATAGAGCTTGCAGTATCAGAGATAAAGTCCAGCTTGTAGGCTTCCTGTACCACATATCCCGTTGCATTGGAAATATATAAGCTCACCGTCCAGACAAAGTTTGTGATAGCGTACAAGCCATACTGGATACTTTTCCCGATACCGTCTAACCAGTTCCAAGGCAGCCAGTCCCACGAGCTGTCAACGTAAAAGTCAAGCTGGTAGTTTTCCAGCGGATATTTAGAATAGGCGTTAGCGTCACTCACTGTACTGTCAACCAGACCAGCGGCATGAGCCACCGTGCCTGTGATAGATAGGAACACCAGCACACCGAGAACCACCAGCAGAGCGATACCGAAGAATCTCAGGATTTTTCGTTTACGCATAGGCTTCACCTCGATTCTTCCGTCTGTACGGGCGGTCTGGTATCAAAGGCATGGAACAAATCAGCGAATACAGGGTGAATCTGGATAACACCTACACGCCCATACAAATCTTGAAACAGGCATTGTCCGTTCTCTAAGTCACGCAATCGCTTCTGGTTGCCCTCGTCCTCCTTATCCACGCCGAAAAATTCAAGGGTATTCTTGATTTCCTTTATATCCGTGCTTCTAAAGGCAAACTTCAAGCCGATATTGTTCTTCATTTTCTCGTCGTCCACATCACCAGAGTTTTGTGTGACGAAGTAAACAGCGGCGTTCATGGAACGACCAGCACGAATCAACTTGTTAGAGAGAGTCTTTCCCTGTGCCACCTGTAAAAACGTCCATGCTTCGTCCAAATCCACCATCTTGAAAATACTGCGGTCTGAATGGATAAAGTCTAAGGCAAAGGTACTGATGACGATAAGCATTGCCACTGACAATAATTCCATAGTAGTGTATTCTTCAAATTTTGTGTCCTTATCTGGCAGCACAAGGTCTGCTACCTGTATGATGTTGAGCTGCCTGTCTAAGCTGATGGATTGCTCCACATCACCGTCCGAGAATAAGAGGTGTGCAAAGTCATAGTCTGTCATGCTCTCGATATGGTCTGCGATATTTTCTGCAACAGGCGAACCGTCTTTCCTTAATTCATCAATGACATGGAGTAGTCCTCGCTGCTTACTTTGCGTAACGGAACGGATTGCACGTCTAAGGACAGGGAACTTCTCACCATCACGGGAAGAAATGCCCGTAAGGAATGTTAAAATATCAATCGCAAGGCTTTCAGCGTCCTTTGTACGCTTCATAATCACATACGGGTCGAGAAGTCCTTTGTTCCTGTCCTCACTGGTAAGGTTGACTATCTTGATTTCATGTGCAATATCGGGTAGTGTTTCCTGCCAGTTGCCACGCTCTGATTTCGGGTCTACAATGACCGCTTTCCCTCCAAACAGCACCGCATAATAGATGATAAGGTTGTTACAGAATGACTTGCCACCGCCGAGCGAACCGAGGAACGCTGCCGCTAATGCGTTGGTGACAGAGCCTTTTACGCCCTGTGCGGCAAGGCTGGGTTTTAGATATACATTTTTCCCTGTGTCAAGGTTGTAACCGATATAGATACCGTCCGTTTCCCCAAGCTGCTGTGTCGCACCGAATCCAAGACCAGCGAGAAAGTCAGAAGTGACATACTGGATATAGTCATTGATGTAACGCTTGCTTGATGGGATAAATTCACCATGTAAGCCGAGCATATCCCCGAATGGGCGTACCAGCTTCACATTCAAATCGTCGTAGAAGTCCTTGACTTCATCACAGCGTCGTTTCAGCTCGTCCAGAGAATCAGCAGCTACACGGATAACGTAAGATAATTTATACATGGATTCCTTTGACTGGTCTAAGCTGGTTTCCAGCTCATTCACCGAATCCAGAGCGTCCATGACATTACTTCCTGTTTCGTTATTGGATTCCCACGCATGGTTATCCAAATCTTTCAATTCCTTTTTCTTATTACGGACTGTGGTTAAGGCTTTCTTATTCGTTACAATCTCTACATTCATGGAAGTGGAAATAGGAAACGTGAATTGCTGCTGTTGATAGTAGAAGATTTCCGAAGATGGGAAGTCCAGCTCACCCACGATATTGTTAATCGTGAAGTAGGCAACATACGTTGTCTGATCTTCACGTTCAATCTTTAGGTATCGTTGGTTTTCCTCTATCATGCAGCGTGTCGGACGGATAAGGTCATATCGCTTTACCAGCGTTTCACGCTTTAGCTTCTTGACAGGCAGCTCATAGGTATAATCACTGTACGCAACACCCGTGTTTCCGTAGATATGTTCCAAGAGATACCCGAAGTCGTTCTTATCCAGTCTGCGGAACTGGAAACGTCTTGATATTTTACTTTCCAGCAGCTTTTCCATCTTCATGAATCGGTTGATTTCATCATTGCTCATGGAAACAAAGTCGCCCATGAGCTTGTGATTGACCTCATAGATAAAATCGGCAAAGGTCATAGCCGCTGATTTTTTCATGCCCTTTAAGCTGATTTCTTCCTCATTCACCAGCAGCTTGAAGCCAAGAAAAAAGCGGTAGTCAATCTGATTTTCCCCAATCATCTCAACCAACGCTTCGGTCTGTTCGTCTACCTTTTTACAGGCTATCTCTTTCAACCTGCCTGTGATTCCTTTCTTTGAGCGTTCCTGCACCGCACGCAAGCTGTCTTCTGTGGCAATCTGTAAGGCATGGATTTTCCCGTCACGGTTCTGGGCGATAAGCTGACGGAAGTTGTCATGCACCATGTACTTTTCCTCTGGTGACAGGAACGAATAATTGTAAGGTGTCAGCTCATAGTAGGCGAAGCACTCACCGTCATGGTTGAACACCAGATTGTTTTCGATATATTTAATCGGGAACATACATCACACTCCTAACTGCTGTAACAGCGGTATTGAATTTTTCATTTTTCAGCTTGATGGCTTTTCCTGCATAGGTCACTTTTGGTCGCAGGAAGAACGAGATACAGGATTTCAAGAACCCAAAAGGCTTTTTCCCGTCAAAGGTCTTTTGTGACACGAACCATGTAAAAGCGACAGGGATTCCAAAGTATTTGAGGAACGCACCGTCAATCATGTTAAAGGGCGGCAGCTCCCCAAAGAGGATAACCACGAACAGCGACACGACAAACCATGCCATCTGACTGAACGTGAGAGGGAACGGGAGTTGAAAGTCGTTAATGGCATAAATGACTTTTTCCACGCTCCAAATGCTTGTATAGCTTTTGATTTTCTTCATTTTTCACAGCTCCTTTCTTTGAAGATTTCTCTTAAAATGGAAACAGCAGCCTGTTTTCACAAGCTGCTGCATAAAAAATACCAGTTCATTGATAACTGGCTGATAATAAGATATTCAGTTGTCATTGCTAATACGGACATTCAAACACGCCATGATTGGTGACGACAAAACGCCCCTCTAAATCAAGGTCACGACCGTAGGCTTCATAGTCTATGTAGTTCCTTATCCTGTCTGGTATCTCACCAAGGCTTTGACATTCATCTATGAAGTAATAGGCAACGTCTGTCATATCGTCACAATCGGGATAATGGATAATGTCGTCTGCGTGTTCGCACAATTCCTCCAAGCTGCTGTAATAGCAGAGCAGCTCTGAAAGCTCGTCCTGTATGTCCTCTGGTAAGTCCTCCACCATTTCACACAGGCGGTTGACTTCCTCAATGGGTGTGTATTCGTCAATCTCAAAGGGCAGCTCATAATCATGGATTGCGTATTCCTCGTATTCATCATTCAAGCCGATACGTTCTGCCATCTCATCATAATCGACAGGCGGTGTGAACCACGCACCTACAAGCTCACCCTCGTTATATTTCCCCAGATTGGCGATATAGATTCGCATTTCTTCGATACCACATCACCCCTTACTGATAACGGAATACACCGCTTGTTGTGAAAAGGTATCTGTCGTCCATTTCCAGCTCGTTTCCGTAGGAATGGTAGTCGATATGCTTCTGTAATTCGTGGGGAATCTCACCGAATATATTTTCCTCACAGATAAGGTATTCTGCCAGTGCTGCACCGTCACCCACATCATAGTAACGTATCTCGTCCTTATGGTCGATAAAGTCCTCGAAGCTGTCAAACCATTTCTGCTGAATGGCTTTCATTTCGTTACCGATAGGCGTACCGTCTATTTCCAGCACGAAGCGGCAAAGGGCGTTGATTTCCCATATCGGTGTGTCGGTGTTGATATGGAATGGCAGCTCATAGTCTGCAATCTCGACCTGTTCCTCATTCTCTACACCTAACTTTTCTCTGACTTCATCAAAATTTATCGGGCAGTTGAACCAGTCGCCAGAGTAACCGTCGTCCTCGTCGTGGTAAGGTTTTGTATTGTTTAACAGGTAGATTCGCATTTCCTGCATGGTCTGTCACTTCCTTTCATCATATCCAGTATTCCCATTATAACAGCATAATCTACACCGAATACATAATGGGAAAATTTTTCTAACTGTTCTTTTGGATAGGCAAGCAGTGACTGTCGTTTGATTTCTTCCCATACCTTGCGTTTTCTATAGGGCAGGTCTGAAACATCTTTACAGCCGACCAGCTCTTTCATATCCTCAAAAATATCTGTTTTCATGTTGTCCTCCAATCTTTGATTTTTACAAATAAAAAACAGCAACTAATTTAGCTGCTGTCAGCTTGTTTTACTTATAATTTTCTAGTTGCTTCAATGCCTGTTGTGATAGAGTAATGATTTCTTTTCCATCAATATACGTAACGTAATTATCATACTGGTTTTGATACTTTGGATTTTTTTCCACATCAATCTTACCCCACTTAAATTCAATTTTTTCAATGGATAGAGGAAATGTAATTGGAAAAGTAAAACCTCCTGTACGCTCATATATTTGAATTACGTTAGGGTCATGTTTCAATTTATTGTTAGCATATCTTAATCCGCTGAAAAAAGAAATATCACTTTTATTCAGTTTTCCTTTATAAGTTTTTTCTAACCATTCATAATAATCCAATAACCAATGTAGAAATGTACCAACCCTATAATTGACTTCCTTTTTTAATTCATCATTATTCAAATCACTTTCAGCAAGCTTAATTACTGTTTGCATTTCTTCAAAGCTCTTATTTAAAGCATATTGAAGCATAAGATTTATTCCTCCCAGATTTAAATTACCTTTTCTCTAGTATATCAAAATACTGGAAGAAAAAACAATATATTACGCCCCGATAATCTTATTGAATAACTGTAACAGTACGTCTTTCACGCCAGCGGCATTGAATACCAAGCCGACAGCAATTAAGGCAATCACCAAGAATCCAATAAGTTTGGAAAACTCACGCTTGAATCCGAGATACACCCCGATAACAGCGATTGCCATAAGCACAAGGGATTGTGCGTTAGATAAAAACCAGTTGTATAAGTTCTGTCCGAAATTCATTATCTCTTTCTCCTTTCCATCATTTCAATTTCTCTGTCTGCGGCTTTTGCAGACTGCATAAGACACATAGTCACTACTCCGAATCCTGCCCCAAGTGAGAACAGGAAGAAGTCAAATAAGATATGCTTCATGTTGTCATTCCTCCTTACTGATGATTTCCTCTGTGGAAGTCGTCTGTTGTTCAATCAGCTTTTTATGACGCTCGGTGAGCTTCGCATGGTCTAAAATATCTTTGAGGTAAGTCGTACCGTTGGTACTGTCTATCTGCTGTAAGACTTTCCATGTGGGAGCTACCTGTCTGCTTATCCAGTTCAGCGTCCTTGTGAGCGTGTACGGTTCTGGTTTGGTCGTCAGTTTCAAACGCCCACGATCAGAACCGATAAAGTACGCCCATTTCTCATTGGTTTTCCATTCGCTGCGTCGCTTATCCACCTCCTTGTCAGCGAATCGCATATAGCGGTTGATAATATCGAAAGCGGTACGTTCTGCGTCGTGGTAAGTCAGCAGGTCACGCACCGCATAATAGGCTCGCTCATTCTTTAGCCTTATTTCAAAACGGTTCTTGATTTTCGTATCTTCAATGGCTATGTCATACTTTACATACTGTTCATAGTCCTTTTCGTAGATACAGAAATAGACTTCCGATTTGAGCGAACCGACGTACAATGTATTTCCCATACCGTATCTGTCTTGCTCTTGACTTCTTACAAGCTCACCGCTACGGTAGCTCTTGAAGCTGCGGAATACGGAAATACATTCCTCATGGTTGCATTTCTCTGTCAGCTCTGGAATGTCTAAGATTCCTGCCATATCGTTGATGGCAAGGTCAAGACGTTTCATCACACCTCCCTCTATCAGAGCGTCCATGAGAAAGTCATACCAGCTCCTATGCTGTGCCAAAAGGTAACTTTCCATCTGGCGGCAGCCTTTACCTTTCAGCTCTAGCAATGTGCCTTTTTCCTTATCGGGTGAAGCCAGCACGAACACATCACCCAAGACGTAATGTTCCGCATAGGAGTAGAAGCCAAAATCCTCATGTATCATCACATCAAGCCTTAATTTAAGAATATCCTCCACAACGTGTTTTACGTCCTGTGTGGGGAATCGGATTCTGACGTAATCCAAGACCATTTCCAGCGGATTTTCTGGATTCAGTTTATCCAGAGCGTCCGTGAGTTTCACCTTGATTTCTTCTGTCAAGGCTACTTTTCCAGATTCAAGCCTGCTGATGTATTCACGACTGACACCAGCCATGACCGCAAGCTGATTCTGGGAAACGCCGTACTGCGTCCGTTGTTCTTTGAGCTTGTTTATCCAGTCGGTATCATTCAGTAAAAATCCCTCCAATCGAAAAAGGAATGTGACATTTACCGATTTTGTCACACTCCCTTGAATGTTTGAAAAGTCCGCTGTTTTCAAGGACTTCCCGATATTTTTATAACTGTTTCCAGATAATTTGTGCCCCCCTGTTAGATAATGGGGGCGAATGGTTGGTGTGGCAAGCCACACCAACACAGGCTAGTCCGTACCTGCGGCTTTTGCTTCGCACGCCGCCTGTCCGTCCTGCCTGTTTTGTGAGAGTATGCCTATTTCTCTTAGAAAATCGTGTCCTTTTGGTACAAAGGGAGTGTAAAACTCGGATATGACACTTGTTCCTGTATCGACATAGCCACGTCCTTTGATCTGTTTCAGAAAAAAGTCCTTGTCTACTTCTCCGAACATCATGGAATAGCCCAGTTCTGACATACGCCCCAATGCGACACGGAAGTTGAACTGGTCACGGATTCCGTCACCGAGGTATTTTGCGTCTGGTCGCTGACAGGCGAGAATAAGAAAGTAACCTGCCTGTCGTCCGAGCATGACTATCTGTTTGAGCTTATTCAGCACAGCAGCGTTTTCCTTTGTCGTCAGCATTTCCATAAACGCCACATATTCATCAAAGATTAAAAAGTGCGGAGCAAGACCGAGATAGGCATAGTTTTCACCTGTCTTGTAGTTTTCCATGAGCTTCATATCTTCACTTCTTGCCATCATACCGTCATAGAACCTATCAATACAGGCGGTTATATCTTCCTTTTTGTAATAGACTTCTGGCATGACGACGGATAAATCCGCAAGGTCAGCGTTCTTCGGGTCTAACACATACATGACTGCATTGCAACGGAGCAGAGCTTCAATGATAGTGAGGATAAAGTAAGTTTTACCGCCACCAGTGCCGCCAGCAATCAGCATGTGTGGGAGCTTGTCATACTCCCACCAGACATTTTTCATTAGACGCAAGCTGCCATTTTCAGCCTGTACTTCATTGATGGTGATACGGTTTGCGATAGTGTCATAGAGTAAGACATACTCAACGTAGCTGTCCTTTAATTCTTTGGAAACCAGCTCACAATATAAGCCTGTTTCCAGCTTCTTTTCCAAGTGTAAAAGCTGGTCTTGATATTTCCCCAGCGTAATTTCTGTACGGATATACAATAGTCCGTTATCCATACGGTAATACAGTTTTGGAAAATAGGTAATTTTCTCTTTTTTGCTGGTCGCTGGTAAATCCTTGAAAAATCCGCTGTCCTGTGTGGTTTCCGATTCATACCAGCCATTTTCAAGAATCATCTTTGCCAGCTTTTGACGGTGAAAGAGCTGCTTTACCCTGTCATACTGGAATCTTCGGTACAAAAAGGCAGCAATCACACAGACCAGAGCTGCCACAATGATTGTAACTATCATGTATGGCGTGACGGTAAAATGGACGCTACCATCTTGCATAAGATGAACCGATTTCCAGTCCGTTGTTAGGATTGCTTTTAGGTTCAGCAGCATAATCACAGCAAGGAACAACAGGAACAGTGAACTAGCCGAGAAACGAAAAACCAGCGACTTGTCACTGGCTCTGATACGGTTTCCTCTTTTTTTGTATAGTGGCATATAAAATCCTCCTTTCCATGAAAAAAGCAGCAAACCTTATAGATTTACTGCTTACATATTATTTCCTTGTCATTTTAGCTATTTTACGAAGCTTTCTATATCCTTCGATTCCTGATATTTCTAACAAATTATATTGGTTTAGAAGTGATTGTAATGTCACTGATATTTGTTCGGGCGTGTATGGAGTTAAAGAATCCCCATTTGTAATAGTTATAAATCTTCTTCGTTTATTTTGATAAATCCCCCAAAATCTATCCATATCAATATTCGGATTATTTTGTTCGATTTGTCTAATTAAATTTGCTAAAACTTCTTGCTGATTTTCATTAGTTACTACGGAAGTGGCTTGCATAAGCTCTTGTAATTGTTTGCTGGATACAGAACTTGAATCAACTTCTTTCAATGTCTCAACAATAAATGAAATTTCCACATTACATAAAGCACTTTGTTTTACAAAAAAATAGTTCCTTTGCAAATTGCGTATCAGTTCTTGTTGCTCTTGCATAGAAGTAACATATTGGTAAAATTTATTTATAC
>PPYF01603046.1_pt1 | contig 12621 bp, 9 predicted proteins | sample 1559871 | NCBI WGS metagenome assembly PPYF01 (sample SAMN08240021, study PRJNA423297) | Human gut metagenome, whole genome shotgun sequencing project. | reverse complement strand
TTCATCAATTGTCTTGTAAACCACCATTACACCTCCGTTTCCAGGGATACCTTGTTTAAGAACGCCAGGGCCCGTTGCAACTCAACGTTACCCCCGGCAATTGGCTGCCAGTCGAATTGAACCGCCCGACCGCCGTTTTCGTCAATCGCCTTGGCAAAGCTTTCGACCCCGATGTTAACGAAGCGGTCCACGGTCAAGAGATTGCGTAAGCTTTCCGGCACTTCCGGCATCGTTACGTTCGTGGCCTTCTTTGGTTCCACGTCCTTAACGACTTCTTCGACTGGGTGCCCAATCAAAGCCAGGGCCACCTTCACGGCCTGGGCGTTACTTTGGCAAACCACCGCCCCGGCTTCTTCTAAGGTTTTCTTTTGCCCGGCGTAGTCTTGGATGTCCAGGTCGGTCCCCACGATCGTAGCCACCACCGGCAGTTCGCGGCCCTGGGCCTTGGCGTCGGCGATCACCTTTTTGATCGTCGGGGCCAGTTCACCGGCCATGTCGTCGTGAGTCCCGTAGCCTAACACATCGTCGATTAAGATGACGGCGGTTTCCGGGTCTTGGCCGGCGTCGGTCATCATTTGCTTGCGGACCGTGGCGTCGATCATCGGGTGTGGCCGTCCCTGGGTGTAAACGTCATCCCCAAGGTCCAAGGCCTCGTAGCCATCCTGGTTTAAGATCGCCCCATCAACCCCACTCTCGGCGTTTAAGCCCACCGTGTCGTTGATCATCGTGGCCGCTTCATAAGCCAGGGTCCCCCCGGAGTAGTAAGCCTTGATGTTCTTTTGACCTTCCGCCAACTTAACGTCTGGCACCGGCAGTTCTTCTGCCACCGCCGTTGGTTGCTGGCCGTTTAGGAGGTCGACGGCCAGGTGAGCCGTTTCTTCCAGGGTGTAGGCCTGGTAGAGCCCCTCTTCGTGATGGTCTGGGCGTTCACCCATGAAGACCACGACCACCGGCTTGTGGGCCGCCCGCAGGAGGTCCATCACGGAATCGCGCACTTCCTTTGCAGGTGGCTTGGAGATCACCACGATCACCTTAACGGACGGATCTTGGTCTAACAGGGCCACCCCATCCTTTAAGGTCGTCCCGTCAACGGCGGCCTTTAAGTCCCGGCCCCCGGTCCCGATGGCGTTGGTAACCCCACCACCGAGCTTGTGAATCGTCGTGGCCACCTCTTGGATCCCGGTCCCGGAGGCCCCAACGATCCCGATTTCACCCCGGCGGGTCCGGTTAGCAAAGGCCAACGGAATCCCATTGGCTACCCCGGTCCCACAGTCCGGGCCCATCAGCAGCAAGCCCTTTTCGTGGGCCAGCTTCTTCAAGCGGGCTTCGTCTTCAATCGAGACGTTGTCGCTGAAGCAAAAGACGTGCTTACCGGCGTCTAAGGCCCGTTCGATTTCCGGGGCAGCGTAGACCCCCGGAATGGAGATCAGGGCCAGCGGGGCGTCCTTACCCACTTCTAGGGCCTTGTCCCAGGTCCGGACCCGTTCAGTCGTCCCCTCGTCTTCTTTGGCCTGGCTTTGTTCTTCCAGGTAATTCTTTGATTCGGCGACTACCTGGTCAATCAGGGCTTCGTCGTCAACGTCGACCACGACCACCATGTCGTTAGGGGTGGCTTGGTCTAATTCCGGCGTGGCCAAGCCACCGGTCTTGAAGATGTCTTTGTTGGCGGGGGTCCCCATCATCACTTGAACGTTGTTAACCCCGGCGATTTCCTTCAGGTGGTTGGTCAAAAGCATCAGAACAATTGAATCATGGTAACTGTTTTTTTCAATAATTGTGTGTAGCATTCGCTAATCACCCCTCTTTTCTAAGCAAAGGCACCCTTGCCATCGTACATGTCCAAGTGAACGGTGTCGCTTCTCAAGTAATCGTAAATCTCAGTGGCGACTTCAATCCCGTCTTCCATTGCCTTTTGGTAGCGGATCTGGCTTCCTTCCCCCGGCAGGCGGACGCTCTTAAAGCCGCTGGCCGGCTTGATGGCGTGGAGTTCTGCGACCATTTCCCCCACCCGGTGCTTGAAGGCGGCCGGGTCGGTGAAGCGGGCCGGATCCAACAGGATGTAGAATTGGCCCAGGTTCCGCTTTTGCGTTAAGTCTTCGTACATTGAGGAAACGTGCTTTCCAAACGGTAACCCCAAGAGGCTCCCGGCAATCACGTCGACCATCATCATCAACCCGTAACCCTTCGGCCCGGCAATTGGCAACAGGCCGGCCACTTCGTTTGGATCGGTGGTCGGGTCCCCATTTTGGTCCACGGCCCAGGTGTCCGGGATCGCCTTGCCCTTGGAGCGGGCATCTAGGATCTTCCCCCAGGCTTGCACGGTGGTCGCCATGTCAAAGACGACTGGCTTTTCCAAATCGGTTGGGGCGGCAAAAGCGATTGGGTTGGTCCCAAAGTAGTTTTCGCTCCCCCCGTACGGCACCACCATCGGATCGGATTGACACATGGCAATCGCCACCAGGCCGTTTTCGGCGGCCCGCTTAACGTAGTAAGAGAGCATCCCGCTGTGGCCGGTCTTTTCCACCCCCACGGCGGCAACTCCGCTCTCCTTGCCTAGGTCAATCGCGTAGTCGAGCCCCTCATTGCAGACGTATTGTCCCATCCCGTTGTCGCCGTGAACGATCCCACTGGCGGCGCCGGTCTTTTCAAACGTAATGTTGGGAGCGAGGTTCACCCCGCCCTTTGCAATTCGCTCGGCGTAATAAGCCACCCGTACCGTCCCGTGGGAGTGGATCCCGCACGCGTCGGCGTAGGTTAAGTGCTTGGCCGTTTCCTCGGCTGGTGCTTCCGGTAAGCCCGCGGCCATGAACTTCTTTTTCATTAATTCCTTGAGTTCGGCTGCATCAACTAAGGTGATTCCTGGTTCCGCCATCGTTAACTCCTCCTGTCAGTTAAATTTCTGGGTCGCGGTTAGCATCCTTGGAGTAGACGTAGGCCAACGGTTCGCCCCGGCCAACGGCGTAAGCGGCTTGCGGGGAGTAGGAACCCATGAAGAGGTAATCACCCTTTTCAACCGGGTACCATTCGTTGTCTAGGTTGTACATCCCTTGCCCGCTGATCAGGTAGGCCCCGTGTTCTTGGTAGTGGGTTTCCACGTAGGCGTGGCTTGCCCCCGGTTCAAAGGACAGGATGTGGACGTTCATGTCAAAGCCCAGGTCATCGGTTGGCAAGAAGTCCCATAACAAGACGTCCTTCATGCCTTCGTATTCGATGCCGGCCCGGTCGTTTTTGTTGCCGACTACCTTGTGGGCCTCGTGTCCTTCCAGTGGTTGGTAACGCTTCTTGTACATGAAGACTTCGGTCGGGTCGTCCTGGGCGTTTTGCAGCTTCATGATCACGCTAGCTGGGTAGTAGGCGTAGCCACCGGCCTCCAAGACGTCGGTTTCCTTACCGTCCGTCACTTCCAGCTTCCCGGCGATCACGTAGACCAGGGTTTCAATCCCTTCGCCACCGAACCCGGTGTGTTTGCCGCCCTTTTGGAAGGTGGCAATGTAGTCAACGAAACCGGCGCCCAGGCGTGGGGAACCCAGGATGGAAACATCAACGTTTTCAAAGCCCGGAATCGTGTTCTTCACTAACCCGTCGTGGGGAATCAAAGCGAAGTTGTCCTTCTTGATGACGGACCGTGAATTCAGCAGTGCTTCTTGGTAACCAACGCGATTGTTCTTGTAGCCCATGATTGTCGCTCCTTTTTATTTGTATGCTAATTCGTACAGGGTGTCTGCCAATAGTTGCACCCCGTTGACTAAGTCTTCAAAGCTCGTCTCTTCGGCCGGGTTGTGGCTAATCCCGCCAATGCTTGGCACGAAGATCATCGCCGTCGGGTAAACCGGCGCGATGATTTGCGAGTCGTGACCCGCCCCACTGTGCATCACCCGGTACTTGTAGCCACCGGACTTGGCGCAGTTTTCGATGGTTTGGTAAACCTTTTCGCTCATCGGGACCGGCGCCTCGTCCATCCAGCGGTCGATTTCGATCCCCAAGCCCATATCCTGGGCGACTTCTTTCATCATCTCTTCGATTTGGGTGCTGAATTCGATTAAGAAGTCCGGGTCGGTGTGGCGGCAGTCCATCGTGAACAAGACTTCGCCCGGCACCACGTTCACCGTGTTTGGCTTTGGCACCACCTTGCCGAAGGTCATCACCAGCGGGTCGCCAATTTCGTGGGCCCGTTCCAAGGCTAGGGTAACGATCTTGGCTATTCCGTACACGGCGTCGTGACGGTAACTCATCGGGGTGGTCCCGGCGTGGTTGGCCTGCCCCTTTAGGGTGATGTTGTAGCGGCGTTGACCGGCAATGCTCGTTACCACCCCAATTTGGTCGCCCTCGGTTTCTAGGATGCTCCCCTGTTCGATGTGTTCTTCGACAAAGGCGACGATGTCATCGCGACGGGTTTGTTCCTGGAAGTCAAAGCCCTGGCGGTGCATTTCGTCGACAAAGCCCTTACCCTGACCATCCTTAATGTCTTTAACCTCTTCGTTATCGGCGATGCCCACGAAGTTCTTGCTCCCCCAGAAAACGGTCGGGAAGCGGGAACCTTCTTCTTCGGCCATCGAAATCACTTCTAAGGATCGTTTGGGTTGACCGTACTTTTCCTTTAAGTACTCCACGGCCGTCAGGGAGGCCAGCACCCCAAACTGCCCGTCTAAATTTCCCCCGTTGACGACGGTGTCGATGTGCGAACCCGTCATCACCGTTTCGTTGGGGAGGTCCTTTCCTTCGATGCGGCCAAACAGGTTCCCGACCCCGTCAAACTTGGTGGTCATTCCCATGGCCGTCATCTCTTCTTGAACGTATTTTTGCGCCGTTAACCACTCGTCAGAGTAAAGCAGTCGCGTCAAGCCCCCGGTTGGGTCGCTGCCAATTGATGACAGCTGGTCGAGGCGGTGCTTTACGGTTGGTGCTAATTCCATTCCTGAGCCCTCCTTGTGCTTATTTCAGGATTATTGTGTGCGGTTTCACCATCCGGTTCATTAGTCACTTTAACTAAAAACGAACCCTTCTTTGTTCGCCGTGGCGGGCGAGCGCTGAAAAAAAGGAACGGACCGTTTGCTTTACCGGTTAACGTTCCTTTCCAACAGCTTACTTGATGAATTGACCTGGGAATTCGGCGGTCACCCCATCCGCTTGGCTGTAGATGGTTTGACCACGCAGGATGGTTTGAACGACCTGCGCCCCGATTTCACGGCCAATGTACGGGCTGATCTTGTTTTGGTACTTCAAGTCATCCGCCGTCAGCGTGTACGGTGCGTTTGGCTTGATCAAAACAAAGTCGGCGTCCTTACCGATGCTGATCCGTCCCTTTTGGGTCAGGTTGTAGCGGTCGGCCGGGTTGGTGGCAATCAGCTTGGCGAAGTCCTTTAAGGCCATCCCGCGCTTTTGCACGGCTTCGTCAAACATCACATCCACGTCGTTTTGGACCCCGGAGATCCCACCCCAGGCGTCAAAGGCGTTATCGGTGTCCTTTAGGTCCGGCGTACATGGGGAGTGGTCAGAAGTGACAAAGGCGACCTTGCCGTCTTCTACCCGTTGCCACAGGGCGTCCTTTTGGGCTTGTTCACGGATTGGCGGGGAGCACTTCACAACCGGGCCAATGGCGTCTAACTCGTCCTTAGTGAAGTAGAGGTAGTGAACACAGGTTTCACAAGTGACGTTAACCCCTTCTTCTTGGGCCTTAACCACGGCGTCGACCCCTTCCTTGCAGGCCACGTGACAGATGTGGATCGGACAGCCCGTTTCCTTAGAGAAGAGGATGGCGCGTTGAATGGCTTCCACTTCGGTGAAGACCGGGCGGCTGTCAACGTAAGCGGCCAAAGTGGTTTCCCCGTTGGCCTTAGCAATTTCACCCAGTCGGTCGGTCACCGCGGCGTTTTCGGCGTGAATTGCTAACACCTTGCCCGTCTTGGCGATTTGCTTCATACCTTCGTAAAGGGAGTAGTCGTCGACGTTTTCAAAGTCGCCGTCAATTGAGCGGTCCCCACAGGTGGCCAAGAAGCACTTGTAGCCGGCCACCCCGTTTTCGTCTAATTCCTGGATCCCACCGTCAAGGTTGTAAGGAACCAGCCCCCCAAAGGAGGCGACATCCACCTTCAATTCCCCTTCGTGGGAGTACTTTTCTTCGATCGTTTTGGCATCCACCGTAGCGGGAACTTGGTTCAACGGCATTTCCATGAAACTGGTCACGCCCCCCTTGGCACAAGAGGCGGTCCCGGTCACGTAGCCTTCCCATTCGTTACGGTAGCCGCCCCCCATGGGGGTGATGTGCACGTGGCCATCCACCATCCCCGGGCTGACAATCAAGCCCGTAGCGTCTACCACTTGGTCGCCGGCCAGGTCGCCACCGATGGCCGTGATCTTGCCACCGTCAACGGCAACGTCAGTTTGGACCTCGCCGTCTTCTAAAATTACCAGGCCGTTTTTGATTACTAATTCATGACTCATATTTCTTCTCCTCAACTTCCTTACATTTAAAGAAACCGGTATCGGATAAACGGGGCGCGACCCTTGCCACGCCCTTTTAAACGTGAATCCTAATCAAACTTAATCTAAACAATAACCAACTATTTTCGACCACTCATGGAATTGAAACTCCGCTTCGGGAGCCGCAACGAACCGCTTTTCACTGCTAAGTGATCGTCTACCAGTATCATAAAGCGCTTACATAACTTTCGTCATTGTCTACTCGGACCAAATCCCCGCCCCCCGTTTGTCACTTTTGGTTAATTAGCAGGCGATCAACATCCGCTAGCGGATAATTTTTCCGCTTTTTAAAAATCACATGATCATTCAGTTAGGCTTGACAGCCCGATGGTCGCCCGTCTTGTTCGCTTTGGCCAATCCCCGCCGTCCTTTTTAGCTTTTTAACACAAATGAATTTCCCGCCGATCTTGCTATGATAATCATGTAAGGGGTTACAAAAACGTTAACCCGCCGCTTTTCAAATATTGTTTCTCTGCACTTATCTATTTTATCGGCTTGCCCGATCACAATTCGTCACAAGTTAGTCAATAGTAATGGAGGGCTACTCATGACCGAGCAAACAACATCAATTCAGCAGAAAAAATACGACGTCGCCGAGGACTTACAACCAAATAGTCCGGCCAAAAGAAATATTGGTCCCTTTTCCTACATGTCAATGTGGCTAGGGGACGGGTTTAACATCGGAAACATTACCCTGGGTTCTTCCATCGTGGTGGCCGGGGTCGCCACCATGAACCTGATCCAAACGATTACGGCGGCCGCCGTGGCCATCATGTTAATCGCCGTGGTCTTCATCTTAAACGACCGCTTCGGTTACCGGACCGGGGTCCCGTACGTGATGCAACTGCGGATGTCCTTTGGGGAAAAGGGTGCCAAGTGGGCCAGCCTCTTGCGTGGGATCCCCGGCATCGTCTGGTTCGGCTTCCAAAGCTGGACCGGGGCGCTGGCGCTGGGTCAAATCTTTCGGATCCTGACCCACGGTAAGTTCTCTAACGTTTGGGTCTGCTTTATCGTCTTCGTCATCTTCCAAGTGCTCTTAGCCTTGAAGGGGTTCAAGTCGATCAAGATCGTTTCTGAAATCATCTCCGTGATCGTCATGATCGGTTTCTTGGTTGTTTTATACTCCCTGTTGTCCAACGAATGGGGCGCCATTTCCCAAAACTTGGTTCACAAGCCTGGTTCTTGGGGCGGTACTTTCTGGGGCTTCGTGGTGGCCTTCCTTGGTAACTACACGGCCATCATCCTCTCGGCGGCCGACTACTCCCGGGAAGTCAAGGCCGGTTACTCCGACGTTAAGCGCTTCTTCTTGTACTTCACGCCAATCTTCTTGGCTTACGGGGCCACGATCGTTACCGGGGCTATGTTAGCCGCCGTAACCGGAATCTCCAGCCCGGTCAACGCCATCGCTAAGCTCTTTGACAGCAACGGCTTCATCTTAGCCATCGAAGGCTTCATCGTCTTAGGGGTCATCACCACCAACATGGTGGCCAACATCATGCCACCAGCCTACGTGATCTCCTCCTTATTCAAGGTTCCCCAAGGCATTTCCGTTGCCTTGATCGGTCTCTTAGGGATCCTATCTTGCCCGTGGATCCTGGTTCAAGACAGTTCCTCAGCCGGCCTGGACATGTTCATTAAGGCCTACTCCATCTTCTTGGGACCGGTAACGGCGATCTTGATTATCGAATACTACGTCATCCGCAAGCACTTCGTCGACCTCGACAAGCTTTACGACTCCAAGAACATGGTGCCGTACTCACCAAACGCACCAATTGCCCTCTTCACCGGGGCAGCGGCTGCCTTTGCCTTCTCCAACGTTTCCTGGCTGGTCGGCTTCTTCGTTGGGGGCCTGGTTTACTGGCTCCTCGCTAAGTACCGCCCACAAGGCAACCGCGTTCAATTCTAACCTTCCAGCAGTCATTTCTTTGTGATCCACCAATAATCCACCGGGCTCCAGCCAGGTTCTCTTTATGAACCACTGGAGCCCATTGTTGTACCGTTGTCTGGGCGTTCCCCCGTTAATTAAGAAAGGATCGATCACATGCCAAAGCAAACCCTCGAACTCCTTAACCAGGATGGGATAACCATCCAAGCAACTTGCCACCTGGTTGAAAACGCCACCGCCGCTATTTTGTACTTGCACGGCGGCGGCCTGATCTTCGGTGAGCGCGACGACCTCCCGGAACCCTACATCACCAAGTTCAACCAGGCCGGCTACAGCTTCATCACCCTTGATTACCCCCTCGCCCCGGAAACCAAGCTCGACCAAACGCTGCGCATCCTCAATCAAAGCCTCGGTACCCTGAGCACCGAATTAAAGCTCACCGACACCGTGGCGATGGGGCGCTCAGCCGGCTCCTACCTCTGGTACCTCTTGATCAAAGACGGTTTCTCCCCGCGGGCCTTCTTGGACTTTTACGGTTACGCCAACGTCACCGACCCGTCCTTTAAAATGCCGGCCCCGGCCTACACCAAGTTCCCCCTCGTCGCCCCCATGGAGGCCCGGGCGCTGATTCAAAAGCACCCGGTGGTCAATGCCGACCTGGACCAACGTTTCCCCCTCTACTTATCCGGGCGCCAGCTGGGCACCTGGCTAAGCTCCTTTTTGCCCCGGGTCAACCAAGCGGCCCAGTTTTCCGTGGCCCCGGCTGAACTGGCGGCCTTTCCGCCGACCGTCTTGGTGCACTGCTCGGCCGATCCCGACGTTCCCTACGCCCTCGCCAAGGCCTCAGCCGACCTCATCCCGCGGTCCGAACTGCTCACCTTAAACCTCGCCGAGCACGACTTCGACCGGGCCGTTTCCGAAGAGAGCCTGCGGGTGTACGACCAAGTCATTGATTGGCTGAAAATTGAGTTTGCCAACTTATAACTTGATTGTTAGAATACTTTGTTTCAAACCATCGTTTATGATTAAATGTGATTAACGAAGTATCACCATTACGAATCGAGGGATTGCCCATGTCAACCAGTCTTGTTTCCCTGCTGAACCTGCCCCGCTTCGCCGAACTGAAGGTTTTGTCCACCCATAAAATCCTGGACCGCCCGGTTTATAGCGTTGAAATCACCGAAACCCCCGATGTGGCCAGCTACATTCCCGAGCACCCCATCATTTTGACCACCGCCATGTACTTCAAGGATGACCAATCCCAGCTCAAACGCTTCATGGATACTCTAGCGGCTAAAAAAGTGGCGGCACTCGGAATCAAGGTCGGCCGCTTTATCGACCGGGTCGATGACGACATCGTCGATTACGCGACCAAAATCGACCTCCCCCTCATTAAGGTCCCCAGTTCCCAACCCCTGGGGACCCTCTTGTACCAAATGCTCAGCTACATCTGGGACGCCAAAACGGAGCAAATGACCTACGCCCTAGACATCCAAAAGAACTTTACGCGCCTAATGATGCACGACGTTAGTAGCGGCCGCTTCGTTTCGGAACTAGGCAAGGTGATTAAGGTCCCCGTCATCTTGTTGAGCCCGTGGAATAAGGTCGTTAGCCACTCGCATTTCTTCTCCAACTCCAACCACCCCGTTTCCTACTACACGGACCAAATCAAGGCCAGCCACTACCAAAAGATTCGCCACCATAAGGGCTCCTTTCTAATTAACGACCTCGATGGCAACCCGATCCAAATCCTAGGCTACCCGGTCCGCGTCGCCGAATACTTTCCCTTCCATTTGATTATTTTAAAACCGGAAACGATCCCCTACCCAATTTCCGAGTTTGCCATCGACCAGGCCGTCCTGGTCTTAACCTTCATGCTTTACAAGAATCAAAAGGTCCAAGAGTCGCTCGACACCCTAACCAGCGACTTTTTTGACCAGCTGTTAACTAACGAGGGTCCCGCCCCGGCGGCCACCTTCTCCCGTCACTGGCTAGAACTGGGCGCCCAGTACGGTCTAATTAAGAGCAACTACTACCAGGTCGGCATCGCCCACTGCGTCAACACCAAAAAAACGGCTTCCCGGTTAATCTACCAACGGGAGGCCATCTCGGTGGCCAACCGCTGGCTCCAAGAAAAGCTCCCCCGCCACTTAAAGGACGTCATTATCTTTAAGCTAACGCGCAGCGACGAGCTAATCCTTATCTTCCAGTCCTTTTCCCGGGATACCGAGCGGATTTTAACCAACCTCTCCACCGAACTAAGTAAGGCTGTCGGGATCCACCTCCGCTTTTCGATCGGCAACTCCTACGACCGCCTGTCTGGGATTGCCAACTCCTACATCGAGGCCCGAACGGCGGTTCGCGACTTCCCCCAGGAGCTCTCGCCCACCATCGTCAACTACTACCACCCCAAGGGGCTAGTTGGTTTATTTGAAGACGTCGACCCCGACCGGATCTACTACTACTGCGAAAAGGTACTGGGCGACCTCGCCTTCCCTAGCGAACCGGCCATGCAAGACCTGCGCAAGACATTACGGTGCTACCTCAGTTATAACTGCGAAATCACCAAAACCGCGACCGTCTTGTTCTTGCACCGCAACACCATCAAGTACCGGATCAAGCAGTGCGAAAAAATCCTGGGCAAGACCATTAAGGACCCCCAAACCAGCCTCAACATTCGCTTGGCCCTAGAACTGTCCGCCGGCGAAAACCAGGCTGATCTCTTGGAATAAAGAAGTGCGACCCAATCTATCAAACAGGCCGTATGGCTAAGCTAGGGCGGGGGTTGGTGCCTTGGCACCCTTGGTACCGTTCTCCGTCCGTACTTAGGCACTCAGTTTCCATAGCTAAAAAAAACCCAGTTTGCAACTGCAAACCAGGGGGGATTTGTCGTTTATCGTAATACTATTATGCGAAGGCTTGGTCCACCGCGTCGAGGGCGGCCTTCACGTCAGCCGGGTAGCCCGCTTGCAAGAGGGCGGCCCCAAAGATGGAGATGAAGCGAACTAGGTAACCCTTTTGGGACACGTAGCCCATCGTTCCCAGTCGCCAAATCTTTCCTTGCAAACTCCCAAAGGAGGCCGCAATTTCAACCCCAAACTTGGTTAAGAGTTCGCTTTGGAAATTGGTGTCCCGTAGTGCTTCCGGAATCTCAACGCAGGTGACCATTGGCATTTCGTGGTCCCCCTCGTTAAAGATCGTTAAGCCCAGGGCCTTAACGGCGTTGTTTAAGGCTTGGTGTACTTGTTGGTGGCGGGCAAAACGGTTGGCCAGCCCCTCTTCTTGAACCCCTAAGCGCAGGGCTTCGTGAACCCCGTAGATACCAATCGTGGCTTCGGTGTGGTGGTTAACCCGGGCTGGTGACCAGTAGTCTTGTAGCTGGGTTAAATCAAGGTAGTTGCTCGGGACAAAGTTAGCGGCGGTTTGGGCGTCTTCTCCCCGCACCCCTAATTCAATCCGCTTACGCTTGTTGATTTCGTCCGCAAACCGGTCGTTAAAGGTCACTAATGACATCCCCGGTAAGGCACCCAAACACTTTTGTGAGCCCCCCACGACGGCATCAAGCTGCCATTCGTCAACCTTAACGGGCGCTCCCATAAAGGAAGCCACCGCGTCGACCACTAAGAAACCGCCCACTTCTCTTACGGCGGCCCCCAACCGGTCAATTGGTTGCAGGCGTCCCGTCGAGGTTTCCCCGTGGACAATTGCCACCACTTTTGGCTTAACTTCCTTAATCTTAGCAATGATTTCGTCTTGGTCAAACACCGTTCCCCACTCGGTTTCCATGGTGATGACTTCTCCGCCGGCCCGTTGTGCGAGTTCAATCCCCAGGTTACCGAAACGGCCTAAAACGGGAACTAAGACCTTGTCACCCTTGCTGATGATGTTGCTCATTAGGGCTTCTAAGCCGGCGCGGCCAGAACCGTCAACGGCAAAGGCCCACTTGTTCTTCGTTTCAAAGGCTTGGCGGGTTAGTTCCATCGTGTCGTCCATGATGGTTAAGAAATCAGGATCAAATTGGCCTAAGATCCGGTTGCTCATGGCTTGGGAAACCCGCGGGTCAATCGAAACCGGCCCCGGGGTCATAATCAGACGTTCTTTAATTGTTAAGTCACTCATTTTATCCACTCCTTTGTGGGTTGCGTTAACCAACAAGTTGGCCAACGATTGTCATTGATACCATCTCTTTAATCATTGTTGAAAACTAAAGCCAACAATACAATGTCCGCAGTGAACAAAGCTTGCCGGCTTTTTTG
>PPYF01305803.1_pt1 | contig 12624 bp, 10 predicted proteins | sample 1559871 | NCBI WGS metagenome assembly PPYF01 (sample SAMN08240021, study PRJNA423297) | Human gut metagenome, whole genome shotgun sequencing project. | reverse complement strand
AAGGGTGATTGCTTCTTCAGAAGTAGCCACCCTTTTTGAATATTCATCAATTCGGAGCCTGATGAACCGTAAGTTGCGGAAAGGGAAAATTGATGCCTTTCTCATTGAACGTAGCATAAATCGTCTTGTTTATGTCGAAATAAACGCCCCAATAATCGCTACTCTCCACCCAAACACGGACTACAACATTCACACTGCTGGCATCCAGCGCATGCAGAGCTATAAACGGAGCAGGATCATTGAGAATACGCTTATCGGCGGTCAGCACCTCACGTACCACTTTTTCCACCTTATTATAGTCTTCACCATAATCGACGCCAAAGATCCATTCAACGCGACGGGTCTTCTGGTTACTATAGTTAGTCACCACTCCACTGCTTAAAGCCCCGTTAGGCACATAGATGAGCTTGTTGTCGGCAGTTGTCAGGATTGTATGGAATATCTGAATTTCCTTGACCGTACCGGAAACACTTTGTGCTTCGATCCAGTCGCCTACCTTATAGGGTTTGAACAGTAAAATAACCAGTCCGCCGGCAAAATTTTGCAAATTACCGGAAAGCGCCATACCGACAGCCACACCGGCAGAAGCCAGCAAAGCAGCAAACGAAGTCGTCTCGACGCCCAATGCGCCTACCACGGAAACAATTAATAGTACGGTAAGAAGGATATTAACGAGACTCTTTACAAAAGTCTTGATACTGATATCCACGTTTCTCTTATCCATCACCCGGCCGACCAGACGGTTCAGCATCCGGATCAGAAAACGTCCGACCAAAAATACAATGACCGCTTTCAGAATATGTCCTCCGGCCTGTATGCCCGAGTCTATCAGTTGTTGGGTGATCAGTCCCAACTTATCGAGCCCGTCTGCCTGGGCTATAGCCTGGTCCAGCTTCTCAGCCGCCACTTGCAGGGAATCGGCGACTTGTTGTGTAGTTTGGAATAGTAGCATAATAATACAATTTTAGAGTTTGTCCATTTAATAACAGCGGACAAAGCTACAATGTTTTTATCAAATAGCGAAGTGTTTCTTGCTTTACACAAGCAAAAAGCGTAAATTTGCCGCCGATTCACTTAGTAGGGGTGCCTTAACATGACGGGCTGAGAACATACCCTTTGACCTGATCCGGGTAATGCCGGCGTAGAGAAAAACAAATTAGCAACATGAAAAAGATGATTTTTGCCGGCTGTCTGATGGCCGGAGCAAGTGTCTTCGCGCAAGCGGGCGAGACAGACAGCTTGAAAGTAGTAAATCTGCAAGAGGTGCAGATAGTATCCACACGTGCCACTTCAAAAACCCCGGTGGCATTCACCAACGTTTCGAAAGAAGAACTCAAAAAGCAGAACTTCGGGCAAGACATCCCTTTTCTGCTCAGTATGACTCCTTCGGCACTGACCACCAGTGATGCCGGAGCAGGTATCGGTTACACCACACTGCGCGTACGGGGAACAGACGGGACACGCATCAACATCACAGCCAACGGAATCCCGATGAATGATGCCGAAAGCCATACACTCTTCTGGGTAAATATGCCCGACTTTGCTTCGTCCGTAAAGGATATACAAGTGCAGCGCGGTGCGAGTACATCGACCAACGGCGCAGGCGCTTTCGGAGCCAGTGTCAATATGCAGACGGAAGGTATTTCAATGCAACCTTATGCCGAAATAAACGCCTCGTACGGTAGCTTCAACGCTCACAAAGAGACAGTAAAATTCGGGACGGGACTGCTGAAGGATCATTGGGCATTCGATGCCCGCCTGTCCAACATCGGTACGGACGGATACATAGACCGGGCATCAGTAGACCTATACTCTTTCTACGCACAGGGTGGATATTTTGCCGACAATACTTCGGTGAAGTTCATCACCTTCGGCGGTAAAGAAAAGACGTATCATGCCTGGAATTATGCAACTAAGGAAGAGATGAAGAAATATGGCCGACGCTTCAACTCATGCGGCATGTACACAGATGACGACGGACACATCCGCTTTTACAAAGACCAGACGGACAACTACCTGCAAATGAACTATCAGCTCTTGCTGAATCATACTTTCTCGGCAGCATGGAACCTGAATGCGGCACTCCATTATACAAAGGGGGACGGCTACTATCAGGAGTATAAAGAGGATCGCAGCCTGAAAGAGTATCGCCTGCATCCGTTTATGTACGATGGAAAGGAAGTGGAAAAAAGCGACCTGATCCGGCAGAAGAAGATGGACAATCACTTTGGCGGCGGCGTATTCTCGGTGAACTACCGGAATGAGAAGCTGGACGCTTCGCTGGGCGGCGCACTGAACTACTACGACGGATGGCACTTCGGACGGGTGATCTGGGTGAAGAACTATATCGGCGAGTTGCTGCCCGACCACGAATATTACCGTAACAAAGCCAAGAAGACGGACGGGAACCTCTATCTGAAAGCCAACTACAATCTGGTGGCAGGCCTCAACGCGTATGCCGACCTGCAATACCGCTACATCAACTATAAGATACACGGTGACAATGACAAGTACGATTACAACACTGACGGACTACAAAAGCTCGCAGTCAACGATCACTTCAACTTTTTCAACCCGAAAGCCGGACTGAACTGGGATATCGACTCCAACAACCGGGTTTACGCCTCTTTCTCCGTTGCCCAGAAAGAACCTACACGAAACAACTATACCGATGGTAACGCAGACGAATATCCGAAGGCGGAAAAACTGTACGACTACGAACTGGGGTATACCTACCGAAACACATGGTTGAGCGCCGGAGTCAACTTCTACTATATGGACTACAAGGACCAGTTGGTGCTGACCGGAGAATTGAACGAAATAGGCGAAGCCATGGCACGCAACGTGCCGGACAGTTACCGGACGGGCGTAGAACTGATGCTAGGAGTTAAGCCATGCCGATGGTTCCAATGGGACATCAACGGTACGCTGAGCAAGAACCGGGTGAAAAACTTCACCGAAAAACTGTACGAAGACGAGTGGAAGAACCCGATCGAAGTGGAACATGGTAACACCCCGATCGCTTTCTCTCCGGACTTTATACTGAATAATCGTTTCTCGTTCAGCCACAAAGGATTCGAAGCCGCCCTCCAGTCACAGTACGTCAGCAAGCAGTATATGAGCAATGCCAAGCAAGCAGAGCAGACACTCGATGCTTATTTTGTGAGCAACCTCAATCTGGCATATACATTCCAATTGCGACACGTGAAGTCGGTTACAGTGGGATTCACCATCTACAACCTCTTCAACGAAAAGTATGAAAACAACGGGTATGCCGGAAGCGGCTATACGCTGAAGGACGGCAAGCACGAACGCTATAATTATGCCGGCTATGCCGCCCAGGCAGGTACAAATGTAATGGGTAACATCTCGATCCGCTTCTAAGCCATGAACTATCTCGAAATCACAGGTGCCCTTGTCGGGCTGATTTACCTTTGGCTGGAATACCGGGCAAGCATTTATCTCTGGATAGCGGGCATCATCATGCCGGCCATCTATATATTTGTATACTACCAAGCAGGATTGTATGCCGACTTCGGCATCAATATCTACTATCTGCTCGCGGCCGCCTACGGCTGGATGGTCTGGATGCGGGGAAGCGAAAAAGAGACCCGGGCCGAGCTGCCCATCACGCACACACCCTTGAAAAGATACCTCCCCCTATTGCTGGTATTCCTGGCAGCCTTCTTCGGCATCGCCTGGATACTGATCCGGTTTACGGACAGCAACGTCCCCTGGCTCGACTCGTTCACCACGGCGCTGAGCATCATCGGCATGTGGATGCTGGCACGCAAGTACGTCGAACAGTGGTGGGCATGGATCGTGGTCGACGTGGTATGTTGCGGACTCTACATCTATAAAGAGCTTTATTTCACATCCGCTCTTTACGGACTTTACTCAATAATCGCTATCTTTGGCTACTTTAAATGGAAACAAATGATGCATTATGAAAGTAAATGATATCGATATGGACGCCGTCATACTGGGCAACGGCGAATATCCGACCCACTCAATGCCGGAAACCATGCTGATTATGGCGCCCTACGTGGTGTGCTGCGACGGGTCTGCCGACGAACACATCCGAAGGGGATTTACACCCGATGCCATCATCGGCGACGGAGACTCGCTCTCACCGGAGAACAAGGAACGGTTCAGGACCATCTTCCACCAGATAGACGACCAGGAGACGAACGATCAGACCAAAGCGGTACACTTCCTGCTCGACCAAGGCAAAAAAACAATCATCCTCGTGGGTGCAACCGGCAAACGGGAAGACCATACCCTGGGAAACATCAGTCTGCTGATAGACTATATGAAAGCAGGAGCCCAGGTAACGATGCTGACGGACCATGGAATGTTTATTCCTGCATCGGGACGGAACTGTTTCAAGTCATATCCCGGACAGCAAATCTCCATCTTCAACTTCAACGCCACCGGACTGAGGGCCGATGGGCTGGTATATCCACTCAGTGACTTCAGTAACTGGTGGCAGGGTACGCTGAACGAAGCAACAGGCACCGAATTTACGATCCATGCGGAGGGAGACTACTTGGTTTATCTGAATTACTGACCGGTTTCTCCTTCGTCTCGGCCACTTCGACCAGATAGACACTGACGCAGATCATGCCGATGGCAATGGTCTGCGACCAGCTGAAGCGGTCCTGTCCTACGAGTAGAGAGACGATGGTTGCCACGATCAGTATCAGATACCCATAGATGGCCACCACGGTAGTCTTCAGATATTTCAGTCCGATCGGTACCAACAGGTAGCTGACAACCGTAGGGAATATCAGGACAAAGAGGAGCACCGACAGCGGAAACCAGTGTAACGGCCCGGAAAATACCGGAGCATGGAAACCGGTGACAGCCGAAACGACGATGCTTGAAAAAGCCGCTCCGGCAAAGGTATACTTCAATACTGTAAACATTCCGACCGACTTCAGGATTCGGTTACTTGCCACCAGATAGACAGCATAGGCGATCGAACTCAACAGGCAGAGCATATTGCCTGTCAGCGCGTCCGAAGCCAGATCGTCACTCTTCTGAGCCAGAATGCAAAGAATGGCCCCGCCGAGTCCGAGGGAGATGCCGGCTATCTTCATCGCACTGATCTTCTCCTTGAAGAAGACCACGGCGATCACAAACACCCAGATAGGCTGCAAACTGGTGAAAATGGAACTCGAGACCGGAGTCGTTTTACTCAACCCCATCAGATAAAGAAACATGAAACCATAGATGCCCAAGGCTCCCAGGAGAAAAAGGAATATTTTTTCTTTCCGGGTGGAAATTTCGGGCTTGACAAACATCCCGATGATCCAGAAAGCAATGGCGGCAAACACGCACCGGAGGGTAACTCCCGAAAGGGGACTGACCCATACGGGAAGCAGATATTTCAACGCATTCATGTTCAATCCGCTAAAGGTTTTGGAAACCACCATACTCAGATTGGCCTCCACTTTCTTATTCTTCATCATACGAGGGTTATTTTTTATTCCCGTACAACAAAAGAGGGAGACGGAAAGTTCGGAGAAAGAAGGACGATAAAGTCCGGAGCGGAAAGCAGATTACGATTATTTAGTTTTACACTAAAAACAGACTTTCACCCGCATGCGGAACGAAGAAAATCCGCGGGCGGGCGGAAGCGAAACCGGAGATGCCTGCAGGCAAAAAAAGTGGCGGGATTTTTTTAAAAAAGTCCCGCCACTCCCCCCCAGAAGTATCTCTGAGACCGTTTTCACAAACAATTTCCCGTCAGCATCTCCATCCGGGAAAAGAGCCGCCGGCTGTGGGAAAAGCATATTTCACCATAGAGAGCGCAAAGCATTCACATTAATAATCCATAACAAAAGTCATCTACATCACCCTGTGCCCTCAAGGGAGAGTCTCTACTTGCCCAGCAGATAGCTCTTGAAATCAGCAAACTCCTTCGTCATCGGCAAACTTTTCTTTTCGCCTTTCATAAAAGCCCGGAGCTTAGCAGGTATTTCGACCTCGGTACCAATGATGCTCTCCACCGTTTGCAGGAATTTGGCCGGATGGGCCGTTTCGAGGAATACGCCTGTCTCACCCGGCTGCAAGCCTTCCTCCAATGCACGGTAACCGCATGCTCCATGAGGATCGAGCAGATAACCCGTCTGCTGCCAGCACGCTTTCACGCTTTCACGAATCTGCTCGTCGGTGTACGTCGTTCCGGATATCTCGGCAGCGATGGCTGCATGCGAACCGCCATACAGGTCGAGCACACGGGCAAAGTTGCTCGGATCACCCACATCCATCGCATTGGCAATGGTGGCAACGGACGGACGGGGATTGTACTGTCCTGTCTGCAAATATTGATAGAAAATATCATTCTTATTGTTGGCGGCGATAAAACGGCGGACGGGCAAGCCCATCTTTTTGCCGAACAAGCCTGCAGTAATGTTACCAAAGTTTCCGCTCGGCACACAGATGACGACATTCTCTGCCCGGCCGGCCTTCTTCAATTGCGCATAGGCATAAAAGTAATAGAATGCCTGCGGCAGGAAACGTGCCACGTTGATAGAGTTAGCCGAGGTCAGCAACAACTGTTCGTTCAGTTCCTGATCCATAAAGGCTGCTTTCACCAGCGCCTGGCAGTCGTCAAACGTTCCATCCACCTCCAGGGCTGTAATATTCCGCCCCAGCGTAGTGAACTGTTTTTCCTGTATCTCGCTGACTTTTCCCTTCGGATAGAGCACATACACATGAATACCCTCTACCCCCAAAAAGCCATTGGCTACCGCACTACCGGTATCTCCGGAAGTGGCAACGAGCACATTCACCTGTTTCCGCCCCTCTTTCCGGATGAAGTATCCCAACAAACGGGCCATAAACCGTCCACCTACATCTTTAAAAGCCAATGTAGGACCGTGGAAAAGCTCCAGGGAATAGATGTTCTCCTTCACCGGCACCAACGGGACATCAAAATTCAACGTATCATAAACGATCTCTTTCAGCGTTTCCGCCGGAACATCTTCTCCAAAGAAAGCATCTGCCACCCGGTAAGCGATTTCCCGGAAAGAAAGATTCTCTATCTCGTCATAAAACTCTTGAGGCAAGGGCTTGATGGTCATGGGCATGAATAGCCCCTTATCAGAAGCAAGTCCTTTGACTACCGCTTCTTCAAGCGAAGCAAGCGGAGCTTGTTTGTTAGTACTATAATATTTCATGGGTATTTTTATAAATGGTTTCGGAGTCGGTGCACCACAGAGTCCCACAGAGTTTTAAGTTCTTATTATATGTGCTTAAGAGATAAAAAATTCTCTGTGAAACTCTGTGTAATCTGTGGTGAACAAACTCTGTTCCTATTCCTTAACGGTTCATAAGCTCTTTAATAAATTCATCCTCTTTCAGCAATCCGTAACTGCCCTCCACTGCTGCAACTTCATCGAAGGTCTGCACGCTGTCCGGCTCGATACCCGGATACCAGATAAAAAACGGGACCGGCTCGTTGGTATGCGTACGCAGTTCACAGGGAGTAGGATGATCGGGTAATACGGCAATCGCTACCGGCTCTTCCCACTCCTTCACAGCCTCGTAGATAGGACCTACGGCACGGCTATCCAGGTTTTCAATCGTTTTCAGTTTCAGCGCCACATCACCCTCATGACCGGCTTCGTCACTGGCTTCAATGTGCAGATAGACAAAGTCGTCCGTTTTCAGGGCCTCCAGTGCAGCGACCACTTTATTCTCGTAATTGGTATCGTACAGCCCCGTTGCCCCTTCTACCGCAATACGGCGCAGCCCGGCATAATATCCGATGCCGTTGATCAGATCGACGGCCGAGATGACAGCTCCCCTCTTCACTTGCGGGAAGGTGCCGGACAGACGTTCCATTTGCGGACGGTAACCCGGGCTCCACGGCCAGATGCTGTTGGCAGGGTCTTTCCCCTCAGCCATCCGCTTCAGGTTCAGCGGATGGTCTTTCAGCAGTTCCTGAGACTTTAGGATCAGTTCATTGAGCAGGCTAGCAGTCTCTTCGGCCTCCGGTACCAGAGGTTTCACCATCAGCGGACGGAAAGGCTTCAAAGGCACATCGTGCGGAGGGGTGCAGTCGAGTTGCTTATTTCCGCCTTTCACCACCAGCAGATGGCGGTATTGCACCCCGGTATGAAACCTCACTCGGTCGTCCCCCAGTTTCTTCTGAAGGTATTGAATCAACACATCCGCCTCTTCTGTTGTGATATGCCCTGCCGAATGATTCTTCAGGATATCTCCTTCCGTACAAATCAGATTACAACGCATTGCCATCTCGCCCGGCTGCAAATCGACACCGATGCTGGCAGCCTCGAGTGGTCCGCGCCCTTCGTATACTTTCGGAAGATTGTATCCCAGGACCGACATATTGGCTACTTCACTTCCCGGATGGAACCCGTCGGCTACGGTTATCAACCGTCCGTTCCGTCCCATACGGGCCAGTTTATCCATATAAGGCGTTTTTGCATATTGCAGGAGCGTCTTGTCTCCCAACGACTTTACAGCCCAGTCGGCCATTCCGTCACCCAGTATGATGATGTGTTTCATAAGCTTCTTTTTTATACGTTTGCAATGCTCATAATGTCAGCAAATACACCGGCCGCCGTCACTCCGGCACCCGCACCGTATCCCTGAATCATCATCGGATATTCTTTATAGCGTTCGGTGGTAAGCAAGATGATGTTATTGCTGCCTTCCAGTCCGTAGAAAGGATGGTTGCGGTCCACTTCCTGCAAACCGACGGATGCTTTGCCGTTCTCCAGCTTGGCAACGAAACGCCAATGTTTATTCTCACTCTCGAGCACCTTGCGGCGAGCTTCGAAATCAGCATCCAGACTAGGCACTTTTTTCCAGAAGTCTTCCAGTGAACCTTCAAAGAAGTCATTCGGTACGAAAAGATTTTTCTCCACGTCTTCCTGTTCCAGCTTGTATCCGGCCTCACGCGCCAGGATCACGAGCTTACGGATCACGTCCTTACCGCTCAAGTCAATGCGCGGATCGGGTTCCGAATAACGCTCTTCCTGCGCCATCTTGATGGTACGGCTGAAGGGAACATCGGCACTGATCTTATTGAAAATATAGTTCAGCGTACCCGAAAGCACTGCCTCGATCTTCAGAATCTTATCACCGCTATGTATCAGGTCATTGATGGTATTGATAATCGGAAGTCCAGCCCCCACGTTGGTTTCAAACAGATATTTCACACCACGCTGGCGGGCTATCAGCTTCAGTTCACGGTAATTCTCGTAAGCCGACGAAGCAGCAATCTTATTGGCCGCCACCACAGAAATGTTATGTTGCAGGAAGTCCTTATATAGAGAGGCAATGTCCGGACTGGCCGTACAATCCACAAATACCGAATTGAATATATTCATGCCGATAATCTCGTCACGTATAGTATCCAGCGAACTGTCCACTCCCTTCTCTTTCAGCTCTTCGCGATAGTTGGCCAGATCGAATCCGGCACGGCTGAACATCGCCTTCGTCGCATCAATAATACCTACCACATGGAGTTTCAGGCCATTTTCCACCATCAGCTTCTTCTGCTGCTGGCGGATCTGCTCGACAAGACTTCCTCCCACCGTGCCCACACCGCAGATAAAGAGGTTGAGCACCTGATATTCGGAGAGGAAGAACGAGTCGTGAATCACATTCAGCGATTTACGCAACGACTTTGAATCGACAACAAACGAGATGTTGGTCTCGGAAGCTCCCTGTGCACAGGCTATCACATTGATGCCATTTCGTCCCAGCGTACCGAACAGCTTTCCGGCAATGCCCGGCGTATGTTTCATGTTCTCACCCACGATAGCTACCGTAGCCAGGTTCTTCTCTGCCTGGATAGGCGAAATCTCACCCATTTCGATCTCTTTGGCAAACTCTTCGTTCAGCACTTCGCAAGCCAGATCGGCATCGGCATTACGTACACCGATAGAGGTACTGTTCTCCGATGAAGCCTGCGAAACGAGGAACACACTGATTCCATTCTTTGCCAGCGCCTTAAAGATGCGGTAGTTGACACCGATCACGCCCACCATACCTAAACCCTGTACGGTAATCAGGCTCGTGTCGTTGATGGACGAAATCCCTTTGATGGCTTTGCTCTTCGTGTGGTCTACGTGTTGTTTGATCACCGTTCCCTGGGCATCCGGGTTGAAAGTATTCTTAATCAGGATCGGTATGTTTTTGTGACATACCGGATAGATGGTAGGCGGATACACCACTTTTGCACCGAAATTACAAAGTTCGGTAGCCTCTACATAAGTCAGCTCGCTGATAGTATAGGCCGTACTGATCACACGCGGGTCGGCTGTCATGAAGCCGTCTACATCCGTCCAAATCTCCAGACTATCGGCATCGAGAGCTGCGGCAATAACAGCTGCGGTATAGTCGGAACCGCCCCTGCCCAGATTCGTTACGTCTCCCGAAACCTTATCCGAAGAGATGAATCCGGGTACCAGCGAAACCCGGGGGATTTCTTTGAAAGCCTCCCGCACCAACCGATTGGTCAGTTCCGTGTCCAGTGTATGTTTATTATGTTTCTTTTCTGTCTTGATAAAAGTACGTGAGTCGAACCATACAGCCCCTTGGATCAGTCTTGACGCAATCAGTGAAGACAGACGTTCACCATAACTGACAATGGTATCGGACGTTTTCGGAGAAAGATCTTTAATCAGATAAATACCCTGAAAGATATCTTTCAGTTCGTCGAGCAATTCATTCACCTGATAGTGCAACAGGGTCTGAGTCTCTCCGGCAGGAATCACTCCCTGCACCATCTCTTCGTGGCGACGAACTATTTCCCGGTATGCCCCTTCGTAAGCTGCATCGCCCATGGCGGCCATTCGGGAGGTACTGATCAACTGGTCAGTGATCCCGCCCAATGCAGACACTACTACGATTACCGGTTCACCGGCAGACTCTACGATTTTCTTTACGCTTAAAATGCTGTTCACGGAACCTACGGACGTTCCGCCGAATTTCATTACTTTCATGCAGATACTTATTTAATGGAATGCCTTGTACGCTCTTTCAGGCATACAAAACCATCTTTGTTGATACGAATAATAAAATATAAAATTGAGTTTTGCTTACTTCCTGTAAGCGTGAATCACGTAGATACACATCATACTATATATTAACCCCTAGGGGTCATCCCCATTGTCCCCTGTGTCCCAATCATGGTACACATCGATGTGACTGTATGTGGATAGCATTGCATCATTGTTTCTGTTTCTACGTTCGATTTTGATAAGATGTTGCAAAAATAAGAATAATTTCATTCAATCTATCACTTTTTGCGATTATTTTGCGATAAAAGCACAGAAAGCCCCAGAAAGAGGGGTAAAAATGTAACATAGAACAATTACATTTTTATAGTGCCCATTGCTTTTTCTCCGGATAAAGCGGATCACTTTCTTGACACTTTGCTGCCATTTACAAGATATATCATTATCTTTGCAACGATACATTCTTCATTTAAGGACTATGAACCCATCAGACACTTCCATATTGTTAATATATACGGGCGGAACCATCGGTATGATAGAAAACCCTGAAACCGGAGCACTCGAAAACTTCAATTTCGAGCAATTGCAGAAGCATGTACCCGAACTTCAGAAGTTTACCTTCCCGATAGACTCTTACCAATTCGATCCGCCTATGGACTCTTCGGACATGGAACCGGAAGCCTGGAGGAAACTGGTACACGTCATCAGTGAACACTACCACCAGTACACCGGCTTTGTCATCCTGCATGGTACGGATACGATGGCCTTCACCGCTTCAGCCCTCAGCTTCATGCTCGAAGGACTCGACAAACCGGTTATCCTGACAGGTTCACAACTGCCCATAGGAGTGCTTCGTACCGATGGCAAGGAGAATCTGATGACCAGCATCGAAATAGCATCGGCACGCGACAGAAGCGGTAATCCCATGGTTCCTGAAGTATGTATATTTTTCGAGAACCGGTTAATGCGTGGCAATCGTACGACCAAAATGAGTGCGGAGAATTTCAACGCCTTCCGTTCGTTCAATTATCCGGTACTGGCAGAGGCAGGGATACATATTAAATACAACAATGTGCAGATTCACATTGAAGGGGAGAAACGCGAACTGCATCCTCACTATCTGCTGGACACCAATATAGCTATCCTCAAACTCTTTCCGGGCATACAAGAGAACGTCGTAACCGCTACACTCGCCATCGAAGGATTGAAGGCAGTGGTACTCGAAACGTATGGTTCGGGCAACGCTTCCCGCAAGGAGTGGTTTCTGCGGAGACTTCGTGATGCCAGCGAACGGGGTGTTGTCATTGTCAACGTAACCCAATGTAGCGCCGGTAGCGTAGAGATGGAACGTTACGAAACGGGATATCATCTGCTGAAGGCGGGCATCGTCAGTGGGCACGACAGTACTACCGAATCGGCCGTAACAAAACTGATGTTTCTGTTAGGACACGGATATTCGCCGGACGAAGTACGCCGGAGGATGAACGAGTCGATGGCAGGAGAGATTAGTATCGATTTGTCAAAATGATATTCAGGAGGCCTCAGAATCCCTTTTTCCGAACAGATGCCGACGGAGTACGAAAAAAACGCATCCACGCCATTCGGGCAATTATCAGTTTGA
>PPYF01612739.1_pt1 | contig 12628 bp, 7 predicted proteins | sample 1559871 | NCBI WGS metagenome assembly PPYF01 (sample SAMN08240021, study PRJNA423297) | Human gut metagenome, whole genome shotgun sequencing project. | reverse complement strand
CTGCCAACAAACGTTCGGTAATGACGCTGTTTTCTGGTCCTACTGACATCTATAGCCATCAGGTCCGCATCGTGCTGGCCGAAAAAGGTGTTAGTTTTGAGATAGAGCACGTGGAGAAGGATAACCCGCCTCAGGATCTGATTGACCTCAACCCGAATCAAAGCGTGCCGACGCTTGTGGATCGTGAGCTCACTCTGTGGGAATCTCGCATCATTATGGAATACCTGGATGAGCGTTTCCCGCATCCGCCGCTGATGCCGGTTTATCCGGTGGCCCGTGGGGAAAGCCGTCTTTACATGCAGCGTATCGAAAAAGACTGGTATTCTCTGATGAATACTATTCAGACCGGTACCGCTTCGCAGGCCGATACTGCACGTAAGCAGCTGCGTGAAGAGCTGCAGGCCATTGCGCCGGTCTTCACCCAGAAGCCCTACTTCCTGAGCGATGAGTTTAGCCTGGTGGACTGCTACCTGGCTCCGCTGCTGTGGCGCCTGCCGGTTCTTGGCGTCGAGCTGGTTGGTGCTGGCGCGAAAGAGCTTAAAGGCTATATGACTCGCGTATTTGAGCGCGACTCTTTCCTCGCTTCTTTAACTGAAGCCGAGCGTGAAATGCGCCTCGGTCGGGGCTAAATGATGGATGTATCACAGCTGACGCCTCGTCGCCCGTACCTGCTGCGGGCGTTCTATGAGTGGCTGCTGGATAACCAGCTGACTCCGCATCTGGTCGTTGACGTGACTCTGCCGGGCGTACTTGTGCCGATGGAGTATGCGCGTGATGGGCAAATTGTTCTCAATATTGCTCCGCGTGCTGTCGGTAACCTGGAGCTGGCGAACGACGAAGTGCGTTTTAACGCGCGTTTCGGCGGTGTGCCGCGCAATGTCTCCGTGCCGATGGCTGCCGTACTGGCGGTTTACGCGCGTGAGAACGGTGCGGGGACCATGTTCGAACCAGAAGCCGCTTACGATGAAGATGTCACCAGCCTGAACGATGAAGAAGAGCTGCCTGACAGCGAAACGGTCATGTCGGTGATCGATGGTGATAAGCCAGATAATCACGACGACGATCCGGATGATACGCCGCCGCCCCGTGGCGGACGCCCGGCGCTACGCGTTGTGAAGTGATATCAATAACAGGCCCTGCGGGGCCTGATTCATATATGAATTCATATGTGAATCAGACAGCATCCCCTATCCCGAGCGAAGCATTCATAGATATGCTTCGCTTTTTTTTCATTTTATAACTTTACTGCTGGCATCGAGTCTCTTCTCCGTCAGGGCAAAGTGTGTTTCTGCGGCGGGCTGGGTCTGCACAGATTATTTTGCTGTGCCCTATGGTCATCCAGCACAGGAGATAGGGTATATTAGATGAAATGGGAGTGTGAATTCATATTTTTCTGGGTTTATTTATTGTAACTTTAATTAAGGTGTTTCTATGATGAATATGTGTTCTTATTTTACTATTGATGCCGTTTATTTATAAAGAGCAGATTAATTAACTGACCTGTGTTTTATTTAACTTACCTGCAGTTCATGTACTATCTTCTTGTAATCATTGAAGGTTTTTACTTTTTAAAATTTGCGATTATTTTTCTTGAGATTAGTCGTTCAATTAAGTAGATTCGCCGGCGGTGAGAGAAGTCTCTTTCATCATTACTTCCAGTGACTAATTCTTTTCTCAATAATTATTGAGGGGATGATTAGTGGCAATGATTTAATTGGATAAAGGATGTGCCGATATTTTTATTGATATCGGTCGTACGATACATTAAGGAAAATTGATATGTTCTCTAAAAAGTCGCTTTCTGCGCTATGCGTTTGCGCTGCTATTGTTTCTGCTGCGGGCGTTAATGCTGCTACGGATACTACTCTCACCGTTAAAGGAACCTTTGTTCCGGCTGCGTGCACCCCGGAGCTGAGCAACAGTGGTGTTGTTGATTACGGCTCTATGAACAACTCGGTTCTCGAAAAGCCGGTCAGCGGTAGCACCCTGGTTCAGTTGGGCAAAAAATCCATTACTCTAACGGTTAGCTGCGATGCGGCGACCAGCGTGGGCATCGTGGCGAAGGATAACCGTGCCAGTTCTAAAGTTGAGATTTCAAGCTCGGCGTATATTGCTGACTATATCCCGGGGCAAAATATGACAACGGAATCTGCGGCGTTTGGCCTCGGTACCGTTAATGACATGAAGATCGGTGCTTATTCCGTTACGGCAATGAAGGATGGATTAACTGCTGATGGCGCGGCAGTGGATATGATCGTGAAAAATAGAGGCGGGGCAAATAGCTCGTGGGAGAATGCAAATAGCGGTGCTTTATATTACTCCGACGCTACCCGTATCGTTACCGTTGCTGAAACCGGCAAAACCACCCCAATGCTGTTTAAAGATTTAGTGATGCCGCTGGATATCGTTTCCGCCGTTCAGAACAATGGTGTACTGGGTGCCGGAACGCAAATTGAGCTGGATGGTAATGCCACGCTGAGTCTTGTTTATCTCTAATATTTATATGCTGTCCTTCTGAAATTCGGCCCAATAAATATTTTTATAAAATTTATTGGGCCTGTTAATAAGCTCTATCTCATTTTAATACACACCACTAATATGAAAAAAACGCTGCTGTTGTCGATATTGATATTGACGACCCGGGCCAATGCCAGCGGCATGGTGCCTGAGACGTCGGTTTTACTCGTTGATGAGCAAAAAGGTGAGGTGTCGATGAACCTCACCAATTCCGATTCGCATCCATCTCTGCTTTATACCAAAGTGGTTGATTTAGACGATAGCGATAAATCTATCCGCTTAATCGTCACGCAGCCGGTAGTACGCGTAGAGCAAGGGGACACGCAAAAGATCCGCTTTATATTGCAAACGTCTAAACCGCTACAACAGGAAGAGTTTAAACGGGTCACCTTTGAAGGAATACCGCCGAAGGAAAAGGGAAAACTGAAAACAACGGTCACTATTCGTCAGGATTTACCGGTCATTATCCATCCGGCTGGCCTGGCGGAGGAGCCCGCGCCGTGGAAACATCTGGTCTGGCGCAAAAAGGGGGGCCAGCTGGAAATCAGTAATCCGAGCGACTATGTCGTCAGGATGACGTCCATGTTTAATACTTTGCCTTCAGGTTCTCCCGGCGAGTTAGCGAAAACGTATCTCCTGCCGCACACCAGCGTCAGCGTAAAATTACCTGCTAAAGCGGGAGCGGATACGAAAGTCGAGTTTTTCCCGGCAAGCCGCTATGGATATAAAGGAGATCGCTACATCACCTCGTTGCAGTGACCATGTTCAAGGATGAACGGAATGCTCAGGAAAAAGCTGTTGGCCTGTCTTATCGGGTTGGGAAGCGCTCAACTGGCGGTAGCTGAAGAGGCCAAAAAGAGCGCGATAGAATTTGATAGTGAAACCTTAACGTCTTTGGGCATCGATCCGCAAATTGCGCATTATTTCTCCTCAGAAGCCAAATTCCTGCCGGGGGCGAGCTCGGTTATGCTGGGCGTTAACGGTAAGGATAAGGGAAATATCGTCGCCCACTTTGATGATGACGGCCAGCTGTGTTTCGATAAAGCGTTTATGCAACAGGCCGGTATTCGCCAATCCGTGGTCGATAGCGAGGGCTGCTATGACTATTTACAGGCCCATCCTGAAACGATCCTGAAAGCGTCGCCCGGAAAAGGGCGAATCGATCTGATATTACCGCAGGAGCAGTTAGTCCACCAAAGTACCGACCTCAGCGGATACGACACGAGCGGTACGGCTGGGGTGCTGAATTATACCTTTTTCGCTTCGCGCAACGATTATAGCGGCGGTCATTCCGAGTATTCGCAGCTGATGCTGGACGGCGGTCTAAACGTGAATACCTGGCTGCTGCGTAGCCATCAGCTATTAAGCCGTGCGAATAATCAGTTTACCAGCGAAAATTCGCAGACCTACCTACAGCGCACCTTTACGCAGATAAAAAGCACCGTCAAGGCGGGTGAAATAGGCATGAATAACCCTTTGCTCGACGGCACCGAGCTATACGGTATCTCCTTGATGCCGGAGAGCGCCCTTAACGATGCCGGGAGCGGCGTGCTGGTAACCGGGATCGCCAGTACCCCGCAGGCGCGGGTTGAGATCCGCCAGCAAGGGATCATGGTGTATTCCACTTTAGTGCCTGCAGGCCCCTTTACCTTAACGGATATTCCCCTGCGCAACGTCACCAGCGATCTGACGGTCACCGTTATTGAGACCGATGGCAGCCAGCATAGCCAGGTGGTTCCCGCCTCATTGTATCGCTCCGGGCTGGGGCCTGCGGGCGGATATCAATTTTCATTAGGCCGGGTGAGCGATGCATATAGCCAGCAGCCCTGGGTAGCCAGCCTGGCTGGCGGCTGGAAGCTGAACGCCAGGCATAATTTAACTAGCGGCGCGATCGTTGCCCAGAGCTACCAGGCCTTAGGAATACGCGTTGACTCAGTACTGCCGCAGGAAATTTCGCTTTCTCTTCAGATTAACCAGGCGTTCGATCGCGATAATGCGCAGCAGGGCCAGAAGTACACTCTATCGACCTCCTGTGCAACACAGTCCGGTTTTGGGTTGAATGCTTCGTTGAGCAAATATTCTGAAAAGTATCGTGAGTTTTCTCAGGCCATTGATAAGAGTTTTAGCGCCAACAATAAAATGGAGTACTCATTGGGTGCGAGCTGGGGACACCCTGTTATAGGTACGATGAGCGCCAGCTTCTATGATGTAACAGGGTTCGATAGCCAAAATAATTCTCGCTACGCGACGCTTAACTGGGGAAAGAGTTTGAGCGCATTTTCCGTATCGGCAAGCTGGCAGCGCCAGCTCAGCGGCGGGAGTATCGAACAAAGCAATGATAATATTTTTTACCTGAACCTGAATATTCCCTTCCAGCAGCATTCGGTCAACGCTTACGCGCGCAGTGAAAAAGGGCGGAAGAGATTCGGTACTTCGGTAACGGGCACTATCAGCGATGACACCACTTATACCCTCGGCGCCGAACGTGACCAGACCGAGAGTCGGAACAGCTTCAGCGGCGGGATAAATCAGAATCTGCATTACACGCAGCTAAGCATGAATGCGAGTACCAACGGTTCGCAGAGCCATAGCTATTCCGGAACGCTGCGCGGGGGAATGGCCGCCCACCGCCATGGTGTGACTTTTACACCGTGGGCGATTCGCGACACCTTTGCCATTGCCAGCCTGGATAAGCCGGTTTCCGGAGTGCGCATCGAGACATCGCAGGGGCCGGTGTGGACTGACTTCAGCGGTCAGGCAGTCATTCCTTCCGTTTCGGCCTGGCGAGAGGCAGCCGTTGAAATCAACACCGCGACTTTGCCAAAGAACATGGATATTGGCAATGGGCTCAGAATGCTCAAGCAAGGCCGAGGGGCCGTAGGCAAAATCCGCTTTTCTACCATCACGGAACGCCGGGTATTGCTGAGTGTCACGATGGGGAACGGTGATCCGCTGCCGAAGGGGGTCGCCGTAACGGATTCAGCGGGCAATTACTTAACGACTTCCGTCGATGACGGCGTGCTTTTTTTGAACAACCTCACAGGGAGACAAACATTGGTGGCGAAACTGGAAAAGGGAAGTTGCCGCATCTCGCTAACGCTGCCTGAAGCGCCAGACGCAGATGCGTTCTATGAAAATGCCAGCGGGGTATGTCAATGATTCGTCTATGGCTGGGCCTTAGCCTGCTGGCGTTTTCCGGCACCCTTCTGGCCGGATGCGAATTAAATAGCACGCAGCGTTCGGTTGACTATCTGCCCGTTCGCCCGGCAGAGCGCCAGCAGGCAGGAGATAAGCCTGTGGCACTGCCGGAAAAGCAGTTCGTCCTGTATGTACATTGTGATAAGCCACAACGTATTCGGCTTTTCTTCGGTAGCGCCTATGCGCAAAACGGCAGGTTCGGACTTGGCAATCGTGGGGAAATGAATATTACCGCCGGGCAAGCGGTGGCTGACGATCGCGACGTGATGCTGGTCCCTGTACGGAGCGCCGGGGCGCCGATTACCGCTGAAGCAGCAAAGCGATCCCGCATTGCGCTCAATCAAGGGATCGCCTTTGTACAGGGAGAAGAGATTGAAGCCAGTCAGCTCTCTGTGGTTCTGAACGTGGCTTCAATGATGGAGAGCCAGGCGATTACGGATCGCGTAACGTATCGTGGGAATCTGCAGATCAGGGTGGTAACTCCATGAGGTATGCCTTTGTTTTATTCGCGCTTTTACTCAGTCCGATCCTTCACGCCGGCGACAACCTTAGTATTGATTTTACCGTGACCGCAGAAGCGGCGGCGTGCACGCCAACGCTGAGCCATAACGGCACCGTAGATTTCGGTGAACGGCATGTCGGGTCGCTATCAACGTCCGCGTTTACCCAGCTAGGCGTGCGGGATATTACCTTAACGATTACCTGCGAATCCTCCACCGGGATCGCTATTACGGCGAGAGATGCGCGATCCAGTTCCGCTATCACGGGAAAAGATACACACGGCCATGAGGGAGTGCTTTTTCAGGTCAATGGCGGCGGATACATAAGCGACAAATCACGGCTTTTTGGTCTGGGTATGACGATGGAAAATAAACCTATTGGCAGCTATGCGATGCAAATCGATTCCGCCAATACCATCGCGGTTGATGATAAAAAAGTTGCCGTTGATATCGCCGGATCGGCCAGCAAGGAGGGACCGTGGGAAGTTTCCTCGCTTTTACCGCTCCCAACGGGACAGGACTATTTCTATACCTTTGTTAAAAAAGGCTCTTCGGTGCCGCAGCCAATCACGGCGGCAACGGTGCCTCTGCAGATAAGCGCATCGGTGGGAAGTAATCTCAGGAGCGGGCAAAAGGTGACGTTGGACGGCGAGGCGGTAATCAGTATTGTCTATCTCTGAATGAATAAGCTTGCGGGCTCCGGGGCCCGCAAGCTTTTTTCGTTACACTTCCAGGTAGTTCAGGATGCCGTCAGCCGCCTTACGGCCTTCGGCAATCGCGGTGACCACCAGGTCAGAGCCGCGAACGATATCGCCGCCGGCGAAGATTTTCGGGTTGCTGGTCTGGAAAGCATTGTCGCTGCCTTCCGGCGCAATCACGCGGCCCTGAGAGTCGAGCTCAACGCTGTGCTTCGCCAGCCATTCCATGCTGTGCGGACGGAAACCAAACGCCATGACTACGGCATCTGCTGGCACCACATGTTCTGAGCCGGCAACGATTTCCGCGCGGCGGCGGCCTTTCGCATCCGGCTGGCCCATCTCCGTACGCGCCATCTTCACGCCGCAGACTTTACCGTTGGCATTCACTTCAATGCCCAGCGGCTGAACGTTGAACTGGAATTCCACGCCTTCTTCCCGCGCGTTTTTCACTTCGCGTTTCGAGCCCGGCATGTTCTCTTCATCACGGCGATAGGCGCAGATGACGTGAGTCGCGTTCTGGCGAATCGAGGTACGCACGCAGTCCATTGCGGTGTCGCCGCCGCCAAGAACCACGACGCGTTTGCCTTCCATGCTGACGTACGGCTCGTCCGCCGTTTCACCAAAGCCCATGATCTGCTTGGTATTGGCGATCAGGAAGGGCAGCGCATCAAAGACGCCGCTGGCGTCTTCGTTTTCCAGACCGCCGCGCATTGACTGATAGGTACCAACGCCGAGGAATACCGCATCGTACCCTTTCAGCAGATCGTCGAGCTGTACATCGCGACCCACCTCGGTATTGAGTTTGAACTCAATGCCCATACCGGTAAAGATCTCGCGACGACGGGTCATCACCTCTTTTTCCAGCTTAAAGGCTGGAATACCAAAGGTCAGGAGGCCGCCGATCTCCGGATGGCGATCGAAGACTACCGCCTTCACGCCGTTACGGGTCAATACGTCGGCGCACGCCAGACCTGCCGGACCCGCGCCGATAATGGCGACGGTTTTGCCGGTTTGTTTCACGCCGCTAAGGTCAGGACGCCAGCCCATTTCGAATGCTTTATCGTTGATATAGCGCTCAATGTTACCGATGGTTACCGCGCCGAACTCATCGTTCAGGGTGCAGGAACCTTCGCACAGGCGGTCCTGCGGGCAAACGCGTCCGCAGACTTCCGGTAGGGTATTGGTCTGATGCGACAGCTCAGCCGCTTCGAAAATACGTCCTTCATTAGCCAGCTTCAGCCAGTTCGGGATGTAGTTATGCACCGGCCCCTTACTGCGCCTGCACCCGCAGCTCAGCTGCGGAACGACTACGGTGACCCAACAGTGCTTTAACATCGCTGGACTTCGGTTTGACCAGCGCAAACTTCGCCGAGAAGGCCGGCCAGTTGGCCAGAATCTCTTCACCGCGCTGTGAACCGGTAAGCTGCACATGCTCGGTAATTAAACCGCGCAGGTGCTCTTCATGGATGGCCAGAGAGTCAACGTCCAGCACTTCTACCAGTTCAGAGTTCACGCGTTTACGGAAGTCGCCGTCTTCATCCAGTACGTAACCAAAGCCACCGGTCATGCCTGCGCCGAAGTTGACGCCGGTTTTGCCCAGCACGCAGACGATGCCGCCGGTCATATATTCACAGCCGTTGTCGCCGATACCTTCGACGACGGTGATAGCCCCGGAGTTACGCACTGCGAAACGCTCGCCCGCACGACCCGCAGCATACAGACGACCGCCGGTCGCGCCGTACAGACAGGTGTTGCCGATAATGCTGGCTTCATGGCTACGGAAGGCCGAGCCTACCGGAGGACGAATGGCGATCAGGCCGCCGGCCATCCCTTTACCCACGTAGTCGTTCGCGTCGCCGGTCAGATGCAGCTCAACGCCGCCGGCATTCCACACGCCGAAGCTCTGACCTGCGGTACCGCTGAAGTGGGCGGTAATAGGATCTGCTGCCAGGCCCTGGTCACCGTGGGTCTGGGCGATGTAGCCGGACAGCGAGGCTCCTACGGAACGGTCAGTATTGCGGATATCGAACCAGAACGTTTTGCTCTGCTTGCCGTCAACAAAGGGTTTTGCCTGCTGCAGCAGCTGCGCATTCAGGACGCCATTATCGAACGGCGGGTTGTTCTCCGTGCAGTACAGCGCTTTGCCCGGATGCGGCTCCGCGGTTTCCAGCAGCTTGCTCAGATCCAGCTTCTGCTGCTTGGCGGTAAAACCGTCCAGCTCTTTCAGCAGATCGGTACGGCCAATCAGATCCACCAGACGCTTCACGCCCAGCTGTGCCATCAGCTCGCGCGTTTCGCGGGCGATGAATTCAAAGTAATTGGTCACTTTAAACGGCAGACCGTGGTAGTGGTTCTTACGCAGTTTGTCATCCTGGGTTGCTACGCCGGTTGCGCAGTTGTTCAGGTGACAAATACGCAGATATTTACAGCCCAGCGCCACCATTGGTCCGGTCCCGAAGCCGAAGCTCTCAGCGCCGAGGATAGCCGCTTTGATGATATCGAGGCCGGTTTTCAGCCCACCGTCGACCTGCAGACGAATTTTATGGCGCAGCCCGTTGGCAACCAGCGCCTGCTGGGTTTCAACCAGTCCAAGCTCCCACGGACATCCCGCGTACTTCACTGACGATAGCGGGCTGGCGCCGGTGCCGCCGTCGTAGCCGGCAATGGTGATTAAATCCGCGTAAGCTTTTGCTACACCGGTGGCAATAGTCCCGACGCCCGGTTCAGAGACCAGCTTCACGGAGATCATCGCTTTCGGGTTGACCTGTTTCAGGTCGAAAATCAGCTGTGCCAGATCCTCGATCGAGTAGATATCGTGGTGCGGCGGCGGAGAAATTAACGTTACGCCAGGTACTGAATAGCGCAGTTTGGCGATATACGGAGTCACTTTATCGCCGGGTAACTGGCCGCCTTCGCCAGGCTTAGCGCCCTGGGCGACTTTAATCTGGATAACGTCGGCGTTGACCAGATAAGCCGGAGTCACGCCGAAGCGGCCGGAGGCGACCTGCTTTATGCGCGACACTTTATTGGTGCCGTAGCGCGCCGGGTCTTCGCCGCCTTCGCCGGAGTTGGAGTTGCCGCCGAGGCTATTCATGGCTTCCGCCAGCGCTTCGTGCGCTTCCGGGCTCAGCGCGCCGATAGACATCGCCGCGGTATCGAAGCGTTTGAACAGTTCGCTCGCCGGTTCAACGTCGTCCAGGTTCACCGTGGTTCCGTCCGGGGTGACGGAAAGCAGGTCGCGCAGCGTTGCCGCCGGGCGCTCGTTAACCAGCTTCGCGTACTGCTGATAATCGCTGTACTCACCGCTTTGTACCGCTTGCTGCAGGGTGCGCACCACGTCCGGGTTGTAGGCGTGATATTCGCCGCCGTGAACGTATTTCAGCAGACCGCCCTGATCCAGCGGTTTACGCGCCAGCCAGGCACGTTTCGACAGATTCAGCAGATCCTGCTGGAAATCATCGAAGCCCGCGCCGCCGATACGGCTGACAACGCCCTGGAAGCACAGATCGGAGACTTCGCGATGCAGGCCGACCGCTTCAAACAGCTTCGAGCAGCGATAGGATGCAATGGTCGAAATCCCCATCTTCGACATGATCTTATACAGACCTTTGTTGATGCCGTTACGATAGTTCAGCATCACCGCGCGGTACTCTTTGTCGATGGCTTTATTATCGACCAGCTTCGCCAGGGTTTCATAGGCGAGGTACGGATAGATAGCCGTCGCGCCGAAGCCGAGCAGCACGGCAAAGTGGTGCGGATCGCGGGCGCTGGCGGTTTCGACAATAATGTTGGCATCGCAGCGCAGGCTCTTATCGACCAGGCGGGTCTGGATCGCGCCTACCGCCATCGGTGCCGGTACCGGCAGACGATTTTTAGCGATGTTACGGTCTGAGAGCACCAGCAGAACGGTACCGTTACGCACCATCTGTTCGGCTTTATCGCACAGCGCCTTCACGGTTTCAGCCAGCGTGGTTTCGGCGGCATCAAAAGTGATATCCAGGACGTCGGCGCGATAGTGCTCCTCTTCCATGGTGGTCAGCTGTTTAAAATCCGAGTACAGCAGAATCGGCGATTTGAAGCTCAGGCGATGCGCCTGGCCTTCCGCTTCACAGAAGACGTTCATTTCACGGCCGATGCTGGTGGCCAGCGACATAACGTGCGCTTCGCGCAGCGGATCGATCGGCGGGTTAGTGACCTGCGCGAACTGCTGGCGGAAGTAATCGTAAATGATACGCGGCTGGCTGGAGAGCACGGCAAATGGGGTATCATCGCCCATCGAGCCGACCGCTTCCTGGCCATTTTCACCCAGTACGCGCAGGACGGAATCCAGCTCTTCGGCACTGTAGTTGAACTGTTTCTGATAGCTGGCGAGGGTATCATCGTCCAGCTGGCGGCTACCGACCTCTTCGTCCGGCAGTTCTTCGAACGGCACCAGACGACGGACGTTTTTCGCCATCCACTCTTTATACGGGTGACGGCTTTTCAGATCGTTGTCGGTTTCCGCGGAGTGCAGAATACGCCCCTCGCGGGTATCGATAACCATCAGTTCGCCTGGACCGACGCGGCCTTTTTCAACGACTTCATCCGGCTGATAATCCCAGATACCCACCTCGGATGCGCAGGTGATGAGCTTATCTTTGGTGATCACATAGCGTGCCGGACGCAGGCCATTACGGTCGAGGTTACAGGCGGCGAAGCGACCATCGGACATCACGATGCCCGCCGGGCCGTCCCACGGTTCCATATGCATGGAGTTAAAGTCAAAGAACGAGCGCAGCTCGGGATCCATATCCGGGTTATTTTGCCAGGCTGGCGGAACCAGCAGGCGCATTGCGCGAATGATGTCCATCCCGCCCGCCAGCAGCAGCTCCAGCATGTTATCCATAGAGCTGGAGTCAGAGCCGGTTTCGTTAACGAACGGCGCGGCGTCGTGGAGGTCAGGGATTAGCGGCGTCTGGAACTTATAGGTACGTGCGCGGGCCCACTGGCGGTTACCGGTAATGGTGTTGATTTCACCGTTGTGTGCCAGGTAACGGAACGGCTGAGCGAGCGGCCAGCGCGGCACGGTATTGGTGGAAAAGCGCTGGTGGAACAGACAGATGGCTGACTCCAGGCGCAGATCCGCGAGATCCAGGTAGAAGCGCGGCAAATCCGCCGGCATACACAGACCTTTATAAATGTTGACCAGGTTCGACAGGCTGCAAACGTAAAAATCTTTATCTTCCTGCAGACGCTTTTCGATACGACGGCGCGCGATGAATAAGCGGCGCTCCATGTCGCGCGGGCGCCAGCCAGCCGGGGCGTTAACAAAGATTTGTTCTATACGGGGCAGCGAGGAGAGGGCGATTTCACCTAGTACGCCTTCATTGGTTGGCACATCGCGCCAGCCGACGATAGACAGCGTTTCGCGCTGAAGTTCTTCTTCGACGATGCGGCGCGCCGCGTTTGCCAGTTCAGGATCCTTATTAAGGAACAGCATCCCAACGGCGTAATTTTTGGCTAAACGCCAGCCGCGCTCTTCCGCAACAATTCGGAAGAAACGATCGGGTTTTTGTAGCAGCAAGCCACAACCGTCGCCGGTTTTTCCATCGGCAAGAATCGCGCCGCGGTGCTGCATTCGGGCCAGTGCGTGTATAGCGGTTCGCACTACCTTGTGGCTAGGTTCGCCTTCTATGTGGGCGATCAGGCCGAAACCACAGTTATCCCTCTCAAGGG
>PPYF01066198.1_pt1 | contig 12629 bp, 14 predicted proteins | sample 1559871 | NCBI WGS metagenome assembly PPYF01 (sample SAMN08240021, study PRJNA423297) | Human gut metagenome, whole genome shotgun sequencing project. | reverse complement strand
GAAAAGAAACAGGGACGTATTTATGATACTGTCGCCCAAGCCATGAGTGGGATTGTATATGCTGCTGAAAAAAAACAAATTGGCGTTTCCGTAGATTGCCCCGAAAATTTAACGGTTGCCCATGATAGTAAATGGACAGCCGAAGCCCTTTTTAACTTGTTGGACAACGCAGTAAAATATACGCCAGTTGGTGGTAAGATCACTGTATCCGTAGAAGAATGGGAAATGTATGTGGAGATTAAAGTCATTGATACCGGAAAGGGGATCTCCGAAAGTAATCAGGCAGCTATCTTTCGGCGCTTCTATCGGGAGGAGGGAGTACACGAACAACCAGGTGTAGGGATTGGCTTATATTTGGCCCGCGAGATTGTTACACAACAAGGCGGCTACATCAAAGTTGTTTCAGAAATAGGAAAAGGCTCTGCTTTTTCTATCATGCTCCCTTTACGCTAAAAGTATTTTATTGATGTAACTTCGGGCCAGCTTGGCCCGAAGTTCTAATGATTTTGAAATGTCCGCGCTTTGTAACATTTCAGCGTATTTTTCAATCGGATTTCTCATTGATGCGGACATTTCTGTGACATTTGAGTTTTATACTATCCTTATCAACCAGAAAGGAGGTACGTTCTATGATTGAGCAGAAGCAGTATGTTTGCCCGTGGTGCGGGGGCAAAGATGTTGTTGAGGGGATACAATCCACTTATGCAAAAGTTCAGCCAAATAGAACTTTGACATTTAAAGGCGAAAATTTGGTTCATGTAATTTGCAAAAATTGTGGTACGGTAGTTCGCTCTTATGTAGAAAACCCTCAAGTTCTTGAATAAGGCAGAATGGAGCTGTCGCACTAAGTGCTTAGTGTGGCAGCTCCATTACACTGATTATGTTAATCGGTGTAATGGTATATAATTACTATTCATAAATCAACAAAAATGAACGAATAACAGTTGGCTACCACCGGCGCAGCAGCGTTCCGCATTTACAACAAACAAAGAAAGGATTGAATTTTATGAGCATTTTACAGACGATTGATCTGAAAAAGTATTACGGCACAGAACCAAACATTACCCGCGCCCTTGACGGAGTAAACTTTTCCGTAGACGAGGGCGAGTTTGTAGCTGTTGTCGGTACGTCCGGCAGCGGTAAATCTACCTTGCTGCACATGATGGGCGGGCTTGACACGCCCACTTCCGGCAGCGTCTTTGTGCGGGACAAGGATATATCCAAGATGAACGAGGAACAGCTTACGATTTTTCGCCGCCGCAATATCGGCTTTATCTTTCAGAACTATAACCTTGTCCCCATTTTGAATGTGTATGAAAATATCGTACTTCCCGTAGAGTTGGACGGAGATACGGCAGACCAGCGATTTATGGACAATGTTGTAAATATGCTCGGACTGGACGACAAGCTGAAAAATATGCCGAACCACCTTTCCGGCGGTCAACAGCAGCGTGTAGCGATTGCCCGCGCCTTGATTACCAAACCGGCGATCATTCTTGCCGATGAACCCACCGGAAACCTTGACAGCAAGACCAGCGCAGATGTTCTTGGGCTTATTAAACGAACCAGTACCGAATTTCACCAAACCGTAGTGATGATTACCCACAACAACGATATTGCCCGCCTTGCAGATCGGATTGTCCGTATTGAGGACGGAAAAATCGTAGGATAAGGAGGGTGAACACTATGACATGGCCTTTTGAGAATGATACCAGTGCTGTTGTGAAACGCATATCGAATAGAAGTATATCCGCAAATAGGAAAAGAAATCTTTTTACAATAATCACGATTGCTCTTGCGGCAGCACTGCTATTAGCGATTATGCTTTATGGATTTGGGACTTCACAAGCAAATATCAACCGCACAAAAGATACAGCACAAATTGTATTCACAAATATAACGCAGGAACAGGGCGACAAGTTATATGAACAAAACCAAATTGATTGGATTGGTGAGTTTACACTTGTGTCTACTGAACAGGTGAATAATTCAACTTTCTATATGCAATACGGAAATGCGGAAATGTTTGATGCACAAGGAATGACATATAGCGGGAATATCCCTGTTTCCGCAAATGAAATCATGCTGCAAAAGTCTTTCTTGAAAGAATTGGGCTATGGAACGGAACTCGGTCAAACAATTTCCATTCCTCTTGCAAATGGTCAAACGATTAGTTTTATTCTATCGGGCATTATTAACGTAGAAATGGGCGACATAGGCAGCTATATGGGTATGGTGTCGAAAGAATACGCCAATCAACAAAACGGTGGAACCGCCACATTAGATTACTATGTTGGGTTGAAAAATGCGGAGAATATGTCCGAAGAAGAAGCTACTAACTATGCGAATGAGTTGGCAAAAAGCCTTAATATCTCTGACGAACAGGTTATTGTGCGCTCCGACTATTTTGTAACGATGGAAAGAGGGCTTATTAACAGTGATATGTATTTATATCTTTTGATTGGAACGATTACCTTTATAGGCTCTGGAATTGTAATATATTCTATCTTTTACATTTCCGTTGCCGAAAACATCAGAAGCTACGGACAACTCCGCACGATTGGAACCACCAAAAAGCAGATTAAGAAAATCGTCTATCTTGAGGGCAAAAAATTGGCTGGAATTGGTATTCCGCTTGGCTTGATTGCAGGAAATCTTATCGGGTATTTTATAATTCCAAATGGCTGGAATTGGCTTACCTCTTTGATTATGACGGTGGTTGTAGGCATATTTGCATTTTTCATTACAATGTTTTCCATTCGTACACCTGTAAAAAAGGCTTCTCTTGTTTCACCGATTGAAGCCACAAGATATACTACTTATCAAGGCGGAGCAACGGAAAGCAATAAGCTGCACCGCACAATATCGCCGCTGTCGTTAGCAAAGGTTAATTTGTTGAGAAGTAAGAGAAAATTCCTCTTAACGATTGTTTCATTATCCATTGGTGGAGTTTTGCTTGTAACGGTATCTACACTTATGGTTTCTTACAATGGAGTAGCAGAAGTTAGAGGAAAGAGTTTTCCTTTCGGAGAATATCAACTTGAATTAAACGAAAATGATGATGTTTCTCTTTCTCAATTACAAGCGCAAAATATATTTGATGATGATTTTATAAATGAAATTACAGCTTTGGACGGTGTTACAGGTGTTAAACGTTGGTACTCTATTGACGCTGTTTGTAATGTAAATGGCTCGCGGGTAAAAAATGTTCAAGGATATACCAAAGATGAAGTTTCGGCGTTAGAAGCTAATCTGCTTGAAGGAACCGTAGATTATGACACATTAGTTTCTCAACGTGGCATTGTTTTACTGCAAGATCGGGCAGATGATGGCTACTGTTCAGCTTCGCTTGGAGATATTGTCGAAATTGAACTTACAAATGCAATGGGCGAAAATGTAACGGAACCATTTACCGTTATGGGGATTGTAAGCAATTATCAGTATGCAGGGAACAAAAAGTGCTTTACAATGCCTGTAACTCTTATGAACGATATTATGCAAGCGGATTGTACTGACATTTTAGAAATCAGTACGGATAGCGAAAAGACTACTTCTGTCGAAAGCCCATTATTGCAAATAATAAGCAAAAACCCCGGACTTTCAATTTATACATTCCGGGAAAGCCTAAATTACTATACCTATCAGCAGCAATTTATGAATAGCGTAATGCTAATTGTTGCGATCTGTATCGCTTGTTTCTCTTTGATAAATCTAATAAATACAACGATAACCAACTTCTTATCACGCAGACAAGAAATCGGAGTTTTACAGGCAATCGGATTAAGCAAAAAGCAATTAGCGCAAATGCTCCGTTATGAAGGTATCATCTATGCGCTAATAACCACCATTTTTACCGTGTGCCTTGGTTCGGGTTTAGGCGCTTTGTGCGTAAACGCAATAAGAGCCGCTAACCCCTACTACTTTTATGAATTTCCATGGGTTGTAATTTTAGGGTACTTGGTATTCTTGATTATCATGCAGATAATATTAACAGCGTTCATGTTGAACAGCTTGAAAAAGCATTCACTTGTGGAACAAATTAGGGTAACAGAATAATCTTCGAGCAAGAGAACTGGGGCGGTTTATAGCTGCCCCGGTTCTCTGTATTTGTGTTTCTATAATATTTTTTTGAAATCTCCGCGTTTTGCAACATTTCAGCTTGTTTTTCTGTCGAAAATTAGTGCTGCTCGGACATTTCTGTGACATTTGAGTTTTATAATAATCTTCAGATAAAGGAATAGCCTGTTGATGGGCGATAAAAGGTTAGAAAAGTCCCATTGACTGTCTCCTTGGGGGTTAGCTTATCATATAAAAATGGAGGTGATGATATGCTGCTTATCAATGAAGTATGCAAGAGATGTAAACTTACAAAAAAGGCGATTGAATATTATGAAGAAAAAGGCCTAATTTGTCCAGAAATCATGGAAAATGGCTATCGGGTATTTTCAGAAGATGATGTTGCCTATTTAAGCAAAGTTGCCATTTTGCGAGGGCTTGGATTATCGGTATCAGACATCAAATCGGTGTTGACAGAGGATAGTTTTTCTATTATGCAGAATATATATGACAAGAAAGAGTTGGAACTTGCAGATATGCAGACGAAACAACAGCTACTTTGCAAACTTATGAAAAAGCGGGATTGGGAGTACGTCCAAGGTCAATTAGAGCAGCTTGCAAAGAAACAGTCAATTCTTACAAAACTGCTTGATCGCTTTCCTGGATATTATGGGAAACTTATCAGTCTCCATTTTGCACCATATCTAAACGAGCCGATCTCAACGGAAGAACAACAAAACGCATTTGAAACAATAATCGAGTTTTTAGATGGTGTGAATATTATTATTCCAGAAGATTTAAAAGAATATCTTGATGAAGCCACAAAAAATATGGATATAGCAATAGCAAAAAAAGCTAATGAAAGTATTACTGCTGCTGTACAAGATCCTGAACAATATTTGAAAGATAACAAAGAAATGCTCGAACAATACGAAGCAATCAAAGCATCAGATGAGTACAAAATTACGCCGACTTACAGGCTTCAAGAATTGCTTGCCCAGTTAAATAAAGAAAATGGCTATAATGATATTTTTATCCCCGCTATGCAGCGATTAAGTAGTTCTTATCGCAAGTATTATGAAAAACTAATTAAGGCAAATGAGATTTTTTTGGAAAAACTCAAAAAGTGAATAGGAATAACTTGTTCAATTATCTGCCGGACGACGGCAAAAGAAAAAAAGCCGTCGTTCAGCGTACATTTTTCATGCCTATTTGCTTTTACGGCGGCCATAAAAAGCCGCCGTTTCTTGTGCCCTTGGAAGGAGATGACGACTAAGGCATAACCAACTACGGCGGCCTGCGTGGGGGTGCCGCCGTGGTTTCTATTTCTAAGCGACAATTTTTGACAGAGTATGACCTGTCAAAAAAATTCCTGAATTTGCGCAGGGATGTTGCGGCACTGTATGCGAAAAATGTCTTGACCTGACGGATGATACTATTTCATGTACCTGTACGGTTATATGCCGTCCGGGTACTTTTTGTTTTCCTGCGTATGACCTCGGGCCAACATGGCCCGAGGTCGTACCCCGGTGTCGCTCACCACCACCTTCGTTTCGGCTACCCGTCAACTCGAACACCCGAAACGGAGGTATTTATGAAAGTTGTCAATCTGCGGGATATTTACCCTCATTATACACAGGATTGTTTTGTTGAAGTAACTGACGAAGTGGCCGATCTGTTTTCCGAGTTCGACCACAAAGAGGCGGCTTACCGTCTGCGTACATACCGGCACAAGGCATACTACTCCCTTGACCGGAATGATGGCATTGAGCATGAGGCTCTTTTCTTTGCACTTTCTCCGCATGAGCTGTATGAGCGTAAGGTGACTATGCAGGAACTCCATGCCGCCATTTCCCGGCTGCCGGATAAACAGGCGAAACGTATTTACGCCCATTTCATTCTCGGCATGACCAAGAAGGATATTGCCCGGGCAGAAGGCGTCCATGAAAAAGTCGTGCGGGTCGCCATTGAGCGCGGTCTGCGGAGCCTGGAAAAAATTTTGAAAAAAGTTCTGTAAGGCGTACCGATTTAGACCAAAAAATGAAATGGTATATGAGAGGCAGTCAAAGCCTCGGGCCACATTGGCCCGAAGTTCGGACAAGCCTTACGCAGCTTGAAAACTGAATAAAAAGATACCCGGATACGAAGGGTGCTTGTGTCCAGTGACAGGCCCGCCATGACCTCTATTGCCAGAGAATAGAGAGAGCGACAAGGCCCATGCCGCAAGCAGGCCGAGGCAGGTCTGCCGGATAAAACACAAAATCCCGGATACTTGCGATTAGTCACAATCCGAGCGTGCAGCGGTGTTGCGAACCGTGAGCCGTCGCAGGTAATGAGATCGCCTTGCCATCAGAATGGGGAGAGCTGAAATGCTATGGGGCGGAACGCCAGCCGCCCGTCCGGTCTATCTGAAAAGCACTTTTGACCTGTGGGGCCTCGCCGCTATTCTGTCTGATGATAGAGCGACCTTTCCGGCGGGGCTCCATACTTTTATGAACAGGAGAACCTTATGAAGAAAACTTATCCGTCCATTCCGGGATTGGAACCGGACGCATGGAGCAACGACGCCTGCCGTGGATATGTGATTATGGCAATGCAGGACTGTGGCTTCTCCCATGAGGATATTCGCCGTGTGGTACGGCAGCTTTACGAAGTCTTTGACATCCATACCATCAACGAGGCAGAGCAGAAATATTATCATGGCGACTATTGACCTCGGGCCATGTTGGCCCGAAGCTGGGGAAAGCTCAAAGGGCGGCACCTTTCGGGGTGCCGTTTTTTGACGTTTCCCCATTCGGACAAGAGGGAGACTGGTCGGCATTAACCTATACTGGGAAAGGGAGGTTTTTCAATGGTTCAAGCTGTTACATACCAAAGCGACAAGCAATCTGTATATTTTCAAGGCAAGCTCATTGTACTGGAAAACCTGACGCCGGTACTCTCCCCGGAGGAAAAGAAGAAGCGGAAAAGAGAAATTGAAAATAGCCTGTACGATATATTCAGCAAGTACGGGGACAGATTTCTCTAATCAATCGCAACATTGTTGTCCGGGGCTGCTAATAGTATAATATAATTGTAAGGTTGGTAGCTCCATTCCATACGGAAAGGAGCCCAATATGGAAATTATCAGAGAAGATTGTATTTACGCAAGGCAGTCGGTAGACCGCAAGGACAGTATCAGCATTGAAAGCCAGATTGACTTTTGCAAGTACGAACTGAAAGGCGGGAGCTGTAAGGTATTCAAGGATAAAGGCTATTCCGGGAAAAACACGGACAGGCCGGAGTTTCAAAAGCTGCTGGGAGAAATCCGAAAGGGCAAGGTACGGCGGGTAATCGTCTATAAGCTGGACCGGATCAGCCGCTCCATTCTGGATTTTGCGAACATGATGGAGCTGTTTCAAGAGTACGATGTGGAGTTTGTTTCATCCACCGAGAAATTCGACACCTCGACCCCGATGGGACGGGCCATGCTGAATATTTGTATCGTATTCGCACAGCTTGAACGTGAGACAATCCAGAAGCGCGTGACGGACGCTTATTACTCCCGGTGCCTGAAAGGCTTTCATATGAGCGGGCAGGCCCCATACGGTTATCAGTTGGAGCCGACAGTGGTTGAAGGTATCCGCACAAAGAAGATGGTGGCAGACCCCGAAACCGCTCAATATGTGAAGCTGATGTTTGAGATGTATTCCGAGCCGGAAACGTCCTTCGGGGATATTACCCGTTACTTTGAAGAACAGAATATCAAGGTTTACGGAAAATCCCTGTTCCGTACTTTCCTCTCCCAGCTTTTGAGAAATCCGGTCTATGCACAGGCAGACTTGGAACTCTATGAGTTTTTCAAGAGCCAGGGGGCGGCCATTGTCAATGACGCTTCTGATTTTGCCGGAACCAACGGCTGTTATCTCTATCAGGGCCGTGATGTAAAGGAGGATAAGGACAGGTGCCTGAAAGACCAGATACTTGTGATTGCTCCACACGAAGCACTCATACCGTCTGACGTTTGGCTGAAATGCCGGAAGAAGCTAATGGCGAATAAGACCTTCCAGCAAGGCCGCAAGCCGAAAAATACATGGCTTGCCGGGAAAGTCAAATGCGGGTGCTGTGGGTATGCTTTGAAAGCAACCCATGTGCCAAACAGTCCGGGATATTTCCGCTGTACAAAACGGACAGAGAATAAGGGCTGTCCGGGATGTGGGAAAATCCGAAAGACTGAATTTGAAGAATTTATCTTCAATGCCATGCGGAAAAGATTTAAGAATTTTCAAGTCCGGCATGACAGGGAAGAAAAAGTAAATCCGAAACTGACCGCCCATCAGATCGAGCTTGCACAGGTCGAGGCTGAAATTGAAAAACTGCTTGATACATTGACCGGAGCCAATGCGACACTGCTTGCTTATGCCAACAAAAAAATTGAAGAACTGGACACTCGCCGCCAGACTATTTCAAAGGCGATTGCAGAATTGTCCGTTGAAACAATGTCACCCCAGAAGGAGCAGGAACTTTCCTATTACCTTGACCACTGGGACAGCATTGACTTTGAGGACAAGAGAAAAGCCGCTGACGGCCTGATTATTTCAATCAGCGCAACCAGCGACCACGTTCAAGTAGAGTGGAAAATCTGAACACTCTTGATTTTGCCACTCTACTTACTTTCAAATCTAACATTTCTTTTTAATCTTGTTTGTACCCCTTGTACACCGATGCTTTCTTCCATGCAGAATAAAGAACAGATTGTCGAGCTGCTTACACAAACCGGCATCCAATATACCCTTGTTGAACACCCCGCCGTCTACACCATCGAGGAGATGTTGGCGCTCCACCTGCCTCATTTTGAAACGGTCGCCAAGAATCTTTTCGTCCGCGACGCCAAAAAGCGCAACTACTATCTTCTGGTCGCCCCACATGACAAACAGGTCAAGCTGACCGATTTTGCATGCCGCGCCGGAACCACCCGGCTAAGCTTCGCTTCACAGGAGGATTTGCAGGAAATTCTCGGCCTTTATTCCGGGGCCGTCTCCCCCTTTGGTATCCTGAACGACCGGGAGCACAGGGTCCACGTCTACATGGACAGCAGCTTTTCCGGTTCGATGATTGGAGTCCACCCCAACGACAACACCGCAACGGTTTACCTGCAGGCGGACGACCTGATGCAGCTTCTCCGCGCACAGGATAACCAGGTAGAATACTTTCCCATTATCGAAGCAGAGTAAAAAAGTGCAGAGGGTTTCTCTGCACTTTTTTTATTGTTCTGCAAGCGGGATAAACAGCTCCGCATAGTAGTGGTCGAGGTCGGTGTAGGAGATCAGCGGCACCTCCACCATAAACAGGCGGTTCTGCAGGTGCAGATCATGCTCCTTGGCGTAGCGGAACATGGCGGACAGATCCAGCTGCTTTGCGTCTGCGTTTTCCAACCGAACTACGCTGTACAGCGCCAGCTTTGCCGGAACACATTTTCGGTTTTCGGTCTGCTCGCTCAGCTCGTCCGCCACCCGCCGGTCCAGCAGCAGCATGGTCCGCACCGGCGTCTGGCTGCAGCCTTTCTCCTCAGTGTCGATCATCAGTTCCCGCACCATCTGACAGAAAATATAATGGTCGTAATCCATGCCGGAAACCTGCTCCAGGTAGCGCTCCAGGCTGTTCTCCTGCTGCTCAAACAGGACGTAGCTTTCGGGGAACACCTCGATGCCGATCTCACCATCCCGTTCTCGGATGCGGGCCGCCATTCTCCCGACGTGCTCAATCCTCTTGAGCAGCTGCTGTTCGTAGCGAATGCGGTGCTCGGTTTCCTGACGCTTTTTGTCCAGCAGCTCCATCAGCTGCTCCTCGTTGCTGCTCTCGTACAGCTGCTGAATCTGCTCGATACTCATCCCTAGACTGCGGTAGTAGCTGACATCCAGCAGCTCCATAATCTGATAGAGCGAATACATCCGGTAGCGGTTCTGCGGGTTGACCTGCGGGTGCACCAGGCCCTTTTTTTCATAGAATCGCACCGCGTCGATTCCCAGCCCCAGCATCCGCGCAACCTGTGAGATCGAATACATCCGTTCCATCCGTTTCCTCCTATCCTTTTGAAAATTGGGCCTTTATTCTGCGACGGGCTTCTAATCGCAGCGCACAGGAAGTGTTTTCCAGCTTTCCTTCGATGCAAAGGGACAAAAGCTGCCCGAGCAGCTCGCCCACCGCTTTGCCCTTCGGGCAACCCAGTTCGATTAGCTGCTGGCCACCTATCGAAAGCTGACGCAGCTCCCAACAGCCCTGTTTTGCCCGCTGCCATTCGGCAGGGTCGATGTCACACAGCAGCCGGTATTCTTCCACCCGCTGCAGGCCAAAATCCCGCAGGGCATATCGCAGCTGCACGGCACTTTTTGGCTTTCTCTGCCACAGAGCCCAGAGCGCCGCTGCCCGCTGCTGCTCTTGCCGGGAAGTTCGCAGCCGCAAAAAGGCCGGCTGCGGATTCTGTTCCTGCTGGCAGTACAGCCAGATCAGGCGCAGCGAAGCATCTGACGGCAGGTCCTTGAGGAAAACCTCCCTCCCCCACTGCAGTTCCGGAAAAAGCTGCCGCCAAACCGCTGGACAGATCGACAGGGCCTTAGGTGCAAAGGGCGCTTCCAGCAGCTTTTGCAGCTCGCCCCAGATGCGCTCGGCGGAGATATTCTGCAAGAGTTCCGCCTTTTGCTGTGCGGCAAGTACTGTTTGTCCCTCCAGGGAAAATCCCAGCGCCGCCACAAACCGCAGGGCGCGCAGAATGCGCAGCGCGTCCTCTGTAAAACGCAGGGCTGGCTGCCCGACACAGCGAATAATTCCCCAACGTAGGTCCTGCTCCCCGCCAAAGCAGTCGAGCAAGCCGCGCTGCGGGTGATAGGCCATCGCGTTGACGGTGAAATCCCGGCGTGCCAGGTCGTCCTGCACATCCTTTGTAAAAAAGAGGTGGTCGGGATGGCGGTGATCAAGCGTTCCGCTCTCCACCCGGTAGGTGGTGATCTCATACACCTTTCCCTGCCGCACCACCCCCACCGTCCCATGCCGCAGGCCTGCGGTGATCAGGTGCTCTCCCGCAAAGATTTGCAGCATCCTCTCCGGGGCGGCGCTGGTGGTCATATCCCAGTCAGCCGGCCGTACGCCGCGCAGGCTGTCTCGCACGCAGCCGCCGACCACCCAGCATTCCTCCCCCGCCGCTTCCAGGCGCCCCATCAGCTCAAGCGGCTCGGGTGGAACCACAATCTTACTCTGCATCGACAATCTTTTGGAACTCCAGCAGATAACCGTCCGGGTCGGCAAAGAAGAAGGAGTAGACCGGGAAGATCGCGTGGCGCTTTGGCTGGCCCTGGGTCTGAATACCCAACGCGGTCAGACGGCGATACTTCTCGTCGACCTCGGCGCAGCTCCCACAGTTTAGGGACATGCAGGTGCCGGTCGCAAGCGGCCGCCCGTCATTGTATTGGCAAAATCCCCAGTACCCCTTCCCGCAGTCGAAGATGACACAGCTTCCCATGTCCTTCCAAACGGTCAGTCCAACCACCTCGATATAAAATTGGACTGTCTTTTCCAGGTTGCTCACCGGCAAAAAGGTGATGCACGATTCGATCATCGGTTATTCCTCCTTCTCTTATCGGTTCATCAAAACCACTTCTTCAAGTATTTCCTCCACTGTCATCTGCAGCTGCTGCGGGATCTCGCTGCGGTGCGGCAGTACCGCCAGATACTCCGGCTGCGGCTCGGTCCTAATATCGAACTGTGCCCCCTCCAGACCCAGCCGGTCGATCAGCGCACGATAAAAATTGGCATAGCTGCAGACGTCTTTGGTCCCAACGTGAACAATCCCGCTCACCTTTTCTTCCAGCAAAAAGCGCAGCCATTGGCCGATCTGCCGGTCGGTGGTGAAGTTGAGCGAAATGTCACGGTAGAGCACCACCTTTTCGCCCCGGCTGATCTCTCCTTTTAGTATCTGCAGGCGAGGACAGTTTTTCCCCCAGACAATCGGCAGGCGAAGGATGAGCAGCTGCTCTCCCAAGCGCTCGGTCAGCATCTGCTCACACGCAATCTTAAAGCGGCCGTACTCGCTCTGCGCCTGCGGCGGGTCGGTTTCGATATGGGGCGTCTCGTTCAGGGCGTCAAAGACGTTTGCCGTCGACAGATAGACAAGCTTTGTCCCCGGATGAGCCCGAAGATAGTCCGCAAGGAATCGGTGCGCCTCCAGCTGCTGCGCAAAATCCCCTCGCAGGCAGGAAATAACAACCTCCGGTTTTGCTGTATCCAAGACAGATTGCAGGGCCTCCTCCCCCTTCTCCAACGAGTAGAACAGCATTCCCTGTTGCGGGCAGCAACGCTCCTGCGTCCTGCTTGTTCCAAATACGGTGAAGCCGTCCTCCCAAAATTGTCTGAACAGATAGCCACCGATGTGGCCGCTGGCCCCCAAAATAAGCAAACGTTTCATCTTTCCTTCCCTCCCAATCGCCTTTTTTACTATCATTATACTTCCTGCAACGATTCCTGTAAAGAGCTGCACAAAAGCAAAGGAGGCTGCCTCATCAAAACAGCCTCCTTCCTTTTATACCTTATTCGTGCTTGAT
>PPYF01103362.1_pt1 | contig 12630 bp, 10 predicted proteins | sample 1559871 | NCBI WGS metagenome assembly PPYF01 (sample SAMN08240021, study PRJNA423297) | Human gut metagenome, whole genome shotgun sequencing project. | reverse complement strand
CTTCCGATATGCTATAAGAATAAAAGATGCGGTATCGTTCCGCTTAGAAAACCAGAATTTTATGCTTTTCTGCATTATAGCACGATTGACCAAAAAGAACAAGCTACTGTAAAATCCATACATAACGGATTTACAGCAACTTGTTCTTTTTTATTTTACGATCTTATAATATTCTCTTGACGTGATTGCAAAGACTATCACATAGAATACTGCAAAGACTGCTGATACTCCAATTGTGCACATCATGGATAAATGTGTATCTGACAGATTAAACACAAGAAGGAGCTTTGTAATCGGTTTAAATGCCACTGTCACATGCAGGATCGCCATAAGAAGCGGGACAAAGAATACTGTCAAAATCTGGCTGTGAATCGATCCTTTGACTTCTTTCTTACTCATTCCTACTTTCTGCATAATCTGATACCGGTCTTTGTCATCATAGCCTTCAGAAATTTGTTTGTAATAAATGATCAGGACCGTCGCCATCAGGAATAAGAATCCTACAAAAATTCCAAGGAAGAAAAATCCTCCGTAAACGCCATAAAATTCCTGTGCATAAGCTTCTCTGTATTCTACATAGCATGACTGCACCTCGCCGCTTGTCTCCATCCGCGCTTTCATGGATTCCAGAGCTTCACTTTTTGCAGTGTCATTTCCCTTCATATCAAAATTCAACAGATACTGCATCGTGATCGGAATTTTGGTCGGACCATAGAGCTGTATCACATGCTCTACAGCTGCATCATCCGCCATTACCAGATAAATATTCTTTGTCACATCTGCCTCTTTCTTTTTCTGCAGATTGGATTCCTTCAAGTTTTCTTTTACATGATAAGTCTCTTTACCTAACACGATTTCTCCGCTGTCAAACTCTTCATCCGGGAAATAGGTCAGCACTTCATCCGGAGCAAGTGAAATATCGGTTCCTTCCAGTGCATTATAATCTGCCAATGGAATCACATACAAGCTGCGCATCGCATCTGCATCATATCCACTTCCTGAATCCGTATCAAACTTGAGCTGATTGTCATATTTCATGGCGCTCAGCGGCACATACCGGTATTTTTGTTCATGAATAATCTCCAGCCCCCGGCTTTGCGTCTCTTCCTGCGCAATCCGTTCCATCGCTTGTATATTTTCCGGAGTTGTTTCATCAGATGTTGCGGAAAATTCAGTCTTAAAACGGGTATTCATTATATTTTCCTGCCCGATATACAAGGATGCTGTCGCAGAAATTAATACCAGTACAATGGTACTCATAATACAGATATTTGCCAGTCCTACTGCATTTTGTTTCATTCGATAGATCAGACCTGACACCGAAACAAAATGTTTTGTCTTATAATAATAGGCTTTATTTTTCTTCAATAATTTTAACAGCGCTACACTTCCCGCTGTAAACAGAGCGTAGGTTCCGAAAATAACCAGAATTACTGCAATAAAAAATTTTGTGATCGCACTAAGCGGTGACTCTGTCGTCTGTGCAATATAATATCCGCTTCCCAGCAAAAGAATTCCGATCACTGCGATCAGCCAGTTTGCTTTTGGTTCTTTTTCTCCTTTTTTCCCTCCCTGCAGAAGTTCCACCGGATTGACTCTCTGCACCTGGAAAATGTTCCAGATCAGAATCACAAGAAAGATAGCTCCAAATAGACCGGCACTGATCAAAATAGCCTCCGGTTCCACAGAAAACTGAAATGCAACATCAAACCGGATCAATTTCAGGAGTACCAGAAAGATGAGCCGTCCAAATACGATTCCTGCCAGGATTCCTCCAAGGATACCTGCGCCCGCAGTATAGATGCTCTCCCAGACCATCATCTTTGTCAGGTTCGTCTTATCCATTCCAAGCACCTGATACAATCCCATCTCTTTTTTTCTCTGACGAACCAGAAAACTGTTCGTATAAAAGAGAAAGATTGCCGAAAAACCACCTGTGATCGTAACTGCAAAATTCAGGATCAGACGTAGCTGGGATGCACCGGGCATGGTATCCAGCGCCGAATTGGTGGAGACTAACAAGAGATCATAAAACATCATGACAGTCAAAATGCAGGTCAGAAGATACGGAAAATACGTCTTTCCGTTTTTCTTAATGTTGGTCGCAGCCAGCTTTGGATACAATACATTACGCATTGTCCTCACCTCCCGTTGTCAGCGCAGTCAGTGTTGCGGATATTTTTTCATACAATTCTTCATTGCTCATATTGCCGCGGTACAACTGATGGAACACTTCTCCGTCCTTGATGAACAGAACTCTGTTTGCCGTACTCGCTGCCTTCACACTGTGCGTCACCATCAGGATGGTCTGTCCCTGCTGATTGATCTCCTTAAACAAGCGAAGCAGTTCATCTGCAGCCCGCGAATCCAACGCTCCTGTCGGCTCATCTGCAAGGATCAGCTTGGGCTGCGTGATCAGCGCTCTTGCCACTGCCGCCCTTTGTTTCTGACCGCCGGATACTTCATACGGAAACTTCTTCAAAAGTTGAGTGATTCCAAGCTGCTGTGCAATTGGTTTGAGTTTCTGACTCATCTCCGGATACTTTTTGCCGGAAAGTACCATCGGAAGATAGATATTGTCCTCCAGAGAAAATGTATCCAGAAGATTGAAATCCTGAAATACAAATCCCAGATTCTGCCGGCGAAATGCTGCCATTTCTTTATTGCGGATCTCTCCCAGATCTCTTCCTTTCAGGTACACCTTCCCGGATGTTGGTTTATCCAGCGCTGCCAGAATATTTAAAAGTGTTGTCTTTCCGGATCCGGACTCTCCCATGATCGCCACATATTCTTTCTCCTCCACCGAAAAGTTCACATTGGAAAGCGCCTGTACCTGATTTCCTCCAAATCGTGTGGTATATATTTTTTTCAGATTCTTTACTTCCAGTAATGTCATCGTCATTCCTTCCTTTCATTTCTCCCGTTTTCTTACTTCTCGTTTATTATAACTGGAACACAGAAGCTTTTTCCATTGATTCACATTACAAATCACAACTGTTGTCTTACGTTTTTGTAAGGTTTGGCTTTCCGGCAGATAAAACATTGCCACATCTCATCCGCAATGTTACAATAAGTGTCAGTTTGAATACAAAGGAGTTTTCAGATATGAAACAAGAACGATGGAAATCTATTTTAAAACCACTGACCATTCTTCCGGTCATTGTCATGCTCTGTACCATCTTTGGATTTTCCAATCAGAACGGAACAACTTCCGGGGGATTGAGCCAAAAAGTAAGCAGGCAGATCGTCACCGTCTGTGATACCCTCTTTCATCAGGATTGGGAGGAAGAAACTATCGAACACTATACTGAAAAAATCGAATATCCCATCCGCAAAGCAGCCCACGTCACGGAATATCTGATCCTGACTCTGCTGGCTGCCCTGCCGCTTTATACCTATGGTCTTCGTGGAAAGAAACTGCTTTTCGCTTTATTTTTATTCTGTGTCATCTCCGCATCCGGGGACGAATTCCACCAGTCCTTTATTCCCGGCAGGTCTCCCCAGATTACAGATGTACTTGTAGACAGCATCGGAATCCTGACAGGATGCGGCATCACATCTCTTGTATTACGTAATCGCCCGTCCGATACGGCTTCTTCGAAGAAGCGTAATACACAGAAAGGATAGACCTCCGATTCCGGCAATCAGGACCGGCACTGCAATCCACGCAGATACAGCAGCCGGTTCTGCATATTTTTTATATCCATCCAGAAAAAGAATGTGGATCAGATAGATCCCAAACGAACATCCGCAACCGATATCAAGAAGTCTTCTTGTCCTTTCTTTCAGACGGATCTCACAGTCCTGCCAGCGAATCAGAATCATAAAAAATGCAGCGCCTGCAAGTACGATGAGCGGACATCCGTATTCCAGAACCCGTTCATAATGCTCCCCTGACCGCTGTGTCAGAAAGACTGTCAGAGCAAACACGCCGGTCATACAGCCGATAAAAATTGCAGCTGCCCATTTCTGACTGATTCGGATATATCTCCGGTACTTATAAATAAAATGCCCGATAAAAATATAAAGCATATACACCTTGTCTCCGATCAGCGGCAAATCATAATACGCTTCCCCATTTTGCAGGGAAACCACATAGTTAAAGACTACGGAAGCGCTGCAGACAACAAGCAGAGCTCTCTCCAGTTTTCCGCTCATTCCTTTGCACATGACCTGAAAAAACGGCAATACCATATAAATTGGGATCATCGCATAAAGATACCACAAATGAGGTTCTGTCGGTACATACAGAATCTCTTTCAGATCATATTCTGTCTTCATAAAAGCACGATTCCAGATATAGTACACTACACTCCATACTACCAGTGCGATCAAAAAACGAAGCAGTCTCTCCCCGTGTTTTTTCAACGGTTCTTCTCTTCCCAGAAGCAATGCTCCGGAGATCATAAAAAAACAGGGAACACTTACTCTCGCCAGTGTATCCAGTAAAAGTGCAAACAAATACTCACTCTGTGTAATTTCTCCATATGCCCTGCAAAAATAATTGGTCACATGGATCACAATCACAAAAATGCAGGAAATCATCCGTATGATCTCCAGATTATAATTTCGTCTCATTTATCTTCTCTTTTCGTCTTTCTCTTTTGTATCCGGTTCTTTTTTCATCAGACTTGCCTTAATGACAGTCCCTTTTCCAAAACGGGCATCCAGCTTCTCCATCGCATCTTTTAATTTCTGATGCTTCTCATCCAAAGGCTTGGGGATTTCAATATCAAAAATAGATAGCTGCATAGGCTCTTTTTCATCCACCAGTTTTGCCGTCCGGATTCCAAGCAGGCGGACCGGTTCACCTGTCCATACTTCTTCAAACAGTTCACAGGCACTCTCGTAAAGAACATTCTGATCCGATGTCGGCCGCATCAGCTGTTTCTGATGCGAAATCTTTCGGAAATCATAATATTTGATTTCCATACTGACCATGGATGCTTTCTGACCGGCTTTTTTCAGTCTTTCACCAACACTCGCTGCCAGATGTGCAAAGACCGGACGGATTTCTTCCAGTGTTTCTGCATCCTTTGACAATGTCGTAGAATTTCCAACCCCTTTTGCTTCTGCCTGCTGTGACTGTACACTGGAATGATCGATTCCGTTTGCAAACTCCCAGAGCATCTGTCCATGGCTCTTCAAATGCAGCGTGATCAGTCTGGGATCTGCCTGTGCCAGATCTCCAATCGTCAGAATTTCCAGCTTTTTCAGGATTTCCACACTGGAATGCCCTGCCATATACAGTTCTCCAATCGGAAGAGGCCACATTTTCACACGGATTTCTTCCGGAAACAAGGTATGTACCTTGTCGGGCTTTTCAAAATCCGAAGCCATCTTTGCCAGCAGCTTATTCGAAGAAATTCCCACATTGACCGTAAAACCGAACTTCTCCCGAACTCCGTTCTTGATCAACATAGCCGCATCAACCGGAGAATGGAAACCTTCCATCGCCTGTGTCATATCCACATAGCACTCATCCACACTGACCTGTTCGATTTCTTTCGTAAATGTCCGAAGATAGTCCATCAGCATCCGGCTTTTTTCCCGGTACATCTTATGATCCGGCGGTTCTATCACCAGATTCGGACACTTACGAAAGGCATTCGCAACAGGTTCCCCTGTGCGGATGCCATATCTTTTTGCCGGAATTGACTTTGCGAGAACAACCCCATGACGGGATTTCTGATCTCCGCCGATGATCGACGGGATCATACGCAAATCTGTTCCGGCACCATTTTTTAATTGTTCAACTGCAGTCCAGCTTAAATAAGCCGAGTTGACATCTATATGGAAAATAACGGGTGTCATGCGACGATCTGTCCTTTCACTTTTGCCTCTAATTTTCCGTCAACAACATCAATCTCAATCCGATCTCCTCTGCCCACATCTCCTGCAAGGATCAGTTTTGCTGCCAGCGTCTCCACATTCTTCTGGAGATATCTCTTCAGCGGTCTTGCTCCGTACATCGGATCATATCCGCCTTCCACTACGAAATTCTTCGCAGCATCCGTCAGCTCAATGGAGAGTTCTTTGTCTGCCAGACGCTTGTTGACATCTTTTACTAACAAATCAATGATGGCATGAATATTGGATTTCGTCAATGGTTTAAACATAATTATTTCATCCAGCCGGTTCAAAAATTCCGGTCTGAAATGTGCTCTTAAGTCATTCATGACCAGATTCTGGTTTGATTCTTCGATCGTGCCATCTTCCCGGATTCCTTCCAGAAGATAATTCGCCCCGATATTGGAAGTCATGATCAGGATCGTATTCTTAAAGTCTACGGTTCTGCCCTGTGAATCCGTAATCCTTCCGTCATCCAGCACCTGAAGCAGGACATTGAATACATCCGGATGGGCTTTCTCGATCTCATCAAATAATACAACAGAATACGGTTTTCTTCTGACTGCCTCTGTGAGCTGTCCGCCTTCGTCATATCCGACATATCCCGGAGGCGCTCCGATCAGTCTGGACACGGAATACTTCTCCATGTATTCACTCATATCAATGCGGACCATGTTATTCTCATCGTCAAACAGACTCTGAGCAAGTGCCTTGGCAAGTTCTGTCTTTCCAACTCCGGTAGGTCCCAGGAATAAGAAGGAACCAATCGGTTTGGTCGGATCTTTGATTCCGGCTTTGGAACGGATAATCGCTTCTGTTACCAGCTCCACTCCTTCGTCCTGTCCGATGACTCTTCGGTGCAGCTCGTCTCCCAGATGCAGCGTCTTACTTCTCTCACTCTCATTGAGTTTTGCCACCGGAATTCCTGTCCACCGGGAAATGATTCTTGCAATCTCCCCATCTGTCACAGCCTCATGCACCAGAGAAAGATCTTTTGCCTTTACCTTTTCTTCCTCTTCCTCCAGCTGTTTCTGCAGCTGCGGAAGTCTTCCGTACTGCAATTCCGCCGCTTTGTTCAGATCGTATTCTCGCTGCGCTTTCTGGATCTCTTTATTGACCTGCTCGATCTCTTCTCTGACCTTCTGTACCCGCTCTACAGATGTCTTTTCATTCTCCCACTGTACTTTCTTGCCTGCATATTCTTCTTTTAGTCCTGCCAGCTCTTCCTGCAGATGTTCCAGACGCTCTCTGCTCAAACGGTCCTCTTCCTTTTTCAGTGCCTCTTCTTCAATCTCCAGCTGCATCACACGTCGTCTCAGCTCGTCCAGCTCTGTCGGCATGGAATCCAGCTCTGTCTTGATCAGCGCACAGGCTTCATCCACCAGATCAATGGCCTTATCCGGCAGGAAACGGTCAGAAATATATCGATTCGACAAGGTTGCTGCTGCCACAAGCGCACTGTCTGTGATCTTCACTCCGTGGAATACTTCATAACGCTCTTTGAGTCCTCTTAAAATAGAAATCGCATCTTCCACACTCGGCTCTTCCACCATGACCGGCTGGAAACGTCTCTCCAGAGCCGCATCTTTCTCAATATACTGACGATATTCATCCAGTGTCGTCGCACCGATACAGTGCAGCTCGCCTCTTGCCAGCATTGGCTTTAACATATTTCCCGCATCCATGGCACCATCTGTCTTACCTGCTCCCACAATGGTATGCAATTCGTCAATAAAGAGAATGATCTTGCCGTCACTGTTCTTCACTTCTTCCAGAACAGCTTTCAGACGCTCTTCAAATTCTCCTCTGTATTTTGCTCCTGCAACCAGAGCTCCCATATCCAGTGCAAAAATCGTCTTATCTTTCAGTCCCTCCGGCACATCTCCGCTGACGATCCGCTGTGCCAGCCCTTCTACGGCTGCCGTTTTTCCGACCCCGGGCTCTCCGATCAGGACCGGATTGTTCTTTGTCTTACGCGACAGGATCCGGATCACATTTCGAATCTCTTCGTCACGTCCAATGACCGGATCCAGTTTCTGATCTCTCGCCCGCTCCACCAGATCCTGTCCGTATTTGTTTAACGTATCATACGTTGCTTCCGGATTGTCACTGGTCACTCTCTGATTTCCACGCACCGTAGAAAGTGCATACAGAAAACCTTCCCGGCTGATTCCAAACTCACGAAATAACGGCTTTAAATCTCTGCTTGCATATTTCAGTAAAGAAAGGAAAATATGCTCTACAGACACATACTCATCGCCCATCTGCTTTGCTTCATCCTCTGCATGGATCAGTGCATTGTTCAGATCCTGACCGACAAACACCTGCCCGCCCTGTACTTTCGGACGCTTATTCAAAAGCTCTTCTACTCTGTTAATAAACAGAGGACCCTGAATACTCATCTTTTCCAACAATTTTAAGATCAGACTGTCATCCTGCGTAACCAGCGCATATAATAAATGCTCCTGCGCAAGCTCCTGATTGCCATAATCATACGCAATCTTTTCACAATTCTGCACTGCCTGCATTGAATTCTGTGTAAATTTATTTATATTCATAGCAACTCCTCCTCACTACTTGTTTCATTGTTCTACACGTAATATAGCATTCATTATTAGCCACGTCAAGAGATGAGTGCTAATTCTTTTCTAAAAAATTTATAAACACTAATCCCTGATCCGGATCATTATCTGCGTCACATAATAGTGTTCTTTTATTTACTTCATGTAATTTTGCAAACTGAGCTGTTGTCATCCTCATACTATCTTTTTTCATCATTTTTTCTTCTTTCTCTTGACTTTACACTAACTGTATACTTTATCCTGTCCATTGTCAAAACATTTTACAGGAGAAAACCTGGCATTATGATGACTTTTGCAGCACAAAAACCTCCAGAAAGCTGGCAAAGATTTTCCTGTGCAGCTGCCTTACAAATCAGACCTTTTCCAGAGTTGCCCTCTTAAACCAAAAACCGGTCGGTATTATTTTAGGGAAAAGCTGTGCTGTCCACAAATGTCCGCTCCCTCTCCGGATCAGACAGATTTCATCCATCACCTCATTGCTGCTTTCCGGGGAAGGTCGTAAAACAGCAAAAATTTTTCAGGACGTCGATGGCATAGACAAAGAACTTTTAAAAGAATGCGGCACTTCCTATCCTGCCCTTATGATCTATTTTAATTTACGTAAAATCGTAAACAAACAGATCCTTGCACCTTTTCTATCTGCTTACTTTTCTTTCCTGCTGAAAATAATGAACTCCAAACAGAACTCCTGCCAGAAACAGTGCCATTCCCAATCCTGAATAAAACACAGCGATGAACACATCCGGTGCAAAATGGGAGGCTCGAAGACCAATTCCAAAAGTCATCATAAATGCCATGATCAAAAATGACTTCTTATCAAAAAAATGCCAGAAAAACTGAAGCTCATCTTCGTAGTTTTGAATTCTGTCGGTATGTCTGATCACCAGTTTATAAAATACCATCGACCAGAATACAGCAAAAACCAGCGCTGAGAGCAAAATATTCACAACTGTCACATGCCCCGTATAGCTGAGTATTCCAATTCGAATAATATTGAACCCCGCAATCAGCCAGACAATGCTGGCCAGTAGCAGTAATGTTCTTTTTTTTACTTTCATTTTGTTCTCCTCTCCAATATGAACATTGTTCATATTTATGTTTAAAATTTCCCACTTTTTAAAAGTGGGATTCATAGATACTGTGTGCGATCATCGTTAAAAGTGGTTCGCAGCTTTTCTGCTTTTCCAGAAGAATGGACATCAGAAGTGTAAACACATACTCCACAAAAATTTCCGGAGTCAGCTCATTTTCAAATGCATTCTCACGCACCTTCTGGTCCTCTGTCAATATCTGAACCAGATTTTTCTTCAAATGCATCAGGGAAATCTCCATCATTTTCCTTCCCTCATTTTTATCTTTTGCTGCAAAACTCATGGAATGCAGATTAAAAAACTCCGGATACTTCTGACTGCTTTTATACACCGTATCAAACAACCAGGCAATACATGCTGTAAAGCTTTCAAATACAAGTACCTGTCCATTCATATGAAAGATATCCATCCATACACTTTCAATCGTCGCAAGTAAAAGTTCCGATTTGGATGGAAAATAATTATACACGGATCCTAATGCAATGTTGCACCGGGAAGCCACAAGCCTCATGTTTACGGACGAAAGCCCTTCTTCTGCCACAATCTCTCTGCACACTGCAAGTATTTCCTCTCTTGATGTAACTGCCATATTCAAATCTGCACCTCCATTCTGAACAACGTTCATTATAGAATTTCCCAGCTTTGATTGTCAAGTTACTTTTCTGATTTTTTTCCATTTCTGCCTTTTCTTTCTTCCTCTCAGGAATTATAATAAACACAGATCATTATAACAAAACAGGAGAGATTTATTTATGAGAGCTTATGAACGACTTTTAAAATACGTAACTGTACGCACCCCAAGTGATGAGACAAGCACTACCGTACCGTCTTCTGCCTGCCAGTTTGACCTGGCACAGGATCTGATCCGGGAGTTCATCAATTTGGGACTACCAAAGGCACGGACGGATGAAAAATGCTATGTCTACGCACAGATTCCTGCCACGCCGGGATATGAAAATTGTCCGAAGATCGGATTTATTGCACATCTGGATACTGTTTCTGACTTCTGTGACAAGAAGATCGTTCCGGTTGTAACTGAAAACTATGACGGACGCGACCTTCCTCTTGGCGGTTCTGACGGACGGGTTCTTTCTGTCTCCATGTTCCCGCATTTAAAGGATCTCAAAGGTCGTACTTTGATCACCAGCAACGGAGATACCATCCTCGGTGCAGACGACAAGGCCGGAGTTGCAGAGATCATGACCATGGCAGAACGGGTTTTGACTGAAAATATCCCACATGGTCAGATTTCGATCGGATTTACTCCGGATGAGGAAGTTGGCAGAGGAGCGGATCATTTTGATGTCGAAAAATTTGATGCGGATTTTGCCTACACCATGGACGGAGACACCGAAGGTGAGATTCAGTATGAGAACTTCAATGCCGCAGATGCGATCTTTGAGATCAAAGGCGTGAATGTACACCCGGGATCTGCAAAAGATGTGATGGTCAATGCCGCCCTGGTGGCAATGGAGATCAACGCTGCCCTCCCTGAGGGAGAAACTCCAGCGGATACCGAGGACTATGAGGGATTCTATCATCTTGTAAGCATGTCCGGCGATGTAGCCTGCGCAAAACTGCATTACATTGTCCGAGATCACGATACCGACAAGTTTGCCGCACGTCTGGAAACCTTAAAAGAAATTTCCAAACAGATGAATCTGAAATGGGGATTGGGCACCGTAAAACTGACCATTGATGAACAGTACCGCAATATGGCAGAGATCATAAAAGATGGAAACATGCATCTGATCGAAAATGCGAAAAAAGCCTGCCTTGCAGCAGATGTCACACCTCTGATCCTTCCGATCCGCGGCGGTACAGATGGCGCTCGCTTAAGCTTTATGGGGCTGCCTTGTCCAAACCTTGGAACCGGTGGACATGGATATCACGGACCATTTGAGCACATTACCGCTGAGGGCATGGATAAATCCGTAGAGGTGATGATCGAACTGGTCAAACTGTATGCGGAAATGAAATGATAAAAAAGAATATCCAGACAAAAGGCACAGACGGGATGTTTCCCGCTGTGCCACTTTTTATCCGCAATCTTTTTCTTACAATCTCTCACCGTTTTCATGCATAAATTTGTATTCTGCAACAGAACGGTCAAATGTCTTAATGTGGTTGTACAGCCATTCCACCACATTTTTATTCACTGCTTCTACAAATGCAGCAGACGGCCCTTCTTCCTCTTCCAGCATATTGTAGAGATCTCTTACGACCTGTCTTAATTTTTCATGCTCTTCTTTGTGCTTTTCCACACCCGGATATGTAATCTCTTCCTGCAGTTTTTCTTCTTCTCCAAAATGGAATTCTGTGTAATCTGCGAGATAATCCAGTGTTTTTACAGACACCACCTTATCTTTACTTGTCTCACAGCTGTCCAATAATTTGTTAATCTTATCAATCAGTTCCTTGTGCTGGGAATCAATCATTTCGTTTCCTGTTACCAAACTTTCATCAAATTCTGCTCTCATTGTGCTACCTCCTAAACTTCACCTTGTTTAAATTTTATGATCATTTCATTGGTTAAACTGTCTCTGGACGGCTCTACCGGAATCTCGTCTCTTTCAAACCATTCCGCCAGTGCCAGTTCCTCTTCATCCAGTGTCACTTCTGCGTCACCGTCCAGATCACAGTAAAATCCTATCAACAGGGTATCACTAAATGCCCATGGCTGACTTTTATAGTATCGGATATTCTTTACCTTCAATCCGACTTCTTCCATCACTTCTCGCGCCACCGTTTCTTCCACCGTTTCTCCGATTTCTGTAAATCCGGCAAGAAGCGCATATTTTTTATAACTTCGTCCCGCATACTTGGACATCAGGATCCGATTACCGTCTGTCACTCCAATAATGACAGCCGGACATATTTTGGGAAATTCCATATTTCTGCAGTGTTCACAGAAAAGCATCCTCTCTTTTGTATCATGACGCATCTTATGTCCACAGCTTCCACAATATCTGCGTGTCTGATACCACCGATACAGCTGATATCCCGTGATTCCCGCAAATGCGCTATACTGAGGATCTGCTGTCCTGAAAATCTCCGTATTCTCCATTGTAAACTCGCAGTGGGGGGCCCGGTTCAGATTATCAACC
>PPYF01028403.1_pt1 | contig 12630 bp, 12 predicted proteins | sample 1559871 | NCBI WGS metagenome assembly PPYF01 (sample SAMN08240021, study PRJNA423297) | Human gut metagenome, whole genome shotgun sequencing project. | reverse complement strand
CAACATAACCTTCGGCGTCCCATCGGCCACTATGGAGCAAGTGGTGGAAGCGGCCCGCATAGCCAACGCCCACGACTTCATAGTAACGTCCGAACAAGGCTATGACACATCCATCGGCGACCGTGGCTGCCGCCTCTCGGGGGGACAGAGGCAGCGTCTCTCCATAGCACGCGCCATACTGAAAAATCCACCTATCCTCATTCTTGACGAAGCTACCTCGGCACTTGATTCTGAAAGCGAGGTTCTTGTACAGCAGGCCCTCGACCGCCTGATGAAAGACCGCACCACCATTGTAATTGCCCACCGACTTTCAACCATCAAGAACGCTGACATAATATGTGTCATGCACGAAGGACGAATAGTAGAACAAGGCACGCATCAGCAGCTGATGAATCTCGGAGGCCACTATCGCCGTCTTGTCGAAATGCAGTCCCTCGGTACAGAGAAATAAGATATAAAAGCATTGCTTAACCTCAAAAAAACGATTCCGGAGCTTTCGGAATCGTTTTTTTTGCATAAAAGGTAATCATTTGTGAAAATCGTGAGTCTATATAGACAGACAATGCTAAAAATAATGACTCAACAACAATTTGAAACTATATATCGCCAATACTATGAATACCTCTATAAAGAAGCATTCATTCGGTTGCGTCACGCTGAAGAAGCTCGCGATATCGTACAAGACACTATGTTGAATCTATGGCAATCCGAAATAGAGCCGAACAATCTCGGAGCTTACCTGCGTAAAGCGGTTTTAAATGGAGTCGTTTCGAGACTGAATAAGAAAGGACTAGACTCCCGTATGCTTATTGTCCAGGCAGAACTTGATAGCGACGACACCGACTTTGAAGCTGAAGAAGCTAAACGCTCTCTATTGCGTGAAAGAATAGAACACATACTTGATAATGACGCATCTCAGCGTCCGGCCGCAGCATTTAGAGCTGTGTTCATGAGAGGACTTACATACGACGAGGCTGCGTCACAACTCAACATAAGCCGCTCGACTGTCAACAAACATGTTGTGAGTATCCTAAAGCTGCTAAGAACCAAATTAACCCGATATGTAAATGAAGATGAAAACTGACATGTATAACACCGACTCACGCTTTGCTGAAGATATAGCAAGGGCATGTTGCAACATTCCGTATATCGATGTTGATGCAGAATGGGAAAAAATAAAGCCTCGTCTAAACAAAAAGCATCACCGCAAATTGTACTCTGATACTATACGACGAATATCAATTGCCGCCATGGTTGCACTGGCATTCATTGTATCAGGCACCATCTTAACAGGTATTATACCACAAAAGTTACACCAAAACAATAACGACAGCGGAATGATTACCACTCCCAAAGAACGGATTCTTACAAAACCGGAATTATTCAACGAAATGCCACTCGACTCTATTATGCGGCACATTGGAAATGTCTACGATGTGTCTGTTCGATTCAAAAATCCGGAGAAAGCCGGTCTACGTATTCACATGGAACTTGACTCAGGAATGACTCTCAACGGATTTATCAAATTTATAAATAATTTTGACCAAATAAATGCCGCACTTACTGATATTGACGGAACCACATATATTGAAATCCAATGAATTATATTCGAATTCTATATCTCATCATTTTCTTAACGATAACGGCACCTGTCAAAGCAGAAACGATCTCAGGCACATACTCGAATATAAGCCTAACAGACGTTCTGCATGACATAGCGTTAAAGACAAATTCTGTAAAGATACATTATATTTCCAACCGTCTCGACGATTATATTGTCAGCTGTGAATTCAAAGACGTCAGTCCGCAAGATGCCATCCGCTCCTGCATTGGATTTTATCCGGTAAAAATAACATCAAACGACAAGAATATATTTGTTGAAGCCTTGCAGGATGACCTTCCTCGCTTCAACGGACGCATAACTGATGCCGCCGGAAAACCGATAGAATTTGTGAATATCCATATATTCTGCCCAACCGACTCATCATTTATCACGGGAGGTATAAGCAACAGCAATGGTCACTTTGCCATACCGGTAATGCCGCAGAATGCAATCGTTAAAGTTTCTTCTCTCGGATTCACTACATTGGTGAAAACCATGTATGTGGAAGGGGAGCATACACTGGTTCTAATGTCTGAACCTATCAAACTACCGGAACTTAAGGTTACGGGTAAATACATCTCGTTTGAAGATAATAAAATCACCATAATTCCGACACAGCTTGAAGTCAGGCATTCTCCCGACATTTTTCAATTATTAATGCAACAGCCTATTCCTGGACTCTATATCGACCCATTGATTCATTCGGTAAAGGTTATGAACCGAGAGCCTATCATTTTGGTAAACGGAATAAGGCGCAATCCAGAATATCTTCATACAATCAATCCTGCATCTGTTGCAAGAATAGAATATACCACAGATGTACCATTCAAATACATTACTGACGATGTACCCGTAGGGGTTCTGTCAATCTTTCTGAAAGAACGTGCTGACGGCGGCAATGTAAAAAACAATATAGGCCAGGCAGTGAATGCAGGTTTTACCACGGGTGGCGTAAATGCTTCTTACAACATCGGAAAAAGTGAATTTTCACTATCCTATAATTTCAACCGCCGCGATTATGACGATATATACGGAAAAGGACAATTCGCTCTTATCGATAAAGATTTTTCCGTATCGGTTAACAGCATTAGCAACAGCACACTCAAGCGGTTGAATCATCGGCTTTCTTTAGGCTGGGTATTCATCCCATCGTCCTCCTTATCACTTGCAGTAACCCTTTCAGATGCCATAAACGATAACCTTAATACTGAAAATCTCTTTCAGAACGATAGTTACAAGGGAATCGTGAAGCGTCATTCTCGGATTTCGTCGAAAAATCATTCTCCGTTATTAGATTTCTACCTTCGTTTTACACCCGGAAAGAAAGATGTAATAGAGCTGCAGGCTACAACCCAAATACAGAATAACGACTATAACCGCTTGCTCACCGACACTCTTAATAACGGTTCCATAAGTCATTATCCGTCGATAGTTAATACTCACTATAATTACGCCCGATTCACCGGTTCGTGGACTCACGACATCAACACTATGATGAGGCTTGAAGTAAATGAAAACGGATATTATGCACGTAGCAGAAATGAGTATCGCTCAATAAACACTCATAATGTAAATCGTGAATTAGTCAATACAATCTCGGCACGCCTTAACATGAAGCTCGGAAACACAAATATCGGTATAGGAACAGGAGTACGCTATATTGACCAACGCAACGAGGTAAAACACCGTTCAATTATTCATAATCAAAGCACACTGAATTTCTGGATGCCACTTGGCTCCATGTTCAGTATCGGAGCGGATGCTTTCTACGGATTAGGCTATCCTACGCTATCCGCAATTACGGTAATGGAACAGACTTACGACGGATATCTTGTTACTAACGGTAATGCATCACTGAAAAATCCTCCTATATTCAATTTTAGCGAAAGCCTCAGCTTCAATAAGGACAAGTGGTGGGCACAGATTCGTCTAAGTCAATACATCGCAGACAATCTGTCTTATTCTGCTACAAACTATATCGGCAACCACAAGTTCCTGAGACGATACGAAATCATGAATCACGACGTTGAGCTGACACACAGCATTTCGGCAGGCGGTCGAGGACTATTTGACAATCATCTCACTCTTAATGCAACACTCTCACATAAATACGCATCGAGTTCAGGACAAGGTTGGACATTCAGTCGTCATTTGTTCAATTACAGCACATCTATGACGGCTTATCTTAAAAACTGCAGTCTCACGTTTATGGCTGGCCGAAACTCTGGAGTCTTTGCTATGGAAGTTTGGGAAGACACTCCCACAAGCCGTATTATATTTGACTGGTCGCCATACACCGGCCTCAATATGCAACTTGGTTGGTGGTATATATTTAACAAAGACGGTAGCAGAACGCAAAATTACGACCCCGTGAATCCTGTATTGAATAAAAACAGAATCAACGACAACCACCATATGCTTACCCTTGGAGTAACATGGAACCTGAATTTCGGTCGAAAATTCACATCCACTCCCCGAAACCTAAGGGTGTACGGTGGTGAGGCCGACACTAAATTTGTACAATGAATTAGATTGGAAAAAGGCTGTACCATACAGAAGACATCAGTATAGTGCAGCCTTTATCTATAAGAATCTTTTATAGTCTGTTGCTCTTGTAGAACATCAAGATTCTGTAGCGGAGAAGATATTCATAATGCGCCTGAATACGACTTACTTCAGTGCGGAATAGATTGTTTTTGGCCTGCTCAAACTCCACGGGGGTAGCACGGCCGAGATTGTACTTTTCGCGTGTGGCGTCAAATGAAAGCTTGGTCTTTTCAACAGTCTCTTCAGAAGTCATATAGCGTTCGCGTGCGCCTTTGGCTTGATAATAGGCAAGCTGAATGTTTTTATAGAGGTCTGACTCGCGCTGCTCAAGTTCAAGTTCCGCAGAATATTTCTGAATCTTGGCGGTTCGCACATTGTTTCGTGTTGAAAAACCATCGAAAATGGGAATTCTGAGAGAAAAGCCGAGATAAGTAGAAAGATTGTGGCGCATCTGCTTAGAAAACGATTCGCTGTCGAAACCGCTGACGGTGTAATAGCTCGAACCCACTCCCGCGTTAAAACTCAATGTGGGAATATAACCGGTTTTGGCAACTGAAATATTATCATCAGCCACTTTCAGTCCCTGACGTGCGCCCAGAATACTGTTATTTACAGTTAGAGCATCGCTATAAACATCATCGGCATGAGGTATCATGGGTTCTGCATCGTCAAGTGGCTTTACGTCAAAACCTTCTACCGATGGCAACTGAAGCAGATTCGCCAAATTGACAAGAGCGGTCTGTGTGTCGTTCTGAGCTGTCACAACCTGTAGCTGGTCTTGTGCGGCCTGAGCTTCGGCATCGTATAAATCGGCTTCAGCTATCTTACCGGCCTCGACCAAAGCCTTCTGACGCGATACTTCGTATGCCGAATACTCAGCCTGCGAACGAGCGCTCTGCTCCACTTCCTTGCTATACAGTACCTGCAGATACTGCGATATAACATTAAGCGCTACATTATCCTTTGTGGCTTCCTGTTCATAAAGCATCTGTTGAAGCGACGACTTTGCAAGATTAAGCCTGCGATACTCACTCATTCCCTGAAACAGTGGAAGGCTGAAATTTACGCCCCATTGGAAATTGCTCGTGTTGCGGTCGGCATACGTGTTTTCAGCAGTCAGACCGCGTCCGAAGTTGAAAGACTGTGATGAAGAAGCATCCAACGAAGGCAAGAATCGGTCTTTGGCTGCTGTAATATCAAGTTCGCCACGTTTTACCTGCAATTCCTGACTCTTGACCGTTATATTATGGTCTATAGCATAGTTAACACAATCCTCAAGACTCCAAGCCTGTGCCGACATTCCCAGGGCGGTAACCGACGCCGCCAGCAATAATATCAACTTTTTCATGACGAGTATCATTTTATGGTGTTACCACGCAGTTGTTCCTTTGTTGTAAGTGTATTGCCCTTCACCTCAACCTTGATACCGTCGGAGATGCCGGTGACAATCGGCTTGCGGTCGAACTTCTGGCTTCCCACCGTGTCTGCGAGTACATATACGAAAGCACTGTCACCCGAATACTCTACAACGCTTTCAGGCACTGACATTACATTTTCAACCTTTTCAAGAATTACGGTTGCATTGGCACTGTAACCTGCACGAAGATTGCTGAGTTCACCGGCATCGAGAGCGGCCTTCACCTCAAACGTGTTTGTACCGTTATCGTCAGCAGCCATAGGCGCGATTTTTTCTACAGTAGCAGGGAAGTCGCTTCCGGCTATGGCTCCCACGCTGATGCGCACCGGCATCCCTTCGCGAAGCATATCAACTTCAGTCTCATCAATTTTTCCTTTAAAGATGAGGTCAGTCATGTCGGCCACTTTGGCTATTGTTGTACCGTCGTTGAATGTGTTGGCCTGGATTACCGATGAGCCGACCTTTACAGGAACTTCAAGCACAACACCTGTCACAGTGGAGCGCACAAGCGTATTAGAGCCTTGCGCATTGGCAGCCGACACACCGTCGCGAACGATAGTGAGCTGGTCTTCGGCCTGAGCGAGTTCCTGACGGGCATTTTCGTATGCTGCGAAGTCGGTCTCATACTTTTCGCGGCTTTCATATTTCTTTTCATAAAGAGTCTTGGTACGTTCGTAGGCAAGACGAGCCTTCTCAAGAGATATTTTCACCATTGCAACGCGGCTTTCAGCCGACGAGAGCTGAGATTCTTCGGGTATAACCTTGATTTTGGCAATAATGTCACCGTCGTTAACATGGTCGCCGGCTTCAACGAGAATCTCGCTGATGATACCCGAAATCTGAGGCTTTATATCAATCTCGTCGCGTGGTTCGATTTTACCGGTGAGCACCGTGCTGCGTTCTATGGTTTCGACAGACGGATTGACAAGCTCGTATTGTTCTTCTTTAGTACGAGAATTCATAAAGAGATAGACGAAAGTGCCTACGAACACAAGGCCCACAAACACCCAGAGGAGAATTTTAAAAAATTTTTTCATCGGATTATGAAGTTTTTATATGTTTTTCTGAATTATATTTATTTATCGTTAAGAGCTTCAATAGGCTTGATTTTCATAGCTTTAATAGAAGGAATAAGACCGGCAAGAGTTCCCAGTATGACGAATATGCCTACTATACTCATTGCCGAAGCAAAGCTCATCTGAAAATGGGCGTATACCGAGGGGTCACCGGTATTGGCCAGATGATTCACCACTCCAAGCACAATAGCAGCAAAACAGATACCGGCTATGCCTGCCACAATTGTCAGCGCCACGCCTTCGCACAACACCTGTACAACTATGTCGCGCGGCTTGGCACCGATTGCACGGCGTATGCCTATTTCCTGAGTACGTTCTTTTACTATCACCCACATTATATTTCCTATGCCTATCACACCGGCAAGCAGTGTAGACACACCTATAAACAATGCGAGCAGACTGATGCCGGTAAACAGACCGTCGACCTGTTCAAACATCTCGGAAATATCCATCACCCACATGGCACTCTCATCGGCGGGGTCAATCTGGTGACGACGAAAGATTGTTGACCTTATGCGCGGAATAAGATTGGATATTTTCACCTTGTCATTAGCCACAAAACAGATAAAATCCACTTTGTCGGCACGTGCGAAAGCCTTGCGGAATGTTGACTGCGGCAAAACGACCGTCTCTTCGAGCGTACCTCCTATTGTTGCTCCGCTCAGACTTTCGGCCACTCCTACTATTGAATAGGTGACACCATTCATGGTTACGGTCTTGCCAACAGGGTCGGGGTCGTTGGGGAAAATTTCGTTTACGATCTTCTGACCAAGTACAACTACCTTACGTTCCTGTGCAACATCGGCTTCGTTTATGAAACGGCCGGCATTAATTTTAGGAGTTGTCATCTTTGTGTAATCAGGGCCTACACCCTGAGCGGAACCGCTATAGCTGTACTTACCGTTGCGGCAGGTCGCACTCCCCCACGATTGAAACACGGGGATGACGGCTGTTAGCTCAGGCACAGATTGGCGCAGACGTTCTACGTCGGTCAAGTCAAGATACCACCTGCGTCCTTTGGCATTGCCCTGATAGGGCATGGTGGTGCGGTCGGCGACAATGCCTCCGCTATTAGTGGCAAAACCGGCAAACTGTCGTCTCAACATGTCCTCGCCTCCTCTGGCGCCGCCCATCAGTATGGCAAGCATGGCCACACCCCAGAAGATACCGAAGCCAGTCAGGAAAGTACGGGTCTTGTTTCGGGCAAGCGTCGCACCGATTTCTTTCCAGTTCTCAATGTCAAAAATTGGTATATTCATAATATATGGAGAGATTATTCATCGCGCAATGCTTCAACAGGTTTTACCTTCAAGGCTTTCAGAGCCGGGAACAGGCCCGCGAATGCACCTGCAATCACAAGTACCGCAGTCACCTCAAACGCTATGGAGAGGCTGACTGTAGGATTTTTAAGAAACGGCACATCAGCAAAGGCCATGGCAAGCAATTGCGAAACGAGAGTACCGAATACTATACCTATATATCCAAACAGCAAGGTTATGGCAACACTCTCGGCAAGAATCTGTGACAATATCGACCTTGGCTTGGCTCCTATGGCCCGTCGGATGCCTATCTCATGTGTACGTTCACGTACCGACACAAACATTATGTTACTTATGCCGACGACACCCGTAAGAAGCGTAAGGATACCTAATATCCAAACACCTATGTTGAGCATTGACATCGCAGTACCTTCCTGAAGACTCTGATTGAAACGGTTGTTAATCCACACAGCCGATTCATCCTTTGGGTCAAAGTCGTACGACTGGGCCAAAGTATTGCGGATGCCTTCTTCTGCCTTATCACCGTCTTCCTCGGTTTTCACATTCTGAAGACTTACGGTCATAGAACCGAGACGGTCCTTATCCTTAGCCATCATCTGTGCCGTGGTGAACGGAATATATACATCACGGCTCCAACGTCCTTCATACACACCTATAATCTGAAACGACAGCCTGGCACATGTCACACGTTGGCCTACCGCACCCTTACCTTCCGGCGGAAAGAGCTGCTTGGCGTATTCAATGGGCAGCAGCATAACCTTCGATATGCGCTTCATATCGTTGTCGTTAATATTTCGTCCATCAACAATATCAAGAGCTGCAATTGTCTTGATATACGAAGGATAGACGCCTGTGTATGAAGTGCTGACACTCTTGGTAGCGGTGCTTATGGTGTCGTTATTGCCATAAATTACAGAACTAACCGCCTTTATATATTGGGGATGTTCATCCTCCAGTACTCCCATCTCGCGCTCTTTGAGGTTGATGCGTCGGCCTTCGCGGTTGCCGTGATATGGCTTGGATGTCATTCCACCCCATACGCGCATATTGGCGTGACTTCCCGAGGCAATATTTTCCTCAAAGCTGTTCGTAACACCTCGCGCCATGCTTAGCAAGACGATGAGCATAAATATACCCCAGCTGACCGATAGCCCGGTAAGAGATGTGCGCAGCTTATTGTGGCTTAGGGTCTGGAGTATTTCTGAAATCAAGTCTCTCATGATACCTCTGCGCTATTCGTTTACGATTAGTCCATCTTTAATGCGTATGAGCCTGTCGGTTTGTGAACCTACTCCGGGGTCGTGTGTGACGATTACTATAGTCATCCCTTCATTGCGATTAAGCTCCTTGAATATACCCATTACGTCAGCGGACGTCTTGCTGTCGAGTGCGCCGGTAGGTTCGTCAGCCAGAATTATAGACGGATTTGTAATGATGGCACGAGCTATCGCCACACGTTGCTTCTGTCCTCCCGATAGTTCACCGGGCAGATGGTGGGCACGGTCGGCAAGTCCCATACGCTCAAGCTGCTGCATGGCAAGCGCATTGCGTTTCTTGCGCGAAACGCCTTGGTAGAACAGCGGCAACGCCACGTTTTCGAGCGCGTTCTTGTAGTTTATAAGATTGAACGACTGAAAGACGAATCCTATCATACGGTTGCGGTACTCGGCCGCGCGATTCTCGCTCAGATTCTTTATGAGCGTACCGTCAAGATAGTAGTCGCCGGAGTCATAATTGTCAAGAATACCAAGAATATTAAGGAGGGTCGACTTTCCCGAGCCGGACGCCCCCATTATCGAAACAAGCTCTCCCTTTCCTATCTCAAGATTTATACCTTTCAGTACGTGGAGAGGGACCGCACCTTGGTAAGTCTTGTTTACGTCATTAAGACTTATCATTTTTTCCATTGCAAAAAATGTGTTTAGCAATTGATTTGTTACTATCGGCTACAAAGCCGATTTAATTTGAGAACTTAGTTATCCATAAGACGCATGTTTTTTTCAAAAAGTTACAAATACAGTCAATTATTTATAAAAAATATTTCGCCGGACACAACTGGATGCGGTCGGCGAAATATAGTAAATTATTGTTTTAGAGTAGCTTGCGATGTTTTTCTTCGTGAGCTTTTTCTATCTTTTTCAGTCGATGATGGATTCTGTCAAGTTCATGAACTGCGCAGATAGCGGTTGCAAGGGTTGCGGCCTGAAAGGCTAATTTGATCAGGAAGTGTGCTGTACGATTTCTCATGACTTTATCTCTGTTCATAATTAGTGAATCGTTTAGTTAGTTATGTTATGTGTACTATTAATAACATACAATCCTCAAAAAAGTTGGAAAAATCTAATTGAGCCACCACTATTAAATGTGTTATAAAACACTATTTGGAAAATTTCACATCAAAACTATTGCCTTTCGCAAAAATAAGCCTTATATTTGCAAAAAACAAAAAACTACTAACCTTAAAAATTAATAGAAATGGCTAAAGTACAAGGAGCAGTCACCATCGACACTGACCGATGCAAGGGATGTGACCTCTGCGTTGTTGCATGTCCGACAGATGTGCTGCTGCTCCAGCCCAAAGAAGTTAACGACCGCGGCTATCACTTCGCTTTCACAGCCAATCCTGCAGCTTGCATAGGCTGTGCCTCGTGCGCTATGGTATGTCCTGACGGTTGCATAGAAGTGTATCGCGTAATGCTGCCTAACCCCTAAAAAGTACTTTACGATATGGAAGAAGTAAAATTAATGAAAGGGAATGAGGCCATAGCTCATGCAGCCATCCGCTATGGCGTCGACGGCTATTTCGGCTATCCTATCACTCCCCAGTCGGAGGTGCTTGAAACCCTCGAAGAACAAATGCCATGGGAAACCACAGGCATGGTTGTGCTGCAGGCTGAAAGTGAAGTCGCAGCTATAAATATGGTATATGGCGGTGCTGCTTCGGGCAAAGCCGTCATGACTTCGTCATCATCGCCGGGCGTCAGTCTCAAGCAGGAAGGCATCAGCTATATCGCTGCTTCCGAGTTGCCCGCACTCATTGTCAATGTAATGCGCGGAGGTCCCGGCCTTGGTACCATCCAGCCTTCACAGGCCGACTATTTCCAGGCCACCAAGGGCGGCGGTCACGGCGACTACCACCTCATTGTGCTTGCGCCTGCCACCGTGCAGGAGATGGCCGACTTCGTTGGTCTCGGATTCGACCTCGCTTTCAAGTATCGCAACCCCGCCATGATTCTCGCCGACGGTATCGTAGGCCAGATGATGGAAAAGGTCGTTCTGCCGCCTTTCAAGCCGCGCCGCACCGATGCTGAAATCGCCGAACAGTGCCCATGGGCTACAACAGGCAAGCATGGCCGTGGACACCGCAACGTGGTTACATCACTCGAACTTGAATCGCCCAAGATGGAGGAAAACAACCTCCGCTTCCAGCGTACGTACGCTAAAATACAGGAAAACGAAGTTCGTTACGAAGAATATTACACCGACGATGCCGACTATATCATAGTGGCATTTGGCTCCGTAGCCCGTATATGCCTTAAAGCCATTGAGGACGCCCGTGCGGCAGGACTCAAGATTGGCCTTCTCCGCCCCATAACATTGTGGCCCTTCCCCACCAAGCAAATCGCCGCTCTCTCAGAGCGCGTCAAAGGCATGCTTGTGGTAGAGCTTAACGCCGGCCAGATGGTTGAAGACGTCCGTCTCGCCGTTGAGGGCCGTATACCCGTATTCCACTTTGGCCGAATGGGCGGTATGATTCCCAATCCCACCGAAGTGCTCGATGCACTCAAGAAAGATTTTCCTGATTTAAAATGAACCGCGCCATGACTCCTGAAGAAATTATCAAACCCGAGAATAAAGTCTATGCACGTCCCCGCCTTCTCGACGACCGCAATACCCACTATTGCCCCGGCTGCTCACACGGTGTGGTACACCGCATCATCGCCGAACTCATCGACGAGATGGGACTCGAAGACAAAACCATTGGCGTGGCTCCTGTAGGCTGCGCAGTATTCGCATATAACTATATTGATGTCGACTGGGTGGAAGCTGCCCATGGACGCGCTCCTGCAGTTGCTACCGGTCTGCACCGACTCAATCCCGACCGTCTCGTATTCACATACCAAGGCGACGGCGACCTTTCGGCCATAGGTACGGCAGAAACAATACACGCCGCCAACCGTGGTGAGAACATCGCCATAATCTTTATCAATAATGCTATCTATGGCATGACGGGCGGCCAGATGGCCCCCACAACCCTGCTCGGCATGAAGACAGCAACCAGTCCTTACGGACGTCGCGCCGACCTCAACGGATATCCCCTCCGCATCTCGGAGCTTCTCGCACCGCTCGACGGCACTTGCTATGTAACTCGCCAGGCAGTTCATACCCCGGCCGCAGTCAGGAAAACAAAGGCTGCTATAAAGAAAGCCTTCCAGAATGCTCTCGACGGCAAAGGCACATCGGTGGTTGAAGTAGTCTCTACCTGCAATTCCGGTTGGAAGATGTCCCCCGCCAAGAGTAATGAATGGATGGCAGAACACATGTTTGAACGCTATCCGCTCGGTGACCTCAAAAACATTTAATTCACTTCGTAGCGAAATTTAGAGCTTGTTTAAAAATAAATGTTACCGACAGGGTCGCATAGCTTGAGACGATTTTCGTCGTGTGACGAAGGAGTGTACTTGACGTACACGACTGAGGAACAGG